>Ga0172367_10006929_pt1 | contig 13139 bp, 13 predicted proteins | sample Lak10m_FD_114542 | JGI IMG/M metagenome (GOLD analysis project Ga0172367, IMG submission 114542) | Freshwater microbial communities from Kabuno Bay, South-Kivu, Congo - kab_022012_10m | ecosystem: Environmental > Aquatic > Freshwater > Lake | place: Democratic Republic of the Congo: South-Kivu...
ACTTAACGATTTTCGGAATGGTGCAAGATCTAAGCTAACCAAATCCCTATTTGAAAGTAGGATAGCCAATAGATTACGTGATCGCCATTGGGAAGAAAATTCGTCATATTGGGCAGCCATCCAAAAATTGCCGATCCCCATCGCAAGCTGAATAGAGCAAAAGTAATGAGAAGTAATATAATAAGTCTTCTTACAGAAAAGTGAACGCGGCGTAGTAATGGATAAACTATGTAACATTGGAAGATAATCCCGAGGAAATAGAGATGATAGTCACCCATGCCCGTAGAAAGAGCTTGCCAAATCTGTTTTCCACGCTCTATCCAATCTGCTGTAAGAAACTGCGATCGCCCAATGATGTTGAGTAAAGTAAATAGCAAATAGGGTGGAACAATGCGCCACAGTCGGCGTTGGACAAATATTTTTAGATTAAAAGGGCGATTCTCTTCTGATTTTGAAAGGGCGAAACCTGACAAAATCACAAATAACGGTACGGTAAAGCGTCCTACTTGGTTAATGAATGTATCAATAAATATTTCAGGACTGATGGTAGTTAAGTCTTTTACCCCAAACCACCAGTGATGAGAAGCGTGAATGCCAATCACAATAGTGGTGGCGATTACCCTTAGTAGATCAGAGAGTTCCCAAGTCATGAATAAATCAAGAAGATAGAAGTATTACTTCGTGATGCTTTTATCATTTAACATGATTGGGGATGCTTAGTAAAATTTAATTTCTGATTAGAGCTCAAACCCCTTAGATCATATAGATCTTCGGGATTTTCAAATCTCCATTTTCAAGGCTTTTCAAAATATTTTCTATACCTTCTTTTCCTTCTAATTGAACTGTTCGCAAGATCAGTAAACTATCTTCCAATAAAGTTTCCACATCAATAGATTGATAATCTGGAAGATAGGATGGTAATCGACTTGTCCCTTCTCCTAAAAGAATTGCCGCGCCATGCCAATTTTGATTTTTGAGATGATATAGACCAACAGCAATTTGCAAAATACCCTGATAAAAAGCCCGATCGCTTTGCCAAGCATCATTCCAAATTTCCTCTAAGGTGTCATGACAGGCATAATAATCACCACTATTAAACTGAGCGATCGCTTCTTCAAAGGTCGTCATATTCTCAATACTTAAAATGATCACTTAGTGCCCATTTTCTACTTTAAGTGATGGGATCTAAACAATGGTTGGGTAAAAATGCTGTCCAGCCATTGTCTAATTTGACACGGCAGCTAACACTAATTACTTGCTCAACCACACCTTTATGATTGGCATACTGTTGACGATTAGCATTCACAACCACAAGATCACCTACTTTAAAAGTTTTGCTTAGCGATTTATGATCTGCTCCTTGTTTTTTATCACTAACATTAGGAATCGCTGCTTTTTTGAGAGTTGGGGCAGAATGAAAAGTCAAGGAAGCAGCTTGCTGTCCATTTACTTGATAGTTGTAGCCACGACCTTGGATAAGCTGCAAGCTTCCAATCTGAACATTTGATAGATACTGCACAAAGCGATCAACAGATATTTCCATGACTTCGGCAAGGTCTTCAAACATGACTGGATAACTCCAATAATTTTCGCCCACTTGCAAGTCAGCTAACTCTTTCCATGCGTCAAATAGTTTTTGTCCAAACTGTAATTCTAGATCTTCGTCGCGATCGCTATTTGACTTAGTAACAGAACTTTTCGTACTGCTAGGTATCAGATTTTCAAGTGCTTTGAGCAAGTTTTCCGCAACGCGATCGCTCGCTTCAGCCCTTGATCGAAGATATTCGAGAGTCTGCTCAAACAAAGATTCGCTAACATTGACAGCCATAAAACTACCCGCACTAATCGCCTTTGATTAACCTATTTGAAAACTGCTTGTTGGACTCTGAAGTATTGGAAAAATTCAGCTTTTAGACTTTTTTACAACGTTTAGAAATCAAACCCAAATCAAGAGATTTTTGGAAAGTGTTGCAAAGCAACACTTTCCAAAAATCTCTTGTGGTTTGTTTGATCAGTAATTGCTGTAAATATTCTCTAAATTAACATCAATCAGCTAACACCGAAAATGTTTAATACCAATTCACAGAAATGTAGCCACACTTGTGTGAATTAAAAAACAAACTCTGTAAGGGTTTTGAAAGCACAAAATGGCTATGCCATTTTGTGTTTTGGCATCAAAGCCTCAACAGGCTGTATCAAGCTTAAGTTGATCAAGAGTCAGGTGCGGCGATTTGCCCCTCTATTGACTCTTGATGATTACTGTTACCTTAAACTTGGAAGTCCATCAAGTCCCGCTTGCCAATTCTTGGGTAATGGTTCATTACAAAGCCGATGAATTTCGGTAATGCGCTCAAATAGCCAAGGATAATTTTGCCGATAAGCAGGAATTAAACCTAATGGCGACAACAAAGCTGCCGCAGTTAAATCGGCAACACTAAAGCGATCGCCAACTAAATAGCCATCTTGCCAAAATTCACTGAGCATGGCGATCGCATCGGCAATTTTTTGAGCAGCAACCTTTGCGGAATTAGCATTAATGCCATACTGCGATCGGACAGTCGCAATCACAATTTGACTCATCCAAGAAGGATCAATCTGTTTGCCCTCATTAGCTCGAAACTGGTAGTAAACAAACCGAGCTGCAGTACCAATAAATTCATCAAAATAGTCTTCCAAGCGTGAGGCTTCCTTTTGTTGCAAAGTATCTTCCAAATACAGTGGTGGGTCAGGTTGATAGGTCTCCAGAAACCGAATAATTTCGGTGGAGTCAGCAACTACGGCAGGACAGTTCTTTTGTTGTGGCAATAGTACAGGCACAGTATGTGAACCAGAAAGAGGCTTAACTCTTAAAATGTGTAAGCCAGGAGTGAGATTTTCAACTTGATAGGTAATTTGTTTATAGCCAAGAGCCAGTCTAGCTTTACGGCAATAGTGAGACGTACTGAACTGTAATAAAAGCATGGCTTTAAAGCTTTAAAATTGGCAAACTAAACAAATTGGGCGACTATAGCAAGGCAAGTTTTATACCAAAGCACAAAATGGCTGCGCCATTTTGTGCTTTCAAAACCCTTACAGGGTTTGTTTTTTAATTCACAGAAGAGTGACGACACTTCTGTGAATTGGTATTAATCCCAGAAGATGAGTGGCGGCGCTTCGCGCCGCCACTCATCTTCTGGGATTGTGGTTTGTACTAGGTAACTCTAGTTTTGGATTTTAATTCAAAAAACAGCAAATCATATGATATAGTCTCGACTAAGTTTTTACGGTCTACGGTGCTGTCGCCTATGCAAGCCAATCCAGTCTTTAAACCTGCTATTTCTCACTCTGGTTATCAGACCGCTCAATCTGGTTATCAGGCTTCAGTACCTGTGACCGTGTATCGAGAACTGGCTGCGGAGTTGCAATCTACTCAAGCAAAGTTATCTTTTTTTCAGTTGCAAAATGAGCAACTAACGAAGCAAAATCAAATGCTATTACAGGAGTTTGAAGCGATCGCCCAATCTACAGATCGAGTTCAAGCAATTCTCACACAATCTAATTTACCTGATTCAAAACTAACTGATGTGTTAGCAGGTATCCGTGCTTCTTCACAAATTAGTCCTGCTCCACCAAGAAGTAATCCCCAACCTCAAGGTCGTCCTCCCGCAGCTAAGCCTCACCCTACGGAAAAGCCCACACAGGTCAGTCCCCGTAAAGTTGCTGTGCAGCAGACAACCAACGCTATTCAAGAAGCAATTTCTAGGGCGAGGCAACTTGCCACTGAGCCAGTGCAATCCATTGATAGCGATTCAATGGCTAGTGAAGCTCTATATTACGATAGTTCTTTTGCTGCCTTTGAATCTCCTGCTCCAACACCGACCCCAAAAGCAAAAGTTTTACCTAAGCTAGAAATTCGTGAAGAAATATCTTCTCGACCTCTACGCACTGAGTCGATAGAAGAGGCAAATGAGTCTACAGGCTTAAGTGGTTGGGTCTTAACTGCAACGATCATCGCGATCATCCTGACTTCTTTTGGTGCTGGTTATTTGCTAATGCGCCCATTTGTAAAGTAAAAGCCCAGTAATTAAAAAAAGGAGCTTTGCTCCTTTTTTCAATTGTTTATAAGTTAAAGCGGCGCTTTACGCCGCTTTATATTTGTAAATTTAAAATCAAACCCAGCAAAGGTTTTAAAAACACAAAATGGCTATGCCATTTTGTGTTTTGGTATTAATTGGGATATGGGTATAAAATTAGGTCATGGATAGACGTAAGTTTTTAGTTGTAAGTGGGGCGGCGATCGCCACTCTTGGGGGATGCCAAATATCAAATCCTTTTGATCAACGCGATCGCCTACGGATGATAGGTTTGTTAGGAGCTATACCCAGTAAAGTTATTAATCAATTTGAGTCTGCTTCCAAAACAAAGGTTGAATTTAAAGCTGAAAATGCCCCCTCAAAACTTTGGCAAGAACTTCAAAATTATCCCAATATTGATAAAGAAAAAGCACCACATCTCATCAGTATTGGTGACAGTTGGTTAGATCAAGCGATCGCTAATTCGTTAATCCAACCTATCACTCCCAACCTACTAGCAAAAATTCCGAAATGGCAAAAACTATCTCCCCTTTGGCAACAGAGTGTTACACGCAATAATCAAGTGTGGGGTATCCCCTATCGCTGGGGAGCAACGGCGATCACTTATCGTAGCGACAAACTTAAATTTAATATTACTCAATGGTCTGACCTGTGGAGACCAGAATTAAAACTAAAGCTATCACTACCAGATGATGCCCGTGAAGTAATCGGTTTAGCGCTTAAAAAGATGGGGCAATCCTATCAGCTAGAAAACTTAGTTGAACGTCAAGATATTTTTTCCACACTGACTCAAGAACTAAAAAGCCTTAATGCACAAGTTTTAACCTACTCTTCTGATAATTATTTGCAGTCTCTATTAGCCGACGATACATTTGCAGCAGTAGGTTGGACAAGTGATATGCACAAAGCCCAAAAACAAAACCCCAATCTCAAAGTCGTGATTCCCCAAAATGGCACAGCACTATGGAGCGATCTTTGGGTAATTCCTAAAGGAGAATTAGCGATCGCCGCGTCTGAATGGATGAATTTTTGTCTAACACCTGAGATTGCTGCCCAAATTACATCTTTGACTGACGCAGTTAGTACATCAAGTGAATTAGATCAAGTTCCCACTAGTGTCAAATCTGATTCGCTCAAGTTTTTCTCACAGGATATCCTTGCTAAAAGCGAATTGATTACACCATTGTCTCCATCAACGCTTACACAATATAAAGACCTTTGGACTAAGCTGCGATCGGGAACTATATAAGGGCTTTGCTGTCAAAACAAAAAGATATTTTTATGGCATGACTTCGCTGAACTATAGCGTTTATCAGTCTAGTGAAGTACAGGTTGGCTTCACCGCCTTCGGCTAGCCTACCCAATTTTCCTTAATGTCTCTAAACACTTATCTAAGTAATTCGGCGTAATTAAGCAATAAACTTAAAACCTGTATAGCTTACTTATGAGGCTGTACAGGTTATTGAGGTTTATATTTAACTGTGACCACTCACTTAGTCAGAAGTTTTAAATTGGTATAATTTGCCAATAGTAGTCAGTAAGTAATTAATCATAATTACAACCTAAAACTAAATTCAACCCACCCATGCAGCATACAGTTTTAAGTTTACTTATGCCTAGTTACTTAAATAATGAATATTTACTATTAGGGAATAAGTAAAGATGAAACTTTACATTTGGCAACCTCTATTCCAATACCCTACCCAATTCTCTAAATACGTCTTAGTGACAATATTCCTTGGCACAATTAGTTGGTGCAGACAAGCTTTAGGACAACAAAATAGCAGTAGTTCTTATGGTTTAGGCATAGTCCAAAAACAATCTTATATAGGACAGGTTAGATGTGCAGATTTAGCTAATCTCGTCTCTATCGATCTACTTGCTCCTGAGGACGGAGCAAGAACACTTTCAGAGCGTCCAACTTTTTATTGGTATATCGAGCATAAATTATTAGCCTCAAAAAATACAACGCAAGTGAGTTATGGCAATAACTTTTATGTAGATTTTTTTGTGCGCGATGGCTTTGCCCGTAATGCAAAATCAATTTTTCGTTCTCGGTCAGAAGTAACGCCTAAAGTCAAGTCTGGTCTATATCGATTTGAACTCCCAGCAAATGCCCCTTCTCTGCAAATAAATAAAACCTATAGTTGGCATATTCGTTATATCCAACCTAGTAGTCAAGACAATAGTGATATTACTAATCAAATAGATATTAGAGCAATTATTAAGCGAGAAAGTAATCCTTCAGTCATGGAGAGAGTACAAGCTGCTTCAACGCATTTAGATAAAGCGCGAATCTTTGCAGAAAACCTATATTGGTATGATGCTCTTGATGCATATACCAAATGGATCGATGTAAACCCTAATGACACAGCAGCCTTACGTGAGCGACTAGCAATGTTAGATCAAGTAATAGAAAGTTATCCTAAGAAGAAATGTATTGGCAAATATAACGTAAATAATTCAAGCTTAATTAATTCCAAGCAGTCAATACTCCAAATCATGAAATATAGTCCATCAAGGTAATTGTGGTGAGGCTCCACTAAGAGCGGGAGGCATCACCATATTTGCCGAACTAGCGTTAACCAGAACTGAGGTTACGTGGAATATGGATAGTTGTAATCACTGCGCTTACGCCATTCCATTTCACTGTTAACAACTTTGTAGAGACATTCTTCAACAATAAATGGAGCATTGCGCCAATTAATATCATCACGCTGCAAAATCCAACTCACTTGCTCCAGCGATTCTTCCAACTCTGCCTCAAAACGTGCCAGAGGCAGAGGTTTTTTTTCTAAATTTGGTGACTCGACACAAACGGCGATCGCCTCTTTAAGTACTGCAACAACTTCTTTACCGTATACTTCTCTCGCTCTGAGCCTCAGTGCTTTATAGCCTTTTTCCGAAGTTGCATACATTGGCGGCAATCGATTCAATACGTAGGCAGTTGCCTCCCCAAGATCTACTGTTTCAGCGATCGCAGGATGTAACTTCTGAACTTGATGATAGGCAAGCGACAATACTAATTTTTCTAGTACATTACTAAATTGATAATTGACATCCACCATGTAGGTTTGAAAATCTCTAGCTTTTCGCTCATCCTGACTAGGATTGACTGATGTTTTAATTTGTCTACCTTTCCAAGAGATTTCTGGTGATTTGCGCCCCAAAGCAGTCTCGTCTCGACCAGCAATCGCGTCACGTTTACCTATAACTGTATAGGTGTTGCTCACTGCACTTTTGAGTTTAACTGTCATCAAGGCATTCTCTAGAGCCGTCGGAATATCTTTCCAAGAGGCATTTTCTGCACCTAAAATTTGTTGGAGTGCAGCAAGCGATCGCGCGTGACTAGCAACCTCTTGTGATGGTAGTGGTTTTGCGTCTCTGAGTGCGTCTGGCTTAACACTTACGAGCGCCCGACGCACTGCGGATTCAATTTGAGATCGCATTTCGGTAGCAGCTTTTTTGCGTTGCCTTAGCCATCCTACTTTTGATGTGGCATACATCGGTGGTAGGCGATTAAGCGCATAAGCTGCGACTTCGCTTAAATTCATCTGATCGCGTCGGTATTGCGGTAAGTGAGAGATTTGTAAATCAATTTCTGCAATTACCATCTCCTCTATTGCATTTTTGCAACTTTGCATATCAAGCCGTCCCAAACCCAATATGAAATTGAAATATTTCTAAAATGGAAAAGCATTAGTTTAGACTAATTGTAAATTTTTTGGAAATTGCAAAGAAATCAAAATTAAAATGGTTTAGCCATTATAGCAATTGACATAATACTAAAAAAAAAGTTCAAATTTATTGCTGGAGTCGTCATAATAAAATTTATTTTTTGAAAACCTTCTAAAGAGAGACTTTCAAAAAAATAATTTTGGAGTTTTCAGCGCCTTTGGTGCTGGAAATATCAAAATTATTTTCATCATGAAAATTGCTGAATTCATTGTGAAGGGATGTTGCCAAGAAACACATCTTTCTCTTTTTAGATACAGGCTAATTTCATTTTCTACTGCGGTCAATACGGTATAGCCATAGCATCAGAGCTAATACCCCAATCTGTAGACCAAAGCTACCTAAATTAGCGCCTAGCTCACCATTACCTGCAATTAATCTTGCAAAAAAGATAACCGCGCCAATAAATCCTGATCCTGCAAAAGTGATGTAGATAAATTTGCGGAGACCTCGATAGGGAGATTTGGCTTCACGCCTAAGACGCTCGTACTGTTCAGAATTGAGTTTAGACACGATTTTAACTAAATGTGATGAAAGTGAGCGCAAAGCGCTCACTTCTTCATATTAACGTGAGTGCAACTAGCCATTTTGTGACATTTGTACCGCGCTTCGCGCGGCGCAAATGTCTATATCGAATTCACGTTTATTTAGATTTCATGGCTGTGCGATCGCATAGCCAAATAGTATTACCAGTAATCAAGCGTGATGGATATTGATTCACATCCCCTTGAGGGGCTAGCACCGCAGATAACGCTTTTGCCTTGGAAGCACCTTCAACCATAAAAATAATCTCTTTCGCTTGGTTAATCAAAGGTACAGTCATGGTGATTCGAGGTTGACCATCTTTTTCACCCACGGTTACAAGGCGATCACTAACTTTAAGAGCATTGGTATGTGGAAATAGCGAGGCTGTATGTCCGTCGTCCCCCATTCCCAACAAAATCAGATCGAACTGAGGGAATTCCCCTTCATTGCCACCAAAAAATTTTTTAATATGCTGTTCATACTTTGCGGCAGAAATCGCAGGATCATCAGCATCAGTTGGCACTGCATGAATATTTGACTCAGGAATAGCTACATGACTAAGCCATGCTTGACGAGTCATTCCTTCATTACTTTGCGGATCACTGACAGGTACATAGCGCTCATCTCCCCAAAAAACATGCACCTTTGACCAGTCCCATCCTTTACTTGCTAAAAGTTCATACAAAACACGAGGTGTACTACCACCTGCGGCAACGATGGTAAAACGTTCACTTTTAGCGATCGCTTCATCATAGGCGAGTTGACACAATAACAATGCTCTTGAGGCAATTTCAGAGCGATCGTTCCAAATTTCTACTTGTCTAGCCATAAAAAATATCTCTGTAGCGAAGAAATGGTGGGGAATGAAGTGAATAATGCATTTTGTATTTTTTGATAAATTGTATTTTTTGATCAATTTAGTCGATCAAAATGGTCAAAATTTATCAATTTTTATCAATCAATCTTAAGAGAGGTGTCTTTTATTTCATTTTGTGTGATTTTTAACAGTACTAACGAGTAAATGTATTAACCTATGAAATGTTAGAATAATATTAAGGTTAAGGTAAATAGCTATGACACCTGCTATCATACGCCTCTTCTGGGACTCAGTTAGCCAAGCACAGCCGAATCTAATCTTAAATCTTGATGATGATGGGTTGATGAGCTGGCTAGTAGAGCAAGTCCAACAACGTTCTTCGCTTGATTCCCATCAACAAAATGATCTCAGTAACTACATCAGCAATCGTCTACCCTTAATTCGAGAAATGGCGAATCAGAGCTAGTTGCTTGAAGATGATTGATTATAAGTTGATTATTTCTAAGGTTTTTAAGGTATTACTTCTATTTTCATACTGATATTGCTTTAAATTCGTTTTAAGCATATTCATCTCTCAAGTATTTTCTTTTGATTAGGCAAAGAGCCTGATAATATGATTTCAAAGAATATTTAGGGGATTTTTCTAAAGGGGAACATCTTAAATTTCTGACAGTCCATACGCCAAAATGTTAGGATACTTTCCTGAGCTATGTGATCGCTGGTTTCATTGCTCTGTAAATTACTCACAATTGTGTCTAGCAATTATTTCTAGCGTATGTCATCTGCAAGAATCATCGACTTATTACGTAGTGGTTTAACTAGTCAGTCCTATATTGTCCGGGGTTGGGTGCGGACAAAGCGTGAAGGTAAAGAAGTTACTTTTTTAGAACTAAATGATGGTTCATCGCTTCATGGGTTACAAATAGTTTTACCGCAGACGATTAATAACTACTCGACGCTAATCAAGCAAATAACTACAGGCACATCCGTAGAGGTATCTGGCACTTTAGTTGAGTCTATGGGCAAAGGACAAAGGGTAGAAATGCAAGCTTCAGTAATCGCCATTTTTGGTGTAGCTGATCCTGAGACTTATCCTTTACAAAAAAAACGTCACTCGATCGAATTTCTTCGCACGATCGCACATTTGCGCCCACGCACAAATATGTTCGGTGCTGTGTTCCGCGTCAGAAATGCTTGCGCCTTTGCAATTCATAAGTTTTTTCAAGAACGCGGTTTTTTATGGGTACATACACCAATCATTACTGCTAGTGATTGCGAAGGTGCAGGCGAGATGTTTGGTGTAACTACTTTTGACTTAAATAAAGTGGCTACAACAGGTAAATCCGTTGATTTTGCACAGGATTTTTTTGGGAAGCCAGCCTTTTTGACAGTCAGCGGTCAGCTAGAAGCAGAAATCATGGCAACCGCCTTTTCTAATGTCTATACTTTTGGTCCTACTTTTAGGGCTGAGAACTCAAATACTTCGCGCCATCTTGCCGAGTTTTGGATGATTGAGCCAGAGGTGGCTTTTTGCGATCTCGAAGGTGATGCAGATTTAGCCGAAGATTTTCTTAAATATATCTTCAATTATGTTTTGGAAACTTGCCCTGAAGATATGGAGTTTTTCCAAGAACGGGTAAATGATCAGGTAATGGCTAACGCGCACAAAATTGTTGATGAAAAATTTGAGCGAATTACCTATACAGAGGCAATAAACATTCTCGAAAAGAGTAGTAAAACCTTTGAGTTTCCTGTGTCATGGGGATTAGACCTCCAATCTGAACATGAGCGATTTTTAGCAGAAGAACATTTCCAAAAGCCTGTGATCGTGATGGATTATCCACTGGGAATCAAAGCATTTTATATGCGGGTGAATGAAGATACTGCAAGCGATCGCCAAACTGTAAGAGCAATGGATATTCTCGCTCCAGGCGTAGGTGAAATTATTGGTGGTTCCCAGCGTGAAGAACGTCTCGATATCTTGGAAGCGAGAATTCGCAGTGTCGGTTTAAATCCTGAAGACTATTGGTGGTATCTCGATCTACGTCGTTATGGAACCGTACCTCATGCTGGTTTTGGTCTGGGCTTTGAGCGTTTAGTTCAGTTTGTTACTGGCATGGGAAATATTCGTGATGTAATTCCCTTTCCCCGATTTCCTCAGAGTGCAGAGTTTTAAATGCACAAAATGGCATAGCCATTTTGTGCTTCGGTATAATGTGAGGTCAATATAGCCGTAGCAAATGGTAAGGAATCGCCAAGCCTTCATGCTATGTGAGCTAATTCACCCATAATATAAGTTGCTGCGATCGCTCGATCATCACCCATAATGATCGTCGCAAATAGTTGATCGGAGATTTCGGTAAGTGTGGTTGCCATATCTTCTGAAGATTGATTTCTTAACGCCATAATCGGTGTTGAGCGCAAATTTAGCACCACAAAATCGGCTTCTTTGCCAATTTCAAAATTGCCCAATTTATCTTCAAGACATAATGCTCTTGCCCCGCCCAAAGTTGCCAAAAATAAAGCTTGAAATGCTGATAGTTTTTGCGATCGCAACTGTGCAACTTGATAGGCAGCACTAGCAGTTTTCAAGATCGAAAAACTGGTTCCAGCACCTACATCGGTTCCTAATCCGATTTTTACAGGAGTTTCTGAAGATTTAGCTTTTTCTAATTTGAATAGGCCGCTTCCCAAAAATAGATTGGAAGTTGGACAAAAGGCGATCGCCGATTTAGCTTCTGATAATCTCGTAAATTCACGATCAGTAAGTTGGATACCATGAGCAAATACTGATCTTTCAGTCACTAAGCCTGCTCGATCATAGACATCAAGATAATCGTCACACTCAGTAAAAGCAGCCACAACAGCATCCACTTCTTTCACATTCTCTGAAAGATGAGTATGTAAATAAACATCAGGAAATTCCTGCAAAAGTTTACCGATATTAGTTAATTGCTCTGGGGTTGATGTCAGCGCAAATCTTGGGGTAACAGCATAGAGTAAGCGATCGCACTTATGCCACTTCTCAATTAGCTGCTTAGTTTCTATATAGGAAGATAATGCTGTATCTCTTAAAAAATCTGGAGCATTACGATCCATCATTACCTTACCAGCAATCATCCGCAAATTACGGCGCTGCGCTTCTTCAAAAAAAGCATCCGTCGATTGTGGAAATACTGCGGTAAATACTAAGGCGGTTGTAGTGCCATTTCGCAATAGCTCATTAAGAAAAATAGAGGCTATCTTTGAAGCATAATTACGATCAGCAAATTTTCGCTCTGTCGGAAACGTATAAGTACTTAGCCATTCTAATAACTGCTCTCCATATGAAGCTATCATTTCTGTCTGCGGGAAATGAATATGAGTATCAATAAATCCTGAGACTATTAGATGCTCACGATACTCTGTAATCGGAATATCTGTATATTTAGCTTGCAGATCTTGGTAGTTGCCTAAATCTTTGACTTTGCGATTTTCAACTATCAGCAAACCATCGGTAAAGTAACGGATACAATCAGCTTCTGGAGCATAGAATGGATCAGCGATCGCATCTAGAAAACTGGCCCGAAATCCTTTAGTTGGTTGATGTTGCATAGTTTAAAAAATAGTAATCGCTCAAAAATGCTTATTCTAATGAGATTAGTTTAATGTGACTATTTTTCACATTTTTTAATTGTGGCTGTAGTCGCAAAAAGTACAACAAATCTACATGATATAGGACTTTTCAAGCAAGTGAGGTACATAGGTTTGTTTCCCCGCAATAGATAAATCTTTGAAAGCGTCGCTTCGCGACGCTTTCAAAGATTTATTTGGGTTTTAATTTAGCGCATTGTATACATATTGCTAGGCAATGATCAGTTTCATCAAAATAAAAAAGCCCCTCCTTGCGGAGAGGCTTTTTTATTTCGATTAGACTAGGCTAGGCTAGAAATTAACCATTGATAGCAGGAGCAGACATTGCTACTGGTGCTACATCAACAGCAGCCAAA
>Ga0172367_10006933_pt1 | contig 13137 bp, 17 predicted proteins | sample Lak10m_FD_114542 | JGI IMG/M metagenome (GOLD analysis project Ga0172367, IMG submission 114542) | Freshwater microbial communities from Kabuno Bay, South-Kivu, Congo - kab_022012_10m | ecosystem: Environmental > Aquatic > Freshwater > Lake | place: Democratic Republic of the Congo: South-Kivu...
AGAAAAGCCCAAAGCCTGGTCTCCTGATAGGAATGAATTTTTTGTCCAAAACTCTCATACCATATCGAGAAATCAGGCTTTACCTATTTTTACGCTCCGCTCCGAACCGGACAGGAGTGAATTCTATTAATCGAACATTTAATATACATCGACAAAATACATAAACATATAATAATCAAAATAAAAAAATTTTCTTTTGATATCTATACCTTAGGAATCACTTAATCTGAGTATAATCTTTGCTTACACTCCTCTCGTGAGGAGCGATTCATGAGAGATGATAAAATTTTTAAACAAAAAATGAGGTTTTTTTTGAGCGCTGGAATTTTCTTAGTTATGACCAGACTAGTTTATGCTGACGTAAACGAAGAATCAAATTCTGCCATTTTCTCTAGGATCGCAAACGTCATCCGCTCCATATCAATGGATAATAAGAATTGTGTTAAAAAAATCAAAAAAAACAAAGGAGTGCCAACTTGGGACACTTGGGCTTGCTATGACATTCAACGCTATGTTGATGATTCTCCTTTACTGAAGAAAACTAAGGAAAAAATTATTCTATCAGATAGTTACGGAGTCCTTGCATCGGAGAAAGTAGCAGAAACCCCTGCTTGTACTGAATTACGTGATCTCAATTTCGCGATCCTCGCATCGAGTCCGCAAATCACCTATCATCGACTCCATCAACTCATAAGTCGATACAATCAGAGAATGATGGTCGCAGATGAGGTTCAGAAAAGATTTTTATATGAGCAACTCTCAAAAGAGGTTCGACCTCTACTTCCCCTTTACCTTAAAGAAGTTTGCTCTTTAGGGGTGAATCAGAATCAAGTTGGAGAGATTCGGCGTGTAAAGGGGACAATGCTTTCAAGTGATCGGATCAAGCAGGATGGACTCTACCTTTTTGCCGAAGATATTCTTTACCAACTCAACACGATCTCTCTCGCCAGAGATATTGCAGAAGGCAAGGCAGATGATAAGACAAAGAGAGCAGAAGAGGTCGACTGATTTTATAGATTCAAAACGGATCCATGATTTAATCCATCTCATTAAAAAGCGCGTCTGCACTTCCCAGCCATTGATTAATCATGGCTCCGATCCCAAGAACTGTCACTAGATGAGAATATAGAACATAATTTTTTGGATTTTCTTGAGTTTTTTGAGTTTTTTGAGTTTGCTTCTCTGCTTCCATGAGGATCTGATTTAAAATCTTTTTTGCTCCAGGTTGAGCTAACTTCATTCCTAGAATACTAGCAAGGCGGTCCAATTGAATAGGATCATTCGATCGAGTCAAGTACTCCATGAGTGCTGGGTCTTTGGTTCTTACTCCTTGCACAAGCTTCATCGAAAAATCAGCCATTAATGTGAGCGAAGCTAAATCAAATGTGCTGTTGAAAACTCTAAATTCAACGGTAGAGAATTTAAAATATGAATGGAGATTCAATCCATGATAACGATTTTGTCTAAGAATAAAATCAGTGATGTTTCTATAATCGTTTTCTTTGATAGGAATTCTAGATTCTTTTAAGTAGTCGATAATTTCTCGGTCGGTTGGTTTCATAAAGCGAGAACGAGATCCTGTACTTGAAAAAGTTTTTTTGAGCTCCTCTTCGATCTCAGAAAAGAGCGCTTGTAAGGTCGCCGCCTCTCCTAAGTAAGCCTCTCCAAAGTCGACATGAATATGAACACCCGCACTCTTTGGCTCTGGATTCACCCCAAGTTTTCTCATTTCACGAAGTATTGCTTTAAAGTCATTAAAATCATCCCTGTCTTTTAAGACCGCGGAATTGACCTCAAGAGGTACGTGATGGGTATCAATGCTGAATTCATTTTTAACAATCCACTCCCTTTGTTCATAGATTCTGTTTTTGTACTTGATTGTGAATTCATTTGAGTTTGAAAAATAGTCCATTTTTACATAGGGATATTTTTGATGGAGAGTCCGATAAATTGCATTGGCGACACCGACTCGGTCAATGTTTTTTGGGATTGACCCTTCGATCTCAATGCCAACTTTTAATGGAAGGTGATCTCGAGACTTTTCGACATAGGAATCAAAAAGTTCTTGGTACTTTTGAGAACAAATCAACCTAGTATTCCAGATTTGAGCAAAAGAAAAATGAGAGAATAGCCCTAAAACAACGAATATCCATACGAAATGAAGCCTTTTTAAATCGTTCACCCGCATTATTCTTCCCTATTTTGAGTTGGACTCATTCAAAAGGTTAACAGAGTTTGTGTCTCATGAATCAAAATTTTCTGAGCTGGCCCAGGACCTTGCACCTACCTGAGAAGCACCTAATCTTAGTTGGCTCTGAATTTGCCTAGCTAGAGCTTCATATGAAGCTAAAATGCGCAAATTTTGAATGTAGTTCCCAAAAACCAGGTCCGCAATCCGTACGCTTTGTACGAAAAGGACGCTTTTTTAGAAAATCTGATAGCCAATGGATCCCGTGCTTCCGGTGCCCTGAGTGCGGCCGGTATTTTTCATCAGCGACCTTCAATGCGTGTTTTATGCAGAAAAAGAGGAGGATCAATTCGCAGGTGGTTCTTCTTTTAAGTTCTACCGTCTCTCAACGACGGGCGGCTAAGCTCTTGCGAGTGAATCGAAAAACGGTGGTCACAAAATTCCGTTTTATGGCGAAGCAAAGCAGGCTCGATCATCAGGAGTGGCTGAAAAAACTCAAGCCAACCCCGATTCGCTCTGTCTAGTTTGATGACCTGGAGACGAGTGAACATTCTAAGTGTAAACCGCTCAGTGTTGGATTGGTGGTAGAACCTAACACTCGAAAAATCTTAAGTTTTCAAGTCTCGCGCATGCCTGCCAAAGGTCAATCTCTATCAGATTGCGCTGAAAAAATATGGCCCTAGGCCTGACGAACGCTCGGAAGGGTGGGATCGACTTTTTTCTTCCTTAAAAGAGGTCGTCCACGCTGAATCCGACTGACTCAGCGATGAAAACCCTCATTAACCGAGGCACTTAAAAACCTATTTTCCACAGGCCGAGTCTAGAAGATATGAACGGTTCCCTCACGAAATCAAGGACTATCCGTGAGTTGCGGACACCTCTATGAGTCAGATACTATTTTTAAAGATACAGGCGAAATTCTAGAGTTTAAGACGCGTCCACATGTCGACGGGCTCAGTAAGAAGCTCAAAGAGCTGGATTTATGCATCTTGGGAAGAAGATTCAAAAGGGAGTTGAGCTGCCGATAAAGCTCTGCACGTGAAACTGTGGCATGCGGAGTATAGCAGTGCAGATGAGTTTGCGGATTGAGACTACAGGCAAAAAATCCCGCGGTGCTGACGGATGTAATTGAGTCTCGCTAACGCTTCTTTACCGTCGTAGGTATCCATCAGGGAATCGACTTTAAGCTCCCGAGGAAATGGAACTCGTTTGAAACCAAAATAGGCCTCAATCATGGGAATTTACTCCCAGCTCATAAACTTCTTGTGACATGTCCTGCGCGAACTTTAACTCAACACGTTTGCCGACGTAATGGGGAGGCCCTCATAAGCAATAGTATTGAAAGAGACCACGCAGTCCTTGGTGACGACCCGTTCAACTGAGGCCAGAAAAAACTCATTGAGACTCTCTTCATCCACTCGCTTGAGAGGGTAAAACCGCACAATGAACTTTGGTATCGATCGATGGGTCTAGCGTTAATACCGCTATGATTCCTGTGGTGATATTCCTGCCTGAGCCAGCTTGAAAATCATTCGTTCAGTTCAGTCAGAGTAATCTCCGCCTCTAGGTGAATCTAAGACAGGAATGACTTGAAAAAGTAGATCCATTGTCGCAATAAAAACGACCTAGGCACCCATGAGCGAGAATCGCAGACTTGAAGGTCATCAATTATGGCCATCAGAATTGCCTTGTTCCTTCGCTTGGAACCCACCTCAATAAGCACCAGGGGTCCATGCATAAAGCGGCTCATCTCAAAACGCTTACGAGCCTTGGACTCCTTCTGAACAAAGAGATTCTCTCTACGAAGCTTTCGTAATAATTGCCGCTGGGCTAGTTTCTGTTTTTTGACAACTCATATTCTAGCGTAGGCCGGGAGTGGAGCTTCTGCTTCCGGATGGAGCTGCATTCCTGTTGCTTGCTGCAGTTTCTTTGGGTGCCACAAGAATCGTCAGTAAAAAATGAGCTGCGGCGAAAACCGAGCTTACGCAATGCGATGAGTTATATTGAAATCTAACCCGCCTCTATCTTGTGCGGGAGTCTGGATTCCTGTTATGATATATTGGTCGGCCACGACGATTTTTCAGCTTGGTCTAGGGGGTAATTTCATGGCTCAGCTTAAAGTCATAAAACGCTATCGAAACAGAAAGCTTTATAATGCCAAATGCTCAGCCTACATCACTCTTGATGATCTTCGCTCGATGCTGCGAGAGGGAATGATCTGAAGGTGATTGATCAGAAGACCCAGAGCGATATTACGGGAAGCATCCTCTTGCAGCTGCTCCATGAGACCGAGCGACGGGCACGAGTGTTACCGTCTGTGGAGTTATTGAAAGAAATCATACGTCAAGGTGATGGGTCATTTTCAGGATTTCTTTGGACGTTGGACGGCTACGAACCCATGCTGGTCAGCCAAGAACCGTCGGTGGATTTGACATTGCCGAGTGTTGGTGGGCAAGATCAGAGTGCGCAAGCCGCCTTGGACTAAGCCGGAGACACATCGGTTATGGTCGATCCAGGCGATTCAATTGACATCGATCAGCTCAGCGAAGAGCAACTTTTTAAGCTGGATTTGCGGGTAATTCACCGTATTCGACAACTTCGAAAGGCAAAAGCCAAGCAAGGCGTGCTTGCGCCGGCTATGCAGACACGGCCTGCTCTGTCGTCCACTTGGAGCCGATCAATAGCGCCGAGCCGAGTACACCAGGGCAACGATCAGGGGAGTTGAATGAAATCTCCCTCGCGTGGAATACTTAATGCTGTGAGTCGAGAATTTTATGCAATCGAAAAACGTTACGACTGATCAGCAGCCTCTGGAACGCCTCCACGGAATCGTCGAGAGGGTGACTTTCCACAGCGAAGAGTCGGGCTATAGCGTACTCCGCATCAAAGCCAAAGGGCACCGGGAACTGGTTACGGTGATAGGCTTCGTTTCCTCGGTATCTCCCGGTGAAAATATCGAATCCTTCGGGGAGTGGGTTCAAAACAAGGAATACGGCAAGCAGTTCAAGGCCAAAGTCATTCGGACCGTCGCGCCCTCCACCCTGGAAGGGATCGAGAAATACTTGGGTTCCGGGATGGTCAAAGGGATCGGTCCGCACTTCGCGGCAAAGCTGGTCAAGGCGTTCGCTTTCGAGGTTTTCGATGTGATCGAGAAGGAACCGGAACGGCTCAAAACCGTGGAGGGAATCGGACCCAAGCGGGTCGAAAGGATCACTTCGGCCTGGAAGGATCAGAAAGTCATCCGTTCGATCATAGTCTTCTTGCAAAGCCACGGGGTTTCGACCTCCAAGGCTGTTCGGATTTTCAAGACCTACGGCGAAGAGGCTGTCGAGCGAGTCCAGGCCAACCCCTACCAACTTGCCCGAGACATCCATGGTATCGGTTTCAAGTCTGCCGACATCATCGCCGAGAAGTTGGGGATCACCAAAAATTCGCTGATTCGGGCACGGGCTGGTACGAGTTTCGTACTGATGGAACGGGTTCAGGCCGGTCATTGTGCCTATCCTGAGGAGGATTTATTGAAAGAAGCCTCCCAGCTCTTGGGGATCCAAGACTCGATTCTGCGGGATGCGATTACAGCAGAAGCCGCAGAGGGTCATTTGATCCGGGAATCCATTGAAGGAACCGCTTGTTTGTACCCCGCCGCCATTCATCATTGCGAAGACCAGGTAGCAGGCCTCCTGGCCGCGATCGCGCGAGGGCCGGCGCCGTGGCAAAAGATCGAGGCGGACAAAGCCATTCCTTGGGTTGAAAAGCAAGTTTCACTTGAGCTCGCCGACCTTCAGAAAGACGCCGTCAAAACGGCGGTGACCTCCAAAGTAACCGTGATTACCGGAGGGCCGGGCACCGGCAAAAGCACTCTGACCAAGGCGATCCTGACCATTCTCAAGGCGAAGAACGTACAGATCGCCCTTTGCTCGCCCACAGGCCGGGCTGCAAAGCGCCTGACCGAATGCACCGGCATGGAAGCCAAGACGATCCACCGCACTCTGGGGTTTGATCCGAAGAAAGGCGGGTTTACCCATGATCGCGACCGGCCGTTGCCGATCGATCTTCTTTTGATCGACGAAGCGTCGATGGTCGACATTCAGCTCATGTATGCGCTCCTCAAAGCAGTTCCCCAGAAGGCCGCCGTGATCGTGATCGGTGACGTCGACCAGCTCCCTTCGGTCGGTCCTGGCTGCGTTTTGGCTGATATCATTGATTCGGGAATGGTTCCGACGGTAAGGCTCACTCAGGTCTTCCGTCAGGCCGCTCAATCGCGAATCATCCAGGCCGCGCATCGCATCAACGAAGGATATCTCCCGGAGCTAGAGCATCGGGAGGCTTCCGATTTCTACTTCATCACCTCTGACGATCCCGAGGCGATTGTTCCAAAGGTTATTGATCTGGTAAAGAATCGTATCCCGCAAAAATTCGGCTTCGATCCGCTACGCGAAATCCAGGTACTGTGCCCGATGCAGCGTGGAACGCTTGGAGCGCGCAATCTCAATATCGAGCTCCAAAAGGCGTTGAATCCGACACCGACCGCGCGGGTGGAGAGGTTTGGCTACAGTTTCGCCGTGAGCGACAAAGTCATGGTTCTCCAGAACGACTACGACAAAGAAGTTTTCAACGGCGACATGGGATTCATCCGTGGAATCGATGCCGAGGAGCAAGAGTGCCTGATCGATTTTGACGGTAGGGAGGTCCTCTTCGAATTCGGCGAAATGGACATCCTCCAGCCCGCGTACACTGTGACTATCCATAAGTCGCAGGGGTCCGAGTATCCGGCAGTCGTGATTCCGATCGTGACCCAACACTACATGATGCTGAAGCGAAATCTCGTATACACCGGGGTCACCCGAGGTAAGAAACTGGTTATTCTGATCGGTCAGAAAAAGGCACTGGCCATCGCGATCAAGGCTATAGGGCAGGATGCTCGGTGGACGAATCTCAAGGCGAAACTTCAGGGAAGCGGTTCCGCTATTGCCAGATGACTCCGCGGTACCGCCCCATCCAAAGACTTGAGTCAGCGTGACATGAGGAGATTTCAACCGCAAATTGATCGAACCTTGAAGCGAACTTCAGCCCTCGCATGTAGATTCAATGCATGCGCGAAAAACCGCCCAAAGACAGCCGCTTTGAATCAAGAAAACTGGTTATGCCGGATCAGATCAATCCAAATGGAACGCTTTTCGGAGGAATTCTTCTATCTTGGATAGATAAAGTGGCCTATATGACCGCCCAGCGCCATGCCGAGCGACCTTTTGTCGTGACCGTGAACATTGAGCGCCTGAGCTTTTCTAAGCCGATCTAGGTCGGCAAGACATCGATGGATATCCTCGTCGTCGTGAATCGGGAGTATGGATGCAGTATCGGACAGGAAGAAGCGACGCGTGCCTACCTTACCTTTGTCGCCCTGGACGAAAGCAACAATGGCTGCATCTGGACATACAAGTGGCGCTGCTGTAGGAATGCCGTGATGCGAAAATTCTGACTGGCCATTAGAATGGAAGAACCCATTCCAGACAAGCTTTCCTTCGGCTGGAGGGAGGACGACGCTCTGTCAAAAGGGGTTTCAAACGCTTCAGTGAAGGCGCTCGGCCGAGTTCAGCGTCTATGAATGTTTGATCAATGACAACTCGGAGGACGGTATGGCCCATATTCTGGTTCTCCGCCAGTTGCCGAATCTCAAATATATTTTCGGCTCCTTCCTGGTCGATATTTTTTGCTTAGGCCTCAAGGACACCTTTTGCAACGCCAACGTGAAATACGAGAAGGTGGCGCAGCTGAAGAACGCGATGCATTTCGATTGGGTCGACATCCCCTACGAGGATGCCAAGGACGCACTTGAAGAACTCATGGACTACCTGACGCGGTCCATTGATAGGCTTCCTTCCGCGCAGGCCTATTATAACCTTGCCAGCGCGTATCGAGTTGAAGGCGAGGTCAAGAAAGCCATCGAATGCTTCAAGAAGGTGGTCGAGATCAATGGCCAAGAGGGAACTTGATTTTATTGGAACCGCTGTGAAGTCGAGCATGGGGCTTACCCTGGAGAAATACATGGAGGGGCATGAAAAATACGATCATGCCTTTGATTGCCTGCGAAAGGGGAAGCTCGATGAAGCCATTCATGGCTTCGTTCAGGTCCTGGTAATCAACCCGAAGCATGTTCAGTCCTATGGAAATCTTGAGCTGGCTTTCGCCGGACTGGGTGATCGAGAAAACGCGATCAAGAATCTCGATAAGGCGATCGAGTTGGATCCGACCTACCAGATTGCGATCAAAAACCGGCGAAATTTACTAATTTTGGCGCCGGGTGAAAAACTGGACCTGAGTTTCTTTTCCGAAGTCGAATATTACAAAGATAAAGTTAAAGCTTTCGGCCCAGGGATTGACCTGATCCGAGAGTGCCGGCTGGTTTCAGCGAATCAGGGAGCGACTCCGATGACGGATCTCCTAAAGGTGAATACGATCGATCAATGCGTCGCTCTGGCCACGGTAGATGCCCATGATGACGATGAGGTCGCCATGGGTTGGCAAACCTGTTTGGAAGAGGTTTTTGACGGTGCCAACGCTGAGCTGGCCGGACAGCCAGTCAATCTCGACGGATTTGATACGGTGTCTGGAGCGGTTTTGGCTCTCGTGCGGATTAAGAGAAGGAAATTGCGCATCAACCTCGATTCGCTGGACTTTGTGAGCTTGAAGGCCCCACAGAAAGTCTGGCTGAAAGCTTGGTTAAAATACCAGGAACAAGGCTGAAGTCATTACGCCTGACGCTGAAGGACTTGGGAGGGGATAGTTAATGTCGATCGGACGAAATGAGCCCTGTCCCTGTGGGAGTGACAAAAAATACAAGAGATGCTGTGCGAATGTCAAACAAGGCAGCCATCTCTCTCTCCTCGACCATCAGGCAGGCTTCCAACCAAATTCGCGGGAGAAAACGGAAGAAAAGGGTTAATACCGCCTGGGGGAATGCGTTGTGTTTCACCCCGGCGACCGCCCTCAGGTATACGGAGTCATCACCCGATACAACAAGAAGACGGTCACCGTGATTACCGACGATGGCCATCACTGAAACGTCGCTCCCGAAATGCTCAAAAAAGCCGAGGGCGAAGGAATGCAGGGCTTACGTACCCAGGTTCTGACATTGCTACCTGGGGCTGAGAAGAAAGAGCGCTGATCAGCAGGCTACTTGAGTACGAGCACTAAGGTGCATGAAAGATCACGCGCAAGTCGCTAGAAAATTTAGTTTTTCGTCGATTTTCCGCCTCATGGTCGATTTCAATTGAGTTGACCCACCCAATTTCACTGAAATGACCCACTAGTTTAGGTCAGATATTCAGGTGCCATTTAGCATAAGGTCAATCACCTTAAAGGAGCACTAAGCACTAGAAGATGATTGGCTGCAGGAAAAGCACCAGTATGAAACTTGAAGTTTATCAATTGAAAGATTCAGGACATAGCATCCGAAAAATCGCTCAACAACATAAAGGACTATGGCTGTAACCGTGCAAGCCACTTTGAAGTGGAAAAGCCATTACTTCGCTCACTTCCAGAAATACCATTTGAAATTACTGAACGCCGAATTGCAAAAGTGCACCCAGATTGCCATATTCAAGTAGACCGATGCTTTTATTCTGTACCTTATAAATGGATTGGCCAAAGAGTCTCTGTCAAAATGAGGCTTTCAACCTATGATGCTCACTATCCTGAACAAAAACTAATAGCTGCGCGATTCGATATTCTTACTCTTAAAAAAGAAGCTTCAAAAATAGGTGTAGAGACTCAATCTGTAATTGACACTCTTTTATCTGGGCAATCCCCTTTAAGATACTTGCGACGAGCTCAGGGAATCATCAGGCTCGCAAAAACCTAGAGAATTTCCGGCATACACTCTTTTCTTTGGAGCATTACCCACGCACGGCTTCCGGTCTTTGCTGGAAAAAGTTCGACGCGGCCCCCGAGTTCGGCACGTTCCTTATTGGAAGAGACGAACCGGAATACCTCTCTATGCGTCTTATTTATAAAAAACTCAGACAGACCTTGCATGTAGAAAAAGACCGGAATTGGGAGCGCCATTTAAAAGGGCGAAAGTCGATGAATGCGGCCACTCATACCAACTTTTTAGTACAATCCTCGCATACGCCGTAGAACTCGAGCGAGTGGCGGATTTTGGAATACCCCAGCCGCTTGACGATCAGCTCCAGCTTGGGCAAATCGCAGTGGTCGACATTATCCACGCGGCGGCATTTGGTACAAACCACATGGTGATGGTGCTCGTCTGGATGAGCCTGAAATTCGTAGCGGGAAACGCCGTCGCCAAACTCGCTTCTTCTAAGGAGGCCGATTTCTTCAAAATGTGCCAAATTTCGATAGAGAGTGACCCCATCCATATTGAGCTTGGGAAGCGCCTTCATGATCTCGTCTTTACTGAAGGGACCATGGTTCTCGATCAAAAAGAGAAGCAGGTTTTCGCGGTTAGGCGTTCGCTTAAGGCCGGCCTTTTTCAGAACTATCCAGGCTTCTTCGTATGCAGAACTTTCGGTGCCCATACCGGGATTCTTTAAGCTTTTGATTTTATGTGATATTTTATTCTTAATCTGCTTCATGGCCTTCTGTTTTGTTCCTAGACCAGCATAACAAAAAACAAGAAATTCTGAAATCTGAATACCGGCCCTTCGCTCACTGGATTCTCAACAACCGAATATTTTCGCTAAAAGCCTATTAAATGCAATTGACATGCATTTATAATTCGAATTAATAGATGCATTAATGTTGCATTTACAATGCTAAGTTCATATCACGCACATATGCAGACGCCAAACAAGGGGCACCTATGAAGCAAGGAATTCATCCAGTGTATCGGGAAATCATCTATCGGGATATATCCAGCGGCTACGCATTTCTCACCCGGTCTACGGCCCATCCTAAGGACACGGAAGTTTGGGAAGACGGGAAGGAATATCCCGTGGTCAAAGTCGAAATTTCAAGCTCATCCCACCCGTTCTTCACTGGCAAAGAGCGCTTGATCGACACCGAGGGACGTGTTGAACGGTTCAAGAAAAAATACGCTACCCAAGCAAAAAAGGAGAAATAGAAATGCGAGAAAAAGTAAAACTCACTTCGACGGCGGGCACAGGCTACGCCTACTACACGACTAAGAACAAGCTAAAAAATAATCCGAGGAGTACATCATGGTTCATCAAGGACAAGTTAAAACCCGCCTTCGAGTAGGCGATTTAGTGGAAGTCATCGCCGGGAAAGACAAAGGGAAGCGTGGGAAAATCACCACTCTCTTGCGGAAAGAAAATCGCGCTGTCGTCGAGGGCGTTCAAGTCATCAAGCGCCACCTCAAGCCTTCGCAGAAAAATCCGCAGGGCAGCATCGCTAGTCAAGAGGCATCTATCCATCTCTCGAACGTCATGATCGTCGATCCGAAAACTGATCACCCGACCCGCATCGGTGTCAAGGTGCTCAACACTCCAGGCGGGGAAAAGAAAACTATCCGGATCTCGAAAGCATCCGGCGAATCGCTCGACGCGAAATAAAGAGGAATATCCCATGGCAAGAAAATGTGAACTCACCGGAAAAGGCCCGACTACGGGAAACCTCGTCAGCCACTCGAATATCAAGACAAGAACCCGCTGGCTCCCCAATCTCAAGAACAAGAAATATACGATCCCAGAACTTGGGCAGACGCTTACGCTGAGGCTATCGACGCACGCGATTCGGCTCATCGACAAGGCTGGCGGCATCTCAAAGGCGATTCGTAAAGCGAAGCTCTCGGACCTTTCCCCCCAGCTTCAGTCGATCCAAAACCGCCTGCAAAAGAAAAATAGCGCTTACAAGTCGAACAGCAGAAAGAGCAGCTCATGAGAATCTATACCAGTAAGACGAGGGTTTCACCTGACGAGGCTCCATCGAAATTCGATGGTAAAGATCGCGAGCTCGTCAGCTTGCTCTTTTGCCGATTGCGACCCGGCACAGAATTTAAGTCCTAAAAGGCGTTCCATGCGAAAGAGTCCAAAAGTCATCTCACTTTCATCCATAAGGCAAAATCAACCCATCCCCGTCCTAATCGTGCAAGGACTTCCTGGGAATAGAGCTTCGGATCTCTTGGAAAGTCTTGTTAGGGAACGGCCTAGTCTTCATATCTACGTGATCGGAGGGTTTCCCGACCTTGGGTCTGACGAAACCTGTAACCAATGTACTCTCACGAACTTTTTCGTCGAGCAGGTGGATGCGGCTCTTCAGAATATCGCGCGCAGATCCACGACGGATCTCCTTTGGATCGAATCTCCCGCGGAGATGGCTGTCACTCGGCTCACAGAAGCGCTTGAAGAGATCCGGGAGATTCGGATTCACGCCGTCATTACTTCGATCGATCAAAGCCGATTTCTTTCTGACTTCTCATCGGACCGGAGTTTCCGCGAGCGATTTTCAGAGTCAGGGGAGGTCCATTCAAGGATTTCCGATACAGCTCTCGATCAGCCGGTCCTTGAAACACTGATCGATCAAATTGAATGCTGCGACCTCTTTTACCCGCACGCTGAGGAAAATACGGCGGTTCAAACGCTTTTGATGCGTCTCAATCCCCGTGCACAAATTCTATCAGCAGAAGATCTGAAAAACCTCGCACTGTTAGAAGCGCCGCTTTTCGAGAAAGAGAAGACCTATCGAAGTGCGGCTTGGCAGAAAGTGACGCAGGTATCTCCAAGTGAAACGATACCCGAATGTTTCAGGGCTCGTCGCCCTTTTCATCCCGCTCGACTGAACGAACTAATCGAGCGCTGGCCTGAATCCATCATCCGAAGCTATGGGACAGTATGGATCGCCAGCCACAATCAGTTTTAAACTGGTTCCCTAGCCTGTGCTTGAGGACAGGGTTTGATCCAAAAGCGGAGTGAGCACGTCATTGTGATAACGCACGTAAATGGAGAGATGATCCACCAATCCTTGAATCG
>Ga0172367_10006934_pt1 | contig 13137 bp, 12 predicted proteins | sample Lak10m_FD_114542 | JGI IMG/M metagenome (GOLD analysis project Ga0172367, IMG submission 114542) | Freshwater microbial communities from Kabuno Bay, South-Kivu, Congo - kab_022012_10m | ecosystem: Environmental > Aquatic > Freshwater > Lake | place: Democratic Republic of the Congo: South-Kivu...
ACCTTCACCGCCGGCGCAATCTGGTACTCCTTGTAGTAGTTCCTCAGGAACTTCACCAGATCCCAGTGACTCTCTTCCATCGTGATATCTTCGCCTTCGGCTATCTTGACCGCAACATCCTCGGTCCAGTCATCGAGATTCACCAGATAGCCGTTCTCGTCGGTCTCGTAGCTCGCGCCATTGACTTCAATTGCCATTGCTATACTCCATTTTGGGATAAAAGTGATTAGATAAATCAAATATGAAAGCCTTCTGACGAAATAAATCGATAGTTCGATACTTTACACCGGGAAAAAGCAAAGAACCCGCCCCTTTTTTACACTATATGACTATATAGTTAACAAATAATATTCATTTTTTCAAACGAAACTGCATTTTTTTGGCAACTCCTACTTATAAGTTTCTGCTCGTGCCATAAACCCTATCCCTGTCACTGCTGAATCCGGTTACAGGGGGAAAAAACCGGCGGTTCCGGTTGATCAGCAAAATGCTCCCGGAAGGCATTAATGGCATATGAACGACACATGAGCGGATTTACTTCAATCAGAACCATCAGAAATGCGGTTGGCGTTTTATGCTCAAGGATTACATGAGGCGTTTTTATTGAACGTCGGCAAGAGGTCGGATCGTCAGGGCAAATGCCTGTTCTGAAGATCGGGCATCACAGGGATAATGTAAATAACCAATGATAATAAGACAGGATACAGAAGTAAATATCAAGAACCAGCATCCAGGGATTGTCCGCTCTTATCCTGAATAGCAGTCAGAAATGGCAATGAACCGATGATGCCGCTGACGGCAATCACCCTGTCTGGTGTGTGATGGAATCCGGGGATGATCTCCCCAGGTTCTTATAGCGCTTCAGCGGTCACTCTTCACGTCTTCAGGAAATGGCTCAAGAAAACACAAAACAGCCTTACCGCCTTGTTACGGGTATCACAAGAATCCCGGAAGAGAAAACTCTCCGTCCAGACACAAAAAACGGAGAGCGGTCTCTTTCAAGGTTCATTTTTTCCTGATCAGGAAGGTATGAGCGTTACCGGATTCAGTGTGCAAAAGCAACTCGTTGCATGTCCGCTTTGCCCATGAAGCCATATCGTTGACTGAGCCGGGATCTGTCGCGGTTATTTTGAGCACTTCGCCGCTCTCCAGGCTATCGATAGCTTTTTTTGTCTTGAGAATCGGCAACGGGCAGTTCATACCTGAACAATCCAGCTCCATTTTGCATGTGATTTCACTCATGGAAAATCTCCTTATTTGTCTTGCTTATCGTTTATTGTTGGATTATACCGTACACAGTGCAACTGCACTGTACAATGCTGTACAGTCGAAAAAACCCCTGCCGGGGCTTTCCGGTTCCTGTGTCCTTGTTCTTTTGAAACAACTTTTTCGCCTGAAGGCAAATCACTCCAGGTCAGTATCCTCACAGAGGGGTTCCTCAATACCGGAGGTAAAAAGCTTAAAATAATAAACCCCGTGAATTCAAATCAAAACTAAACAGCTCGATAACAAAAAAAGCATGTTCTGGATATAGCCCCAGCAGATCAGATCTTTTTACGACATCCAGATCACCGACACGAGAACAAGAATGGCAAGAAGAACCGTCTCAGCCACCATGATTGATACAGGCTTCCAGCCGACTTCGAACAACGATTTCAATGAAGTCTTCATACCGAGAGCGCCGATAGCTGTCACGAGACACCAGCGAGAGGTGTCGTTGATGAACTGGGTGGCCGGTTTCGGAACAATCCCCAAGCTGTTGATGCCGACAAACACAACGAAGAAAATGATAAATGGCGGCAGTAGAAAGCGTTTCGGTTCGTTGCCCTCTTTCTGGTTTCTTGTGTGAAAAATAAGTGACAGTATAAAAACAGTCGGCACCAGCATTGCGACCCGGAGCAGCTTGATGACTGTCGCCGTGTCGCCGGTCTGCTCCGAAACCGAGTAGCCCGCGCCCACAACCTGTGCCACATCATGAATCGTGCCTCCAAGAAAAATGCCCGCTGCCTGGTGGTCGAGGCCAAACCAGTGGGCGACGACCGGATAGGCGATCATGGCAATGGTACTCAGCGCGGTGACGCTGATAACCGTAAAAATAGTGTTGCGCTCGCTGTACTCGTGCTGCGGCAGGATGGCCGAAATGGCCAGCGCTGCTGATGCACCGCAGATGCCGACGCTGCCGCCGGTCAGAACACCGAAACGCTTGCCTCGCCCCATCATTTTGGAAAGCGCCAGTCCGAACAGAATCGTGAGCAGCACCGAGAAAAAAACCATTGCGATCGGCTTGATTCCAAGCGACTGAATCTGGCCGAGAGTGATGCGCATACCAAGCAGCGCAACGCCGATCCTGAGCACGGTGGTGGAGGCGAACTGGATACCTATCAGCGCCCGGCCTTCATCTTCGGAGAGGAAGCGAAACGCCATGCCGATCAGAAGCGCGAAAAGCATCGTAGGCGCACCATAGTGATCGGAGAGGAAGGTTGCCGCCGCTGCTACGGTTATAGAAGCGAGAACACCGGGAAAATATTTGTCGAACCTGACTTTTGCCGCCTGAACCTGGCCATGAAAACCGTATTTCTCAGCCTCATGAATCTGCTCTTCTGTTGGTATTTCAGTATCGACATGCTTCAACGATTTATCGACGACCTCGTCACGATCTCGCCTACTGCTCCCCATCGGGCTCCTTTAATGAGTGTTACGGCTTTCGGGCATGATGAATGTCCAGAAATCTGTCCGTGAAAAATTAGTATAAGATAAAAAAAGAACGTTCTGTAGCAAGCAAAAAAATAACTACATGACCAAATAGTCATACATTTGCAAATCTGGTATCCCAACAGCGGCATGACAACACAGAACCGCCTGAAACCGCAAGCATCGCCCCCCTTGTGGCATCTCAATCATTATCAGTGTTTCTGCTTTTCACCTTCCCTTGAACATGTGGCAATTTTCCGGTATTTCGCATTACCGAAATCGAAATCGCCCTGCCACCTGTCACTCATCCCACTACCGCACTCCTGCCTTGGGTCGAATCTGATCTGAACGAAGTTTGGCAGTGAAATAATCATCAGCAACTTCAGGGTACACCAGCTCCCCCGCCCTGTTCACCAGAGGCTCTTCGTAGTCGTTCCAGCCCCTGAGTCCGGATTTGAGTGAAACGACATTTTCATATCCCAGCACCTGCAATGAGTGGGCAGCAAGAATGCTGCGGTGACCTGAACGGCAGACCACCACGACTTCCCGTCCCCTTGCATTGACAAGCTCAGGCTCTGTCTCTTCAAAATCCCATTCGCAGGCCGATTCCAGAATGCCCCTCGGGACATTGAGAGAACCGGGAATATGCATGGCATCGAACTCGGTCGGTTCACGGACATCCAGAATGAGCAGGTGCGGATTATCCTTAAGACGATCCACAAGATTCCACGGAAGAATCTCCCTCACGTCCGACAGGCAGTTCCGTATCAGCTCTATAAAACGCACCATGTCCGGCATCTCCTCCAGGGAGTTATTCTTGTTCAGAAAAATTGTATACGGTTACGCGTTTTCGCACAACCCGAAAGCACCGATCTTGCCGAATCGGAAGCACATTCCGGACGGGGAAGACATGCCGCCCCTTGCAAGGCAAAATGCAATCTCTTCTTATTCAGTAACGCTCATCCTCCTGTCACCAGCACCTGTCATTTGTATAACGCGTCAATAATCCTTCTCGTTCCCTCAGAAAGTTCTTCATCTGTCGATCATCAAACTCAACCGGTTCATCAAAGTCTTTCCGGACATCGACCTGTATCCGATCAGTCGGCTATTCACGGCTGCGGTAGACAGCCTGCAGTCGGCTGGAAAAATACAGGAAAATATGACAGATGAAAAAAAACGGCCTCTGATATATAGAGGTCGGGAATATACACAACCACCTGATATCCGAAAAGCCAAAAAACGCAGTGAACAGTAATAAAACAACGCCAGCTTTAGTCCGACAGATTTGATTCGTCATCAATGCCCCCCATACTGGCTAGGCAAGAAGTGAGATGTGGGTGGCAGCAAGTGGATGGTGGGTTGGGGACAAGATAGCGGTCTGGGAGCCACGATCAAGCTTTTACCGCTTTTTCATCTCCTCATCTCCTCAGCTCTTCACCCTTTCGTCCTTTATGTCCTTTATGTCCCTTTCGCCCTTTTTTCCCACTCCAAAAAAAAGCGCCGGAGCCTTATTGAGCCCCGGCGCTTTTCATAACCAGCAGATCCTCGCAGCGTCACCTGATCGATTCGAGGAATCGTTCAGCTTCGATGGCGGCCATGCAGCCGGTGCCGACGGCGGTAACAGCCTGGCGGTAGGTGTAGTCCTGCACGTCTCCACAGGCGAAAACACCTTTGACGCTGGTCTCCGTCGAATGACCCCGGGTGAGAATGTAACCGTAATCATCCATATCGAGCTGACCGCGGAACAGTTTTGCATTCGGTTCATGGCCAATGGCCATAAAAACACCATCACAGGCCTGTTCGGTCAGTTCGCCTGTCCTGACATTTTTCAGCCTGATTCCGGTCACCTTGGTTCCGTCACCGAGAATCTCGTCCACGACCTGGTTGAGCATGGTGGTGATCTTCTCGTTCCTGCTCGCCCTGAGACTCATGATCTTTGAGGCCCTGAACTCATCACGACGATGCACCAGTACCACCTCCGAAGCGAACTTGGTGAGGTAGAGCGCCTCTTCCATTGCCGTATCGCCGCCGCCTACCACGAAAACCCTGCAATTGCGGAAAAAGAACCCGTCACAGGTTGCGCAGGCAGACACACCGCGACCGCGATAGGCCTCTTCCGACTCGATGCCGAGCCATTTGGCATTGGCGCCGGTAGCGATAACAAGCGTGCGAGCCAGAAGCTCTTTTCCGTCTTCGAGCATAAGAGAGAAGGGGCTGCGTGAAAGATCCGCTTCGATGACACTGCCGTACTGGAATTCAACGCCGAAGCGTTTGGCCTGCTCACGCATTCTGCTCATGAGCTCCGGTCCCGGTATACCTTCAGGAAAGCCGGGAAAATTCTCGATATCCGTAGTGATCATGAGCTGGCCACCGGGCTGGTGACCATCGATCACCAGAGGTTTGAGATTGGCTCTTCCGGTGTAAATGGCCGCAGTGTATCCGGCAGGACCGGTTCCGATGATGACGACGTCCCTGATTTCTTTGTCCATCATTGATCTCCGAGAGGATGATTGGGGTATACAAAGCTATCCCGGCTTGTGCCGGGATAGTAAAAAAGAAAAAGGAAGGTGAATCAGCCGATATGCTCGTCGAGCTTCTTCGAGATGGCATTCTTGGGAAGTGCGCCGACCATCTGGTCAACAACCTTGCCATTCTTGATGATCAGCATGGTGGGAATGCTGCGGATACCGTATTTCCCGGCAGTGTTTGGGTTGTCATCGACGTTGAGCTTTGCGATGATGGCGCGACCTTCGTAATCACCGGCAAGCTCTTCGATAACCGGGCCGAGCATGATGCACGGACCACACCATGAAGCCCAGAAATCAACGAGGGCGACTTTATCTGCTTCGATAATGGAAGACTGGAAATTCTGATCAGTAGCCTCAAAATATTTTCCGCTCATAAGAGTGAGGATAAGGGTTAACAATTGACAAGAGAAACAAGGTTACTCTATGTCAATATAATTGAATAAAATTCAACTTGGCAAAAATAACAAACAAATCTATCCGGCAATTTTCACATTATCCGGACCGAGAATCTCTTCAAGCTGGTCAAGGACTTCGTCGTCTGTCTCGATCGGGGTGTTGCGGGCAAAAACTTTCAGGGTCTCGCTGCACGATCCGACGGTCGCCCTCACTTCGAAATCGACCGGCGTGCCTCCTTTATGCTTCCGAAAAATCTCATACACCTGCCGCAGCTTGTCGAGTTGCCCGGCATCGTCGGCATCAATGCGGAGCACCACTTTTTTCACCATAGCGGATCGCACCTTTTTGAGCGGCACCACCTCACGAACAAGCAGCTTCAGACTGCCATCCCGTGCTTCAGCTTCCACGCCGAGCATCACTGCTTCATCCGGCTGAAGCATGTGTCGATACTGCTCGTAGACACTGGCAAATACCGTGAAATCTGCCTTGCCGGTAAAATCTTCGAGCACGCCAAAAAGCATCTGCTTGCCTTTCCTGTCCTGATAGGGTTTGACTGACACGATCACCCCGATGGCCTTGTAGAGTTTCGACGGCGTCACATCGCGTCTGTCGAGTGTCAGGTTGGCAAAGGCTTCCCAGTCGCGCCGGTATCGATCGAGAGGATGGTGGCTGAGGTAGAAGCCGACAAGCCGCTTTTCATGCTGGAGCTTTTCGCCGTCCGGCATCGGCTCGGCATTGTCAAGCTCGGGATAGTGCACGCCTGCCTGCTCGTTGCTGAAGTCGTCGTTGAAAAAGCCCCCCTGGCCAAGTGTGACCGCCTTGTTCTGTATCTGGCCAAACCTGATCGCCTTGTCCACATTGGCCAGCAATCTGGCGCGATTTGGATCGATCTCGTCGAGCGATCCAGCCTGAATGAGCGATTCGAGCGCCTTTCGGTTCATGGCGCGAAGATCGACCGATGCGGTAAGGTCGAAAAGATTGACAAACGGCTTGCCATTCCTGCGCAACCGGGAAGCAACCACTGCCCTGGCGCCACCGCCCACCTGCTTGATGGCGGAGAGACCGACGCGAATGCAGGACTTGCCCTTGAACTCTTCAACAGAAAAGAGGGCGTCGCTCTGGTTGATCGATGGCGGCAGAGTGAAGATACCGAACCCTTTGGCCTCGTCGGTCAGGTGCTTCATGCGCTCGGTGTCACCGATCTCGCTGTTCAGGATCGCCGTGACGAACTCGATGGTGTAGTGCGCCTTAAGGTAGCCCGTCCAGTAGGCCAGCACACCGTAAGCCGCCGAGTGGCTTTTGTTGAAACCATAGCCGGCGAACTCGGCCATCAGGTCGAAAATGCGTGTGGCCAATGCCTGGTTGACATCGATGCTGACCGCTCCTGCGACAAACTCCTCCTTGAACTTCTGCATCAGCTTTGGGTCTTTCTTTCCCATCGCTTTGCGCAGGTTGTCCGCCTTGCCGAGCGAGAAGCGCCCCATCACCTGTGAAATCTGCATCACCTGCTCCTGATAGACGATGACGCCGTAGGTCTCCTTGAGAATCTCTTCGAGCATCGGGTGCATGTAGTCGATCTCCTCGCGACCGTGCTTGCGGTCAACAAACAGATCGACCGCGTTGCGGTGCTCGTCGATCACAGCGTTGAGCGCACCGGGCCGGTACAGGGCGCTCATAGCTATGATGTCGCCGATGGTGGTGGGCTGAAGACGGGTCATGTAGCTCTGCATCCCGGAAGATTCGAACTGGAAAATGCCAGCCATCTTGCCCTCCTGGAAGATGCGGAAGGTCTGGCGGTCATCGATCGGCACCTTTTCAAGATCGATATCGATGCCGTGGCGCTTTTTGATGAGACGCAGGGTTTCGTCTATCACTGCCAGTGTCTCCAGACCGAGATAGTCGATCTTGAGCAGACCGGCCTGCTCGATGCAGTTTTTGTCAAACTGGGTCACGACCTGCTTCTCGTCGCTGCTGTCTGACTTTGTGCCGTCGATGTCGCTCTGTTCAAATTCGTCGGCGTATTTGCGTTCCTCGGTCTCGATCTTGTTGGAAACATAAAGCGGAACCTGTTCTTCGAGCGCACCATCAGTGATGACCACCGCCCCGGCGTGCATCGATACGTTACGAGCACGCCCCTCCATCGCCCGTGCATACTGCATAAGCTGCTGGTACCGGGCATCACTCTCAACCACTCGTTTGAGTTCTTTGACCTCCCTGAAGGCATCTTCAAGTGTAGTTCCTGGTTTTGAGGGCACCAGCTTGGCGAGCTGGTCAACCGCCTTGAGCGGCACATCGAGCACACGCCCTGCATCCCGGATGGCTGCCTTGGCGCCGAGAGTGCCGATGGCAACCACCTTGGCAACGCTTTCCGGGCCATACTTCTCAACCGTGTATTCAAGCACCTTCTGCTTGCCGACCGGTGTGAAATCTATGTCGATATCGGGCATCGAAATACGCTCCGGATTGAGGAAGCGCTCGAAAAGCAGCTTGTACTTGAGCGGGTCTATCCGGGTGATACCTGTCAGATAGGCGATAATACTGCCCGCCGCCGAGCCGCGTCCAGGACCAACCGAGTAGCCAAGCCTGCGAGATGCGGCGATCAGATCGCTGACAATCAGGAAGTAGGAGCTGTAGCCCATCTTCTCGATAACGCCGAACTCCAGCTCGATGCGAGCCTTCACCTCTTCCGGAATCGCGCCAGCCTCCTTGCCGTACTTCTCTCTTGCACCCTCCCACGTGAGGTGACGGAGATACTCCTTCTCACTTTCGAAGCCTTCGGGAAGCGGAAATTTCGGCAGGTGGGGTTCCTGATTGATGAATTTGTAGGAGCAGGATTCGGCTATACGCAGCGTATTGTCGAGTTCACCGTGGGCGTTGTCGAAAAGCCGGGCCATCTCCTCCGCCGACTTGAAGTAGTTCTCGTGGCCCGGCAGGCATTGCAGGTTCTGGCTGTTGAGCCGCTCCTTGGTGCGATTGGCCATCATCGCCCGGTAACAGCCCGAGTCACGCCGGTCGAGATAGTGCACATTGTTGGTCGCCACGAGCGGAATGCCAAGTTCGTCGGCGAGCCGGATCGTAGCCGGGACGAGCTGCTCTTCGTAAGGAGCGCTGTGTCTTTGCAGTTCGAGGAAGAAGTGCTCACCGTACAGATCGCGATAATACCCGGCGAGCTTCGCGGCATCTTTCTCGTTGCCGGAGAGCAGAGCGCGCCCGACGAGGCCCGAGTGCGCCGCCGAAAGGCACACCAGTCCTTCGCGGAACTCCTCCAGCACCGAACGCTCCACGTGCGGCAGACCGTTGGAGAAGCCATCCCTCGCACCACGCGACAGCAGGACACACATGTTGCGGTAGCCGACATCGTCACGGATCAGCAGCACCAGTGTGGCCGGTTTTCCGCCGTCGCGCGAGTCCGTGCCGACCAGGTAAATCTCCGCTCCCATGATGAGCTTCACCTCAGCTTTCTGCGCCTGGCCGAACAGCTCCGGCATGTTGAACATCGCGCCGTAATCGGTCACGGCGACCGTATTCATGCCCTGTTTTTTGCACGCCGCAAAAAGCTCACCCGGAAAAATCGGGCTGCTCTGCATCGAGTAGTGGGTGTGGGTGTGAAGATGAACGAACTCCAAGGCGCCTTTCTTTACTTGTTGCAATCGCCGGACGAGGCAGAAATTCTCCGTCGTCAAGACACTTCACCCATCATTATAACCTTTCGGGTCGTTCCTGCAAGATCAAATTTGAACGTTACGAGCCAGCTGAAACCGGAAACCCTTCGCAATCGGCATAAGGAGCGGCACTATAACGGCAGAGAGTCAGAATGCAGCAATGACAAGCCCTGTTACCAGAAAATCCACCTGTTCTCAACATCCAGACCCGACAGTAACACCCGCGCAACTCAAAAGAATCATTTGTCACAGATATGAAGACCTGTGCAGGCAGAATGTGGTATGAGGCTGTTTTTTTCTTATTTTAAACAACATAACAAACCAACCCAATCCCTCAAGATCATCCCATTGGAGCAGAACATTTACAAACAGTGCCCTGTCTGCGGCTTTCCACTTAGCGGACAGAACGCAATATGTCCGAGATGCGGCAACGACATTCTCGAAGACATCAATACACTCGATGAACAGAATCTTGAAAACCACTACCGTATCATCGAAGAAAAAAAAGCCGACTGGTATATCAGATGTCTGGCTGAAAACCTCGATTCCGGAAAATCACCGGTCGTAACCTTTTCAAATGACTATACCGGGCCGATGCATTCCGGCTTCAGGCACCGTCTCTCCCCGATGGAACAGGAGGCTCTGACTGCATCGCGAGCTGTCCTGTTGCGGGACCCCCAGAAAAGGATCAACTGGTTCAAGGCGCTTGGAAACGACTGGAAAGAGGTAGTCCGGAACACCATGAAAATCCAGCGGGACCCCTCTGACGCAGAGTTGCTTGAGTTCCTGAACACCACAAACGTACGGTGCGACAACATGAGAATCCACAACCTCGCGCCGATCAGCCTTCTTGAAAACCTGCAACAACTGCGGTGTGACGAAACTCCGGTTGAAAGCCTCGAACCAATAAGACACCTGAAAAATCTCAAGCGCCTGTACGCTTTTGATTGCGATTATACCTCACTGGATCCGCTTCACGAAATTGTGTCGCTCAAACTGCTATGGATTTCAAGCACGGAAGTCAGTGATCTCGAACCAATCAGAGCACTGATTAATCTCGAAGAGCTTTACTGTTCGGAAACCCTCATCAGCGACCTTTCACCGCTTGCCGGACTGGTCAATCTCGAAAAACTCAGTTGTTACAAAACCGACATCTCCTCGATCGAGCCACTCAGGAATCTGGAAAACCTTATAGAACTTGGCATCAACAACACCCGTGTCAGTTCACTTGAGCCGCTGGCCGGGCTGGAGAATCTCGAATACCTCCGTTGCAGCCGCACAGAAATCACCAGTCTCGAACCGTTGAGAAATCTGGCTTCACTCAAAGAGCTGAGCATCGAACAGACCGCCATCCACACCCTTGAGCCCCTGTCGGGACTTGAGGAGCTTGAAGAGCTGTGCATCACCGGCACGCTCGTCGATTCGATAGCCCCGCTGATGGATTTGCAGAATCTCGAAAAACTGGAGCTGTCAGCCGGCAGAATCCCGCAATCGGAAATCGATCGCTTCACGCAGACCAATCCCGCGTGCGATGTGGTGATCAAGGCGTGAGGCCGGGCGGGCGCAAACGATACGAAAATGATAAGGGGAAGAGTTTCCGGGATGGCGACTCTTCCCCTTTTATTTTCGTAGATGGGTGGATTTGCTTTTTGCTTCAGAGCATGGAGAAGTCGTGAATCATCAATCTCACAGCTACAAGGTATGAATTCATTGTTTTTCGAAACTATTCCCAGGCAAGTTTGGGAGAATCATACGCTGTGAGATTAAAAAATATAGCGATCCATATCAAGAGCCCCATGAAACACTCCTAAAATCACAATCAAGTCATCATTTGGAATAACATAAGCTATTCGATAATGTCCGTATAACAATATCCTTACATCCTCATCAGATTCTGACTCATATTTGTACCCAAGCTCAGGATATTTTTTTAATAGTTCTGCTTTTTCAATAATTTTATCGATGACGTGGAGAGCAGATTCTGAACTATCCTGAGCAATATATTCATAAATATCCCTGAGCCATTGTTCAGCCTCTGCCGTCCATATCACTCTTGCCATAGCTGAATTCTTCTTTTTATTTCCTCAGTCGAAATTGTCTTTCCTTCACGATAATCTTTTAATCCACGTTCTACCATTCTTTCAAAAGCCAGTTCCCGAAGTATTTCATCGTAAGAGCTGTCATCCGGCTGAGACTGGATGATTTTTTCCATTTTTTCCTTTACCGTCATCTATCTTCCCCCTGATGTTGTCCGTGATAACGTTCGTTTATAATCTGCAAAATGCAGATTAATCAAAATTTATGCAGTTTACCACTATTTTGATTGATGTTCAAATAAAAATCCAGGAGTCAATATCAAAATACAAGCCCCGATCCCTTCTATTTATTACTCCGGCCATTAAAACTCTTAAACAATTGCCCCGGACTTTAATCCGGGGTATGCGGATAAAATAAAATAAATAAGGGCTTTAGCCCAATTTCTTATTGCGATGTCTTTTGCGATTTATTGTTGCCGGAGCAATAACCGCTGCGGAACCTCGTGGCGCTCAATGAGCTGAGCCTCGCCGACTACGCCGGGAGCGCCAAGCGCCTGCTTGGCATCTTCTTTGATAAACTTTCGATCCACTACAAATACAAGCAATCACATCAGCAACTCAACACACCAGAGGTGAAGCCTTCGGCTTCATGTGCGGAGCTGGTGCTCCGCGCTCCCAGGGTTTGCCATCTCACTGGACAAACAGTAAACTGTAGGGGCAGACCTGCGTGTCTGCCCTTTTGCCGAATGGAAGGGCAATCCCGAATTGTCGGGATCGCCCCTACGACTGCGGGACGAACACCAGGCAGAGGCCAACGCAAGGCCGTCTGATTATTGAGTAGATAGATGGAGTGTTTCAGCGCTAAATCTGCATAATTCAGTTGCCAAAGTGCACACCATGCCATAAATTTCTCTTATGAAACTGATAAACTGGAATAGAGAGAAGAATGAGTGGTTGAGAAAAAACAGAGGAATCTGTTTTGAGGATGTTCTTTTTTATCTGGATAGTAAGTGCCTGATCGACGATATAGAACATCCGAATCAGGAAAAATATGCTGGACAAAGAATGATGGTTTTTAATATCGATAACTATATCCACCTTGTTCCTTATGTAGAAACGGTTGATGAAATTTTTCTGAAAACGATTATTCCAGGCAGAAAAGCGACAAAAGAATATCTGGAGAGCAAAAAATGAATAATTTGGACAATGATGAAAAAGAGTTGCTGGATTCTTCTGAAAGAAATGAATGGCGTTCTGTTCAAGACCTGAAAAAGCGAAAGCTGGAACTGGAAGAATCTGCGCGAGCAACCATACGAAAGGATAAACGGGTAAATATCAGGATTTCCGAGCGCGATCTGAAAGAATTGCAAAAAATCGCCCTGAGAGAAGGTTTGCCGTACCAGACATTGATTTCAAGTATTTTGCACAAATACATAAACAGGGCTCAAGCAGAGTAAAGGCAAAACTGGAGCTGTATTTGGAAAATAGAGGCGGTTTATAAATTTTGCCATTTACAAATTTCTACTTTTAGAGGAAAAATCATATCGATAAATTGCTTAACCCAATCCATTACCACTCCTATAACCTACTGTTAGGTCAATGCAAAACTTGCGGATAATTTTATAAGAACAGAGTTTTTTTTGCATTTCGGTCTGCTCCTCGAATCATGAAGATTCGTCATCGCGAGTCGCCCGTATCGGGCCCGATACCGCACACACACCTTGAACAGCGTGTATCTGCTCAGGGATAAAGCGGAAACAACATTGAAAAAGATAGTGGGCCAAAGCCCTGATTTTTCTATTTCTTCAACCCCGTCCCGAAAGC
>Ga0172367_10006936_pt1 | contig 13136 bp, 12 predicted proteins | sample Lak10m_FD_114542 | JGI IMG/M metagenome (GOLD analysis project Ga0172367, IMG submission 114542) | Freshwater microbial communities from Kabuno Bay, South-Kivu, Congo - kab_022012_10m | ecosystem: Environmental > Aquatic > Freshwater > Lake | place: Democratic Republic of the Congo: South-Kivu...
AACATGTCCTCGAGGGAAGTGATCCTGCGTGAACGCTTCTCGCTATAGAGGCGTTCGTTCTCGAGGGTTGCCTTCAGCTGGTCGATCTCCTGGTTGAGATGTGTCGCGAAGCCCTGCGCAACCCGAAGCTCGCCCTGAGTGTGCAGCAGGGCAACCTTGAACTTGATCTCCATCTTGCGGAGCTCGACCTGAGCTTGCCGGGTGCCGAGCTGATACATCGCCGTCCCGCCGCCGCCGGCGAGGCCGCCGATCGCTGCTCCGACACCGCTGACGACCAGGATCCCTCCAGCGACGCCGCTGCCGCCAGCCGCCAGTGATCCGCCGCCGATCGCAGCCAGGCCGGCGCTCGTCGCTGCGGCACCGGACAGCCCGGCACCGCTTGCGAGGGCTGCCCCGATGAAGGGGGCGGCGACGAAGCCTGCGCCGCCCAGAACGAGCGCGCCCGCGGCGATCGCGCCACCGACCTTCGTGGCGGTCTTCAACCTGCTGCTGTTGCGCAGTTCCCTCGCGCAACGGTCGATGTCTGCGATCGCCCCACCAGCGTCGACGCTGGCGGCGAGGGCTTGCAAGGCGGCGCGCTGATCGTCATCGGACACCTTGATGTCGAACGGGCTGAACGGTTGAACCGCCAGAGGTCGACGAGCAGCATCCGTCGCTCGATCGGACTCCATTTCAGCGAGCGACGCTGTAGCTCGCGCTGCGCCTCGTGGACGTCCGAGAGACCGAGTTGCTCGGTGAAGAGCGTGACGGCCCGTTCCATGCGTTCGCGGCGTTCCTCCACGTTACAGCGCTGGCTGATGTCGGCTGCCATCGCAACCTTGCCGAAGATGAACGCCTCCACTTCCTCTGTCGAAGCGTTGACCGAATCCTTTGGTGCCTTCTTGTCCGCCATTCGAAGAGTCTGCCATCGGGGTGTGACGCAGTCATGGGGCAAAGGACCCGTCTTCCCAGCGTCGAATGAACGAGTACGCGCGCTTGTCGTTCGCTGTGATCCTGTGCTCCGCCCGGAATGCCGTCGATTGCGATGTACTCAGCTGTTGCGGGCGAGGTGCCTCCTTCGGAGTTCGCCGCCGGCGACGAACAAGGTGTACTCGACGACTTCGGGATCCACGTTGGCGCGTTCAGCAACTTCTCCCGCCCATTCGCAGTACCGCCGGTACTGGGCTCCGGTAGTGCGCTTGGCGGGGTTAGGAATCTGTTCAGCAGGTGCGAACTCCTTCGCGGCGAGATACACGCGCGCGTCGAGCACCAGCGGACGGGGACTGGCGAAGTCGTATCCGGCGAAATGGACCACCTTTGTGCCGAAGGCGATGCCGAGGCGGGCGATCCGTGTCCGCCCGCGTTGGTCGAACAGTGCCGAGAATCCAGCGGCAGCGTCACGACGGGCAGCGTTGATGATGTCCTCTGCAATCGCAGACGCACCTGGCGTGGTCAGCATTAGCTGCAGCGCAGGCCTGCCGCGTCGGACGTAGTTGCCATAACCCCAGATGGTCGACGCAGCGAGAAACACGGTGGGGTCACCGTCTGCGAGGGACCTCACCCACGAACGTCGGATTGTCCCCGCCCCAGCGCCGGTGACCTCGGCCTCGATCAGATCGAGCACGCTCGTGGCCGGCAGGCTCGGGTCGCGATCCCACAACTCAGCCCAGGCCGATCGGTTCCACGTGATTGGCTGGGCCTGTGGGTCTGAACGCGTCGCTGCGATCAGATGGTCGATGGACTTCACTGCTTGAGTATGCGGCCGCGGGCAATGCCGCTTCAATCGTCCCTGCGGTGCCGAGCGGCGGCATTCAACCAGACCCTGGTCGCATCGTTCGACTTCCTGCGGGTGGAGTCATCCGTCAGGCGCTGGATTCGAGACCCCAGTCGTCGATCCCCTCATCCCGTCGAGAGGGGCCATTGCTCGAGGCCGTCCGTCAGTAGGAGACGACTTCGAGACTGTGATACGTGCGGAGGACCACTTCGATCCATTCGAGCAGCGGGTCGAGGCGGGCCCAGACGTTGGCACGGAGTTCCCCACCGATGCCGAAGTAGCTGCCCGGTTCGGCACTGTCGGCGTCTGTCGTGTCGAGGATGTAGACGAGTTCGTCACCGAGGTCCTTCAGTTGCTGGAGCAGTTCGCTGCCGCTGAAGAAGCGTTCTTGGTGGCCGATCCTGCAGGCGACGCGGTCGCACCATTCGACCCAGTGGTCGTACTCGGCGAAGCAGTCGCTGTCGGCGGCGGCGTCGATCCGAAGCCTGGCGACGTGGTACTCGTCGCTGTAGTCGAACCAGTCGCCGTCGTCTCGCCAGTCGCCGTCGTCTCGCCAGTCGCCGTCGTCTCGCCAGTCGCGATATGAGGTCGGCGCAGTCGGGGTCGGGGGGAACTTGCGGCGCTCAGCGTCGGTCGTCCGCAGCCGGGTTGGGACGATCACGACGTCCCAGGCGGTGTCGATGCGGAATGTGTCTGGGTTGGTGTGGTTGGTGTTCATGGCCGGTCCTTCCGGTTCGTGAGGGCGATGTTGCCCTCGTCGTTGACCGTGCGGGCTGTCTCGGCGGTGGTAACAAGAAGTTGCATCGTCCGTCCCGAGGCCTTTCGTCGCTCAGCGTGGTCGGGGCGCGTGTTGATGCCAGGCGAGGGTGTTCGTGAGGATTGCCCAGGAGGCGAGGTCGAGGAGTTGGCGTCGCCAGCCGAGGGCGGCGGCGCGGTCGGCAACGAGGGTGCGCTTGTAGGCGGCGTTGATGGCTTCGCTGTCGTTGCGGAGCCCGTAGAGGGTTTGGAACCAAGGGTCGCTGTCGGGAATGAGGCGAAGTTGGTCGGGCCGACGGTGGTTGGTGTCGCCATGTTGGGGGTGTGGGCTGATCCACGCGGTGAAGGACTGTTTGGGGCAGGGGACGTCGACGCCAAGGCTGAACCGCCAACCGCTATCGCGGCCGCGTGGATAGCGGCGGATCTGGCGGCGGGGGAGCGGTTCGGAGAGGACGAGTTGGCCGGTGTCGTCGAGGGTGGAGTCGTGAACGTTGCCGCCGCACGTGACGAGAGTGTGGGTGCAGGTCCTCTTGCGCACGGTGTGAGTCCATTGCCCGAGGGGGATCTGCCGGAAGGTCTTCGTCTCGCCGTCATTGGTCGCTGGGTGGACCTTGTTGACGACGACTACGCCGAGGTCGGTCATCAGCACCTCATGGTGGGTGCCGCGAAAGGCGCCGTCGTAGACGACGGCTTGAATGCCGTCACCGGCCTGGCGGTGCACTCTGCGGATGAGCGCGATGGCGGTTTCGGCTTCTCGGCCGACGTTGTGGACGCGTCCGACGGCGAGGATGACCCGCCGGTGTGGTTCGGGGCCGCGGGTGGCGATGGTGACGAGGTCGTTGCCCCAGATGTGGCCGTCATGGCGGGTGTGTTGTTCGGCGTCGTTGTCGCGGCGGCCTTTGTTCTCGGGTCGGTACAGGGGGCGGACGATGGTGCCGTCGCCGTAGATCGTGCGCACGGGTGCGGGTCTGGTGCGTGAACCGGGCCCGTCGATGTGGAGAAGTCCGACGGCGTGCGCGATCGCCACGGAATGGTGTGTGAACGTGTCGAGGAACTGGTCGAACGTGGGGTCACCTGTGAGGGTGTCGCGGAAGTGGCGGTAGGTGTCGACGGTGAGCGGTACCCCGATGGCATCGAGCGGTACTCCGTTGGGGTGAAGTGCGGCGCCACTGTTGTAGAGGGTGACGATGTGGTCCCAGTTGCTTCGATGGGCGAGTTCGGTGTCGAGCCGGTTGGACGACCCGTAGAGCCGGGCGAGAGCGCCGTAGGCGAGGTGGAGGGCGACCGGGTGACGGCGGCGTCGCCGGCCCACGGGTGAGATATCGGTGGCGATGTCGTGGAGCAGTGGGCAGCCGAACAAGGCCTCGAGCCGGGTCGTGTGGTGTGGTGGCCGGACCGCGGTCATGACGGGTCCTGCCAGAGGTGGCCGAGTGCGGCTGCGGTCGTGTCGAGGCTGGCCAGACCGAGTGCGCGTGCGGCGGCCTCGATGCCGCCGTGATCGAGTGCCCGACGACCTGCCCAGAGTCGGACAGAGGTGGGTCTGATGCGAGGGTCGCGGAGCCCAGCGTCAGACAGCAGCAGCCTGAGTTTGTTGGTGATGGCGGCCTGGGCGACGTGCGGGTCGCTGTCGGGCCGGCGGCGGTCGAGGACGTGCTGGTCAGGGCTCGGTTGTCGTTGGCGCTCCCAGGCGTTCAAGGTTGCGGCTCCCCAATCGGTGAGCTGTCCGGCTCGAGGCCGGACGGGGTCGGCGCCGGTGAGGTGGACGATCCTTCGGTCGAGGTCGACGTCTCGCCAGCGTGCCTGTGCGATCTCGGTCGTGGTCGCGGTCGTTTCGGCGAGCGCAACCATGGCTGCGGTCCGCATCGGGGTTCGTTGGCGTCCGAGAGCGGTGATGCGCAGGAGGTCCACTTCGGCGTCGCTCAGTGGCCGTGCTGCTCCTGCGGTCTTGGCGGGGAGGTCGAGGCGTCGGGTGGGGTCGACGATGCGCGGGTCCAGCTGCTCGGCGACGGCGAACGCGGCGCGGAGAGCGCTTCGGCGCAGGTGCACGGTGTGCATCGACGGGGTCTGGTTGCGGCGGGTACGGGTCCACACGAATGCTTCGCAGTCCTCAACGGTGGCCGCGGCGAGCGACGCCACACCGGTGGCGGTGAGCCGTGAGGCGAACCTGGTGGCGAGATCACCGAATCGGCGTTGTGTACCGGCCGACATCTCGCCGGTTGCCCAGATGGTTCGGATGATCGCGATCTGGTCGACCGGAGAGCCCGCGTGCGCCCACGCTTCGTGGAGCGCAGGCGGTTGCTGGGGTGGAGTGACGCCCATTTCCTGTACACAATCCGTACGAGGGCCGTCCACGGCCCGCCGACGGACCTTGTCCCTTCCGGGAAGGTGACGGTCCGCGGGTCATCGGCAGGGGAGCCGGGCATGGAGGCCGATCTCGCGTGCCACGGTTTCAAAGTTGGTGATGCCCAGCATCGCTGCGGCGGCTTCGAGGCCGGCGGTCTGGCGGCGGCGAGCTGCGGCAGTGTTGCGCAGTGACATCGGGGTCACCGTCCTGTCCTGGCTAAGTCCGGCGTCGTCGAACACCTTCTTGATGACCATCAGGACAGCCGACTGGCGGTCGGCCGGATCTGGCGCGTCGCCGCCGTAGAGCAGCGGGTGGTGGCGCTTGGCTGTCGCGAGTGCGCCGATCTTCTGCTGGCACCACTCGGGGATCTCGATTTGGCGTGGCTGGCAGACCGGGTAGCCGGACTTCACGTCGCGTTCGGTGCCGACCACTGCGAGGTGGGTGGCGCGTCCTGCGCTGTCCACATTGACGTCGAAGCCGACGATCGGATGCAGTTCACCACTGCCGGCGCCAGCCTCGGAGAGGCCGATCAGCCCGACCTTCTGGATCGAGGCCGTGGCGCACACGCGAACCAGTGTCTGCTCAAGGGGGGTCAGCAACCGTCGCTTGCCTCCATCAGTGTCGATCACTCCGGTCCAATGCACCGGCCTCACCTTCATGCCGGACAGCTTCTCGAGGAGGCGGACTGTGGCGTACCGGTTGCGGTAGTCCTCGATGTTGTCGCCGTCGGCGAGGAAATGGTCGACGGCTCGCGTCGGGTTCTGGCCCGTGGCCAGCCGGCCGTCGAGGTCGTTGCAGAGCATGTCGAGCGTCGCCCGACTGTCGGCGTCGAGGAACGCCGACAGTCGGTTGGTGGAGGGCAATCCGGACGTCCACCCTTGCCAGCAGGTCTGGTTGTCGACGTACGGGTTGGCGCGGGGCTTGCGGGACTGATGGGGTTTGGTGTTGTGCGTTGACTCGGTCATGCCCCGCACCGTCCGGCCCCTGTCGGCGGTGGCAACCGCGGGTTGCAGCCACGGTCAGAACGGTCGGTGACCAGCCCGGAGCCGCTTGTTGATGATCTCCAGGTAGCCCTTCTGGCCGTTGGGGGTGTGCTGGGCGACGTGGACGTCCCACAGCGCCGAGTTGGCCCACAGCCCGAAACCGACCACGTCGAACAGGAAGCAGTCGAGTGTGAAGCTGGACGCCCGTCCATCCAACGCCATCCGGCGTTTGCTGGTCGAGAACGTGGACTCGATGTCCTGGCGGAGGCCGTGACCTACGGAGCGTGTCGAGATGTCGATGGGCCGCAGCCAGTCGGCGAGTGCCATTGCGGTGCCGTCGCTGCCGGTGCGGTCGCCGCTGTGCTCGATCTCGATCAGCGGATGGTGATGGCGGCACGGCACCCGGTACGTGCCGATGAGCCGCTGTGCCCGGCCAGTGCCGGTTTCGAACCGCAGTCCGATCTGGGTGCAGGGTGTGCTCGACCATGTCGGGTCGATCTCGCCGTCAACAGTCGCGACGAGAGCACCGTCGAGGGCGAACAGATGGTGCCGGCAGACACCACTGCCGACGGGCACGTCGACGCTGCGAAGGTATTGGCACACCGCGCGGGTCTTCGGTTGCGCCCGCGAGCCGAGCACCTCTTGCAGATAGTCGGGTACGCAGAGGCTCGGTGTGCCGTCGGCAGCGTTCGGCATGTTGACCATCGGGACGACGCCGGCACGCATCACCTGCTGTTGCTGGCGGCCGTTCATCAGCTTGTCGTATGCGAAGCCATGGACACCGCTGCCGTACACGTCGAGCGTTGCGTCAAACAAACGCATCGCCGCAGCGCACTCGTTGCGGTCGAAGTAGGTGCCGACGCCGACGACCGCACGCTGCCATCTGGCGTTGTCGCGCACACCGATCATCGCGACCGGCACCCCGGCTCGTCCCATCACATCGGTGTCGGACTTGCCGTGGTAGCGCGGCGCGATGCGCGGGCGACCGGTGGAACTGCGCGACCCATTGGCGAGACCGCTCACCGGGTCGATCATCACGTCCGACGCCGCCTTGAACACGGTGCCGTCACCGACGATCGTGTTCGCCCGACACGGCGCATGCCAGCGAGGGTCGGTCGGAACGAGCAGCCCCGCTGCGCGAACCAGCGGTGCCATCGCCGGCACGAACGCCGCCGCTGCACGAGAGCCGACCGTAGGGAACTTCTCGCGAAACTTGGAGAAGGTGTTCTGCGACGGACTGTGAGCGGGAAGCTCGCGGCCGACCTCACGTGCCGACGCTCGGATCTCGCGCCAGAGAAAGCCCTGGTCGAGTGCGGCGGAGAGCGTGTTGCGACTCCCGAACGCCCAGTACCAGGCAACGAACAACAGGTGCCGGAGGATGTCGTCCTCCGAGCAGGCCGTGTACGGCTTCATCGCCGTCGCCATGTCCTCCAGACCTGGCATCGCAGCAATCGCAAGTAGGTCGGTGATTGGGTCTCGTGCGTGTGTCATTTCCTGTCCTCCATGTGGGTGAGGACACGACCTGTCGGGCGCGATGCCTTCGGCGCAATCACCGCTCCAGGACGATCACCGTGCGGTCTCTGGCAACTCGACGTTGCACCGCTGCGAACGGGCCGGACCGTTCTTGACGCCGGCGCACACACGTGCCTGGCGCGAACAAAGGAGCCAACCATGGATACCACCCCGTACGCCGAGATTGCCAGCGTGATGCAGGCCGACATCGACCAGATGGAGGCTCTGCTCAAGCAACTCCGAGTGGCACTGAAGTCGATCGCACCGCTGGCGGGCACCACCGAGCCGCGTCCGACCAAGCGTCGCGAACAGATCGACGTGCCCGACGGACTTCGCGAACTGAGCCACCCTGCCCGCATCCTGCTGGTGATGAACACTGACCCGGACCAGGAATGGAAGTGCCCGGAACTCGCGAGGCTGGCGTTCACAGGTACCGCCGAAGCTGCTCGCACTGCGCTGCGTCGGCTGGCCGAGCAAGGCAAGGTCACGATCACCGACAGCCACGGCTGGATCCTGCAACCACGAGGCACCACCCCGACCTGACCTGAACTCGGAACCTGGCGGTGACACGAAACGAGGGGGTGGGCGCACGGCCCACCCCCTCGTTTCGTGTCCCAAATCAGGCCCTGGGGTCGATCGTTGACCGCCCGGGCCGACGATCTCCACCGACCGGCGACCACGAGATCGCCACCAGCTGATCGAAGTCGATCCCTACCCACCCGTTCCACGACGAGTCCATCTCTGGCGTCAACTCGTCCTGGTAGCCGGGCTTGCCCGCAAACGTAGCGATAGCCCGCAACGCTGCATCGCCATCGACTGTCAGCTCAATGTCGCGTTGGCGCGTGTGCAACGTCAGCGTGCCGAGACGAGCACGGTTCTGGCTGCGAATCCGATCGATCGCCGCGCGCAGCCGGTCAGCCGCCTCCTCGGCAGGCCGTCGCTGTGCCCCCGAATCGGTGGCCGTCTCGTCGACCGTGTCGCCGATGTCGTGATCGTCCGGGGCGCCGTTGGGTGTGGCGATGTCCGCGGCGTTGTCGCAGCCTGTGTTGTCGTCGTTCATGGTTGCTCCTGGGATGAATGCCCGGGTGGTTCCCGGCGCCCCGCCATCCAGCCGCGCCATCCGCCGACACGCGACATTCGCGCCCCGATGTCCCCTCGACGCGCTGGACGCGGTATTGCTGCGGGCCCTCGAGTCGGCCGATTGCAGAGGCCGCGCCCGCCGGCACGGTCGGCCGTGAGATGACGAACAGGACGCAACCTCGGTCCCTCGACAAGCGCCGCCTGCTCACGCCTCGCGACTACCTCGCGAACCCATACCAGTTCGGTCTCGACGCACGCGCCGAGTTCATCCTTCCGCCCGGCGGCGACAACGAGTCGCTCGAGATCGCACGCGTGGTGCACCACTGCCTGGTCGCCTGGCGCCGCACCGAACACCACATCAGCGGCGCCGAGCTTGGCCGCCGATTCGGGTTCTCCCGCCAGAGCTGGTCGACCATCGCCCAAGGGCGACGTTGGCCCGGCCACACCGTGCTCGCCGCAGCGATCGCCGCGCTCGACCCGAGCTTCGCAAACCGGCATCGAGGGCCGTAGCACCCGACGTCGCGACCGGGCCCCCAACGCGCTACCGATACCGCGTCAGTGCGTTCCGAACTTGCCTACGCGACGGCACTCGGTCCGGGCTTTTGAGCGCCTTTTCAACCGGCTCACACTTTTGGAAACTTTTCGAACGGCGAAAAGTTCCAAAAGTGACGACGGTGGCGGCAAAAGCGGCGCAAAAGTTCGGGAGGAAAAGTTCGGCAAAAGAACCTGGGGTCGTCCGCGCGCTTAGGGATCCCCCGTTTGACCTCTAAGACCAGGTCAAGCAGCGCGTCTGCTCAGATCGGGCGACGCTGAGTCAGAGTGTGCCAGGAGCGTTTCCGCAGCTCACGGCACGCCGGCGAGAAGGTGTCGGATTCGCGCTTGACACGGTAAGCGTGAATAGTGCACGATACTGACATGACCACCAACCACAGTTCACACCACCGGGTCGTGCTGGCGGATGTCGAGAACCTCCTCGGAACGGCGAACCCGTCGTTGCAAGAGGTTGTCGAGATCCGCCAGGACGTCCTCGACCTCCTCGGCAACATCGACGGCACGCACTTCGAGATCGCCTGCAGCCACCGAGCTGCGGCCGCCGTCCGCTTCGGATTCCCCGAAGGTCGCCACCAATGGCGATCCGGTGAAGACGGCGCAGATCTGGCCCTGATCGACGTCCTCATCCACGAGAACGTCCTCGGTCGCTTCGACGAAGTTGTCATCGCCTCCGGCGACGGCATCTTCGCTCCCTGGGCGACGAGGCTCGCCCGCGCCGGCATCCGCTGCACCGTCATCTGCCGTCGCGACAGCCTGTCCGCTCGCCTCGGACTTGCCGCCCAGACCACGATGTTTCTGGCCGAACCCACCGCAGGCGAAGGCCACCAACATGCAGCCTGACCCCTTCGACATCGAGACCATCTCCGTCGAGGAGATCGCCACGCTGGCCGGCGTCAGTAACCCCGCAGTGTCCAACTGGGCCCGCCGCGACAGCGACTTCCCCAAACCGGTACGCACCGAAGGCCGTCGTGTCCTCTACCCAATGGCAGCGGTGACGGCCTGGCTTTCGCAACGAGGCGTCGACACCCTGATCGGGCTCAGCGACGTCGAGCGACGCTTCTGGCACATCGCCAACCGCAGCCGCGACACCGTCAATGCCACGACACTGCTCGAAGCGCTTGCCTGGCTCACCGCGCTGCAACGGCTCACCGGCACCACCGCGGCGCGCGCCGCCGACGCCGCCGAAACCGCAGCCGCGTATCTCGGCGACGAAGCAGCCCAAGGACTGCGCGTGCTCACCGACGTCGACGCGGGAACCTTCGAACTCCTGCGCGAACTGGCCATCGACGTCGCCGCCGCGGGCGGCGCGCCGTTGGAGTCCATCCTGTCGACACCGACTCGCAGTGATCGGCGAGGGGAGTACACCGACAACCCGGCGCTCATCGAGGCCATGCTCACCTTGTGCGACCTGCAACCTGGGCTGCATCTGCTCGACTTGCACGCCGGATCCGGGTCAGCGCTACGACGCGCGAGCCGCCTGTACCCGGACCTCACCGCCAAAGGGCGAGTCCAGACCGACGCACAGCGGCGAATGTCGGCAGCGTTCTGCGCGGCAATGGGCTACTCGTTCGGTCTGTCCGTCGCGGGACCCTGGCCGGACCCGGCCGACGAACACAGCGTCGACCGGGTCATCGGGTCCCTGCCCTTCGGTCAGTCCCTCGAACTCGACGATGACGACCCTCGCTGGACCTTCGGGCCGCCCATGCCCGGTGCGCCGTTGTGGGCGTGGATCCAAGAAGCGCTCTACCACCTCCGACCGGACGGCCGAGCAGTCCTCGCAGTCCCCTCCGCGATGATCGGTCCAAGCCTGCGCGGCAACCTCACCATGATCGACGCCATGCTCCAGGACGGGATCATCGTCGCAGTGATCAAGACCGAACACCGACTCGCCGGCTCTGCAGTCCCGGCAACTCTGATGGTGCTGCACGACCCCACGGATCGCCCAACCGAACCGTCGGTCCTGATGGTCGACCTCACCGTCGACAACGACCTGCCGGAACGGTTCGCGGACTGGGCCCACGGCCGACACGCCGACGATGACCCGAGGTGTCGAACCGTCACCCGAACTGAACTGATCGCCAACGAGTTCGTGTTCGACCCGCGACGCTACGTCGTGCCACCGGCCGAGCAGGTCGACCCCGGGCAACTCGCCGCGACCCTCGCACAGGCCACCACCGACGCTGCAGCCCTGTTCGGGCAACTGCACCAGCTGGCACCGACCATCACAGACCCTCGCTTCCAGCCCGACCTCGGAACCTGGCACCACCTCACACTCGAGCAGCTGTTCCATGCCCGCGCGCTCGACCTCATCGTCGCCGGTGCCCGACCCGCCCGCGACGACACGGGCGACACGCCGGTCCTTTCCGTCGGGTACCTGCGCAACCCGAACGGACAAGCGCGCATGTTCGCCGACGCAGCCGACAACCCCAGGGCGGTCGTGATCGGCACAGGGGACCTGATCCTGTGTCTCGACCAGAACCCCGGCGACTCGTACGTCGCCACGACAGCAGAGGATGGCTGGCTACTCGGCAACGGCCTCGCATGCCTGCGAGTCGCCGACGCATACCCGGGCCTCCACCATGGCTGGATCCCACTCTGGCTCCGTCAAACGCCGTTTCGACGCGAATGCGAGCGGCTCGCCAGCGGGGTGTCGATCGCACGTCTGGCCCGCAAGGACCTGCTGCAGATCCCGATCCCGCTGCCGCCGATCGAAGTGCAGCGCGCCGCAGTCGAACACCAGACACTGCTCGACCAGCTGGCCGAGTTGAACCGCACCGCACAGCGCTACGTCGAGCAGATCATCGACGTCTCCGACCAACTGCTCGAGTGGCGCCTCCACCACGACGGCGACATTGATACGCCGCTTCGGGCACCGACCGCTGCACCCTCGGTGGCCGGCATCTCGCTCGAAGGCGTCACGGTGGAGCTGCGCCGCAAGGGAATTCAAGCTCGAGCCGAGTACCGCGGTGACCGCTTCTACGTCTTCACGGGCTCGACCGCTCGACGCGACGCCACTGCCTCGCTCAGCCTCCCGTACCGGCAACTTCGACAGTCCCTCATCGCCGAGGCCGTCCTCATCGAAGGCGACGACCACCTCGTCGCCCAGATCGACATGCCCTTCGACAGCCCCACTGCAGCAGCGTCCGTGCTCCTCGGCACCAACGTCAACGGCCTCGCCGTCTGGACCCTCCCCGACGGCCGCCCGCTGAAGGCAATCGCCTCCCGCCGAGGTCAGAAGTGATTCCCTCACCCGACGCGCCGGCGGCTGCCCATCGCCCAGCATCGAGTCGCGTACGTTGGTGCATCGACAAGCGGGACGCGTGATGGCAGCAAAGAAGTCAAAGAACACATCCACCAAAACCCTCGAACAGACACTGTGGGACGCCGCCGACAAGATGCGCGGCAACCTCGAGGCCGGGGAGTACAAGCACATCGTCCTCGGCCTCGTCTTCCTGAAGTACGTGTCCGACGCATTCGAGGAACGCCGTGCGTTCCTCGAGAAGGCGACCGCCGACGAGACCAGCGAGTACTTCATCAACAACCCGCTCCGCCGTCCCGAGATCATCGAGTCACGGGACGAGTACGCCGCGTTCAACGTCTTCTGGGTGCCCGCCGAGGCCCGCTGGCCCTACCTCCAGGACCGGGCCAAGCAGCCCGAGATCGGCGTCCTCATCGATCGCGCAATGGATCTCATCGAGGCCGAGAACCCGCCTCTCAAGGGCGTGTTGCCCAAGCAGTTCGCCCGCGCCGAGATCGACAAGCGATTGCTCGGCGAGCTGCTCGATCTGATCGGCACTATCGGCTTCACCAAGGTGGACCATGGCGCCGACGATGTCCTGGGTCGCGTCTACGAGTACTTCCTCGGTCAGTTCGCCTCCAGCGAAGGCAAGCGGGCCGGCGAGTACTACACCCCTCGTTCGGTGGTGCGGCTCCTCGTTGAGATGCTGCAGCCGTATCACGGCCGTGTGTACGACCCATGCTGTGGGTCCGGCGGGATGTTCGTTCAGTCCGCCGAGTTCGTCGCCGCCCACGGCGGCAGCCGGAACGACATCTCGGTCTACGGCCAGGAGTTCACCGCAGCCACCTGGCGACTGGCGAAGATGAACCTCGCCATCCGTGGTATAGAAGCCAACCTTGGCGACCACGCGGCCGACAG
>Ga0172367_10006937_pt1 | contig 13136 bp, 11 predicted proteins | sample Lak10m_FD_114542 | JGI IMG/M metagenome (GOLD analysis project Ga0172367, IMG submission 114542) | Freshwater microbial communities from Kabuno Bay, South-Kivu, Congo - kab_022012_10m | ecosystem: Environmental > Aquatic > Freshwater > Lake | place: Democratic Republic of the Congo: South-Kivu...
TCCCACTATGAATAATGAACCTACAAATTATCCCACTATGAATAATGAACCTACAAATTATCCCACTATGAATAATGAACCTACAAATTATCCCACTATGAATAATGAACCTACAAATTATCCTACTATAAATAATGAACCTACAAATTATCCTACTATAAATAATGAACCTACAAATTATCCTACTATAAATAACGAACCTACAAATTATCCTACTATAAATAATGAACCTACAAATTATCCCACTATAAATAATATACCTACTAATTATCTCATTACAAATTATCCCACTATAAATAATGAATCTACAAATTATCCTATACCTATAATAAATAATGAACCTACAAATAACCCTATAATAAATATAGACCAATCAAATTATTTAATAATAAATAATGAACCATCAAATTATTTAATAATAAATAAAAATAATAATTTTAAAAATAATAATATAAAAGAAATAATTAATAAACAATTAGAATTAAAATTAAAAGATTCAGAATGTTTACCAGACCCAATAGATTCATATTATAATATAAATATTTATGAAAAATATATAATGTAATATAATGTTAAATAATACTGATAAAAAAATTGAGTTTTATGGTTATGTTCCATTTCCATATTTTCAACATGTTATGTTATTATTAATAATAGTATTAATAATATTAAGAAATAAAGTATATAATTTATTAGATAAATATATTTATAAACGTATACCAAATTTAATATTACAAAAATATATTAAAATTTTTATTGCATTAATTCCTATATATATTATGTTATATTATGATATAAGATATTCTAGTTTTTCAATGTATAATTTAGGTGTAACTAAATATATACCAAATAATATATTAAATAGTATGTTACAATTACTAGGTTCTTATTATATTGTACAATCTACAGGTTTAAGTTTAGGTGTTTTAATAGGAGATACACAAAATATAATGAATAAAGAATTAATAGTTCAATTTATATTATTTTTTACAGCAGCATTTGCTTATACCAAAAATAGGAGTGAATCCTTATTTGCAGCAATAATATATTTCTTAATAAAATATTTAGCTTGTGAAAAAACAACAGAAATAACACCTGAGAAAGATATATTATTAAATTAATTTAAAATTTCAAATATTTGTTTTTTTATTCTATTAATATAATATGCGTCATAATTATTAAATATTAATTCTAATTCTTTATTTGTTAATGAAGAATGATAACTATTTAATATATCTTCAGTAAATAATAAAGGATTAATTAATAAACATTTACATACTAATATAGAATCAAAAGATAATATTATACCTAAATCATGTATATCAATTGATGTATATATTAACATAGGATAATCATTAAATATTTTAATTACATCTTTAATATTAATTTTATTATATTGATTAATATTTAAAATATTAATACTTAATGGATTAAATGCTAGTAATCTTATAATTATAATTTCAAAATCTAATTTACTATTATTAATAATAATTAATAAAATTGAATATGGATCAATAACTAATTGTTTTTTCCTAAGAAATTTACAAATATATAATGCAATAGAATAATTATTAATATTAATATTTTTATATTCATCCTTTTTTTTATTATTTTTAACTGTATTATATAATACAAAATAATAATATAATTTAAGACTTTGTAAATCCATTTAATTAAATATTATATAATTATGTATTTATAATTATATAATATCAATTTTTTAAGATATAATATTTATAGGTATTATATTATTTGATAATACACTAATACTAGTTGGAATATATGACTCTAATTTTACAAATGTAGGTTTTGTAGGTAAATCATAAAATTTATATATAAAAAAGTTATTATAATTATTATTAATATAATTTCTTAAATCTGTTCTATATTGTTTTATTATTATTAATTCATCATTTGTTATTGGAAAATCTGATAATAAATATTTATCTGTTGACAATAATAATTGATTTCTTATATTTCTAATTTTTTCTATTAAAATTAAAACTTCATTATTTATTTCCATATTATATATATATATATTATATATTTATTTTTCCCAGACTTCATAAAAAAATTTACTACATGGACCTATTCCACCAGGTTCATTATACACCTTAATAAAATTATATAATTTAAATTTATTATCAACAAATTCTTTATGTTTTATATTAATAAAATCATTTTCAATTATAATTTTTTTAAAATTTTCTAAAAATTTAGGTTCATCTTTTAATATATAATATAATGCACCTTCACAATCAACAACTAAAACATTAAAATTAATATTATATTTATTTTTAAAATTATTCCATGTTATAGTTTTAATAGGATCCCAATTTATAAAACTAGTAATTTCATTTATTGGTTTTGTTATAGATTCATTTAAATATAATTCACTTTTTGATATTGCACAATTTTCAATTTTAAAATTAAATTTATTAATATCTCTATTTTCTTTTAATAATTTAATATATTCATTATTTGTTTCTACTACTACTAAATTATTATTATTTTTTAAAATATGTGCAATTACACATGATAATCTCCCATAATTTCCACCTAACTCTAATACTTTGTCATTAGGTTTTATATATTGTATTACTATTAATTGTTCCGGTATTTCTTCATTTAATGACCCGTTAATTAATTTTAATTTATTATGTATATTATATAATTTATTATAAATATTACTATTATTATAATTATTATTATTATTATTAAATGTATTTAAAAAATTATATTGTATTAATAATCCTAATATTAATCCAATTAAAAATATAATAAAATAATTTATTTTCATTAAATATAAATATATAATTTAAATTTAAATATTTAATTTTTTTCTATTATATATATATATATATATATATGAATAGTAATGTAAATGATAAAAATTATAATAAATATATAAAATATAAATCTAAATATTTACATGAACTTATTAAACAGTTAGAAGATCAAAGAGATAGTATAATACAATCACAAACAGTAAAAACTGAACAAGAAATATTAAGCCTTCAAAATAAAATTGCCCAAGCAAAGGAAACACTAGCCTTAACCAGACAAGAAAGTGCCAAAGTTTACGATATAAAATTAGATAACTGCCCAAAAACTATGAGTGATCCTAGTGTTCGTAATAAAATAGATGATATTAAACGAAAAGAATTAAGTTTAAATGAAATAGTAACAAAAACACAACAACAAATTTCATATTTAGAAAATCAAATAGCCATAAATGAAAATACAATAAAGAAAATTGGAAGTGATAACCCGGGTTCTAAAGAGCTACAATTACAAATTAATAAATACCAGGAATACTTATCAGCACCATGGGAAATTAAATATTATGTTAAACAAAGTTCATATGATGTTAACCAAGACTATTATGATTTCTCATTAAATTTATTAAAAGATTTATTTGAAGGTACACCTAATATTAATTTTACAATATCAAATGATACAACAGTACGATTACAATTATTAAAAATGAATATGGTATTATGTTCAAATGCAATTGATGAACATGGTCAATCAATAACACAAAGTGGAAAATTAAGTAGTAATAGTATAACACCCAGAATTGATGGCGTACAAGATCATTATAAATATCATATATTTAAATGTATATATTTTAATATTTTATATGACTCTCATAAACAAAATTCAATTAAAATAAAATCTTTACATGATATTAAAAATATATATCCAAAAGTTGTAGTACTTTATGATTTTTTACTATTATCAAAAGTAATACTAAATTATGTTTCTACATATAATATTCAAGGTGAAAATATAGTAAATAGTATTAAAATATTTTATGATTTACTTACAAATAAACTTGGTTTTGATAATCTTGTATTTCCTTCCACTATAAAATTTAACTTAATTGATTTAAATTGGTGTTATGAGTTTATATTAACTGATGCGACATTTAAAGAGTATACACCTTTTATTAAATATGCTATATTAATTAAATTATATACAAATGTATTTAAAATTTTATTTAAAAACTCAATAGTTATAAATAAAAATAGTTTCGGTTCAGTAAATTATATTCCAGAGTTAGATGTAGTTTATAAAGTTACAAAATCATTACCAGGAAATATTACTGCTACACATACTTCATATTATAAACACAACTTATTTACAAGGGGTGAAAATATACAATTAATGAAGTTTGTTAGTTCACTAACAGATGTTAAACATTTATCCCAACCTGAACCTGTAGAACTACCAAAACAACCCACCGGAAGAGAAATGATACAACAAATGAAACAAGATTATGAAGTATATAAATTATCTAATGACTCATTATTACATCCTAAATGTGTAAATGATATATATTTATATCCAGAATTATTATCAGATCTAACAAAAGTTACACATCCAACTGGTTATTGTGTACCAAAAAATGACGCTAATAATTATGTTTATTATAGTAGTAAATTAAATAAACTATTAACAGAACAAGATCTCCAAGGTATAGATAAAAGAAGAAATAATATAATTATTACACCTGCACCACTTGCCTTTTATGATAATTTAACTATGAATGATATTCCAGGAGTTTATAATCTTTATGATTATAACACACGTACTAGTACATCAGAACCACATAAATTTAATAGTAAGGTAGTAGATCCCAAATATTTATTTAAAAATGGTAAACCTGTAGAAGAACTAACATGTGCTTCTGATATGAAATATTATTTAGGTTCTGTTGATTTGTGTGCTTCTGCGGGTTGGGATGGTTCATCATTTAGACAATTAAGAGATGGTATTATAAAATATAAAAAAGAAGAAGAACAACAAACACCACCACCACCACCACCACCACAACAACAGCGGCAACCACAACAACCTGCCACACCACCACAAGCAGCTTGGGCATAGAATATTAAAATATAATTTATATAATTAATATAAAAAAAATAATATATAATTATTATTAATGTATAATAATTATATATATATAATTTTAGTAATATCTTTTTTTGTAATTATGATGTGTAATTGTAAAAAAAATAATATAGAAAATATGACTAATATGACTAATATAACAGATAATAGAAATTATATTAGTAAGTTAGTGCATTTATATACACGTGATAATGGTATTTTTTTAAATGAAGGTAGTTGGAATTATGAATATTTTAAAAGTTTAAATATTGATAATATTGACATTATAAGCATACCACCAGGAACACAATTTTATTTAGAAACATATGAACCGGTCTGTCCTAAGTGTAATTTAATTTATGATATTACAGTTCCTATAAATCAAACTTTCTATTATACTATTATTTTTGATATTAATTTTAAACTTAAAATTAATAATATTAAAAATATTAGTATAAAATCTATATAATAATATTAATTTAAATTTTAATTTATATCTATATTAATATATATATATAAATTAAAAATGGGTAATTCTCCTTCAGTTCAACAAAAATCAAAAACTAAAATGGATGTTCAAAATGAATTTAGAGAATCTGTTAGTAAAAGATTTAATAATAATTTTAGTTTTAAAATTAATACTGAATCTTCACAACAATGTATTACAGAAATTGTACAAAATCAAAAAATTAATGAAATTAATGCGTCAGGCCCGAATTCTGAAGTTAATATTGGAAATGATGCTAAAGTTGATATAGAATGTGTTTTAAAAAAAATGACTACAGCAGATTTTAAAAATACATTAGAATCTAGTTTAAAAGATGCGATGGCTGAATCACTATCAATAGCTAATAAAAGTGATTTTACAGGTAATGCTAAAGCAGAAATGCCATTAATACCTGGTACAGGTACATCAACTAGTCAATCAGTGGAAGTTGATACAAATATTAAAAATTTAGTTGATAAAACTATTTCAGAAACAGTTAATAATAATATTAATAATGAAATAAATGATAGAACTTATCAAGAATTAAAAGCTACTGTTAATCAATCAATAGAAGTTGGAAAAATAAATGCATCAAATGGTGGTAAAGTTAATTTATTAAATCAAGCTACAGCAAAATTATTAGGTAAATTTGAAAATACATTAGTTGCAAATGCAGTTAATACAGCTGTAGCTAATACTGAAATATCTACTATTTTAGATAAATATATGGAACAATCTAATAAAACTGCAATGACAGCTGAAGTTAAAGGCTTAGGTGGATTAATTGAAAGTTTTGGTAAAGCATTATCTAGTGTTATTGGTGCTTTTAGTCTTAATAATCCATTATTTATTATTTTTTTAGGTATTGTAGCTGTTGTAGTTATAATAATTTTAATGTCTTTATTTGGTGGTGGTGGAGGTGATAGTGGAAGTGGACGACGAAGGAGAAGACGTAGAAGTAGAGATTATGATGATGATGATGACTAATTATATTATTTCTTACATTCACAATTTAATTTATAATTACATTCATTACCAACACATGATTGACTTAATAAATAATTATTATTATACTTATAATCATTACCACATATACCAACTCTATCACAATATTTAGGAATATCTTCTGGTAAATACTTAAAATTTAAATATGAATATAATTTATCAGTTTTACAATTTTTTAATTCATCACATTCATAAATATTACTATATAATTTAGTGTTGTTTAATTCTTTTATAAAATTTAAATTATTAAATTCATAATTTTTAGAAATCATTGTACCATTAAAAAATATATTCCCATAATGTTTAGTTAAATTATCATTTATAAATTCACTACATGTTTGTAATCCTGTATAATTTGTAACATCTGTTACATTACATTTTATAGGTTCGTTTTTATTAACATTATATATGTTATAATTCATATATATTATAATACATATTTTTTAAATTATTATTTTTTTTTATATAAATGAAATATAAAATATATTAATAATATTAATACTAATACACATAATAAACTTATACGCACTGTTTCATCTGAATTATCTATTTTAATATTACTTTGTAATAATGGTAAATATTATATAATATTTAAATTATTATTATTACTATTTTTACTATTTTTATAATATTTATTACTATTTATAATATCTATTTCAATAGCTATATTATTTGGTCTACCAAAATTTTTATATACTTTTTTATTTATAATATCTATTCCCGCATAATTATAATATTCTTCTACTGTTCTATCATTTCCTAAACCATATAAATGTTTTTCATCATTTATTAAGTCTGTTTTATTTGATAATTTTATATATTGTTTAACCTTATTAAATGCTTTTTCATCTGAATAATATGGATTGTCAGTCCATATTTTAGGTTGTTCAGATCTAGTATATTCATGAAAAACAATATTTTCTTTAGGTGTAAAAATATCCCAATTATTTGTATAAAAACGAATACTATGTAAAATTTCTTCACCTGTAAATAAATAATCTAATGTAGGATCATATGGTAATTCTTCTAAAAATTTAGATTCACAAAAAAACATACCACCCGCAACAAAAGGTGTTTGATAATATTCATTATTAGAATGCATAATTTCAGCACCATAAAAAGATATCATCCCACGGTCAGTGAAATAACTTTTAGTAATACGTGTTACCATATATGGATTTTCAGTATATTCAACCATTTTTTTAATTTCATTTGGATAATGACTTAAAACAGGTTTATTTGATAAACCTAATTTTTTAATTTCATTAATCATTAAAATACATTTTTCATCCCAATTTTTTACAAATGTTGTATGACTATCTATTTGTAAAAAATATTCTTCACCATTCCATAAAGTTGAACATAAATAACGCGCATAGGTTGGGCCTTTAGCTTCATTAAATGGTATTCTTATAATTTTTATATTTTTAAAATCTATATCATGTAAACAATCAAAATCTTCATTATAATTATTTTGTTGACATATACCAACATATATTAAACCGGGGTTTTTAGCATTATCATATAATGATTTTATTGTTCTATTACATATATCATCTCTATAACTAGCTATTGATACAAAAATAGTATATGGTTTAATTTTAACTCCCATTATTTTACTCATTAATATTAATAAAAAAAAAATATAAATTATTTTTTAATATTATTGTATTATAATATTATTTTAAATTTTATATAATATTTTTTTAAAATATTTAACTTTATAAATTTAAATTATAATATAAAAATTTTAAAAATTATTATATATATTATTATAATGAAAATTACACTAAATGAAGCTAAAAAAATTGGTAAATACTATAATATTAATTTTAATATTGTTCCATTAAATGAATGGACTGATGGATTAAATATAGAATTAGAACATGGTACAAAATATGGAAATTTAACAAATATAACAAATAATGATTTAAAAATAACAGGGAAAATAGTAATAGCCCATTTATTAGAAAATCCAAGATATTATTATTTTTTAAAAAAAATGGAAATAGATAGTGATAACTTTTGGAAAAACATAAAAAAACCTAGTATATTTATATAATTAAAAATAATTTAATATTTTTATGTATATTATTATAATGATAGTTCAAGAATTATTTACTAATGAAAATATATTATTAATATTATTATCTTCAATAGGTTCTAACTTTTTATTAAAAGATATAACATTAGAATTAACAAATATTAATTTACTTATATTAATTATTTCACATATATTATTATTTAATTATTTTGAAATTAAATTATCTCATAAATGTAATAAACTATATAAAGAAGAAAATAAATATGGAATATCTGCATTATCTATAAATATAATATTAATAATATATATATTTGTTTTAATATTATTAATATATGTATGGATAAAATATATATCAGAATTAGAATTAATAAAAAATAATAATTATAATTCTTATTTACCAATAGGATATTTTGTTTTAATACAATGGATTTATTATTTATTAATTAATAAATTAATATTTAATTTTAAATGTTAAATTAAAATTGTAATTATTATTAAGTTTTATTAAAACAATAGTTTTCTAATGTTGTTATTCTATTTAATAAATTATTAATTAGTTGTTGTTGTTGTTCAATAATTCTATGTAATTCTTGAGTAGCACAAATATTTAATGTAAAAATATATTCTTTTGATATTGTATGAAAATCCTCAACCTCTTTACCATAAATAAAAACTTCATTAGTATCAAGATTTTTATCAATTTTAATATAGTTATCTGTAATTTCTAATATTTTACATGCATCACGTTTTTTAGTATTATCAGTTATATATTCTATTTTATCATTAACATTTAATTTATTTGTTAAATTTTCATTAGTCTGAATAATATTATTTGAAATATTATAAAAACTATATATATTTGGTATAACTTTTTTTTCTATTGTTACAGCCTCCGGTAATATTTCTTTAATTTGTTGTGATATAAAACCATATACTTTTTTAGTACCACGTTCAACTTTATCAATATAATTATATGTTTTAGTTTGAATTAATAATATTTTTTCTAATGCATAATTATCATTAATATCTTGTATATTTTCTTTTATTCTTTCATCTGAACTAGACATTATCCAACCTTCTGACCATATTGATGAACTAAAATGTGTACAAATATTATATGTTTTATAACTTTTAATTAAACTATCTGATAATTTATATAAAATATCTAAATTATATTTAGATTTTGCATCAATACCTATATAGTTAGAAAATATTGTATGATCATTTATAAAAGTTATACTATTATTTTGACTTTTTACTATATTATTTAATTCTTGTATAGATTTAACTAAATATGGTAATAATTTTTCATATTTTATATTTTTATATTTATTATCTTCATTATAAAGATCAGGTATTTCCCCTGTTGCATATGGTATTATTTCTTCTAATTCTTGTGCTATAAATCCTACATCTTGTTTACCACGTTTATATTCTAAAATTAAATCATTATTTAACCACTCAAAATAAACAGGTTTTATTTGTTCTATTATATTTAAGGATGTTTCTAAAATTGTTATATTAGTTTTTAATCTTTGATCTGATAATGTTCCATATGCAGAAACATCACCAGTACATATTAATGTACCATTTGTTGATATTGACATTGCACCTACAATAGTTAATGTATTTCCTAATGTTACTGCATTTATTACATTTAATGTACTATTTAATGTTGTTACACCTGATATATTTAATGAACTTAATAATGTTGTTGCACCTGATATTGTTGGTGTACCACTTAATGTACTTGCACTTGATGCACTTGTTGCTGTTCCAGCACTATCTGCATAACCAGCAGCTATTTTCATCCAACCCTGCCATGTGTTAGATTCCATAACCCTATAACATACATAAGGATTACCAGAACTAATACGTGGATATGCTATTTGTATTCTAAAATTACCCTCACCACTACCACTAAAATATTGAGAACCTAAACCAAGTGACATTGAATAGTATTGTCCCGCACCATTTACACCCGGTCCATTTGTATTACCCATTATAAAATGACAACCAAAATCACTAGGTGTATTAAAATTAGTGAAATTATTATGTAATCTACCTGTATTATTAAATAAATGATCTTGTATAATTACACCATTATCATAAAGATCAGTACAATTAATTGTACCATTAACATCTAATCTATATGATGGATTATTATTATTAATACCAACATTACCATTAGCAGTAGTGTTTTTTAAATAAATATATGGACTATCACTTTTCGCACATAATCTTAAATCACCTGCATCATTTCTTAAAGTTGCTGTATTTGTACCACCATCTGTTGATCTTGTAGTTGAATTTAAAAAAAGAATTGTTTCAGATGCATTATCTGTTCCTAATCTTAATATACTATGCGCATCACTTCCATTATTACTATTACTAATTTTAATACATGAAGCTGCATTAGTATTACCATAAAATAAATAAGCATTATAACTAAATTGTGTATTTAAATTACCACCTGATGAAGATGTTGTTTCAGTATAAAATCTATGGGCTGCTCCGGTCCAACAGGAATAAGCTATACCACCAGCTTCACTACCAAAACCACCTAAATATCCCGGACTAGATAGATTATTATGTAATAATATTTTATTACATTTATTTGTTCCCGTACTAGTATATGAACTATCAAATATAAGTTTATATCCATTATCAACTTGTGAACCATTTCCAATACCAGTGTCACCAATAAAAATAGACCCATCTTCAATATGAAGTTTTTGCCCAGGATTTCCTGTTCCAATACCAACATTACCAGAATTATAAAATATATTTGTTCCAGTTGTTGCCCATTGTGAAGAATTAATAACTTTTAAATTTCCACTTCCATCTATTTGTAATGTTCCTGCATCTATTTTTAATGATAAGTTACTATTAGATGAAAGTGTAAAAGGGTTTTGAACTGTTAAATTATTTTGTTTTGTTGTGTCTAAATTATTGATACTTAATTGTGCATTATTTGAAAAACTATTTAAATTATTAAATATTGTTGTTGATGTTGTATTTAAATTAAAAATAGATATACCAGATGTTGTAATATCACCTGTTACATTTAAAGTACTATTAATTCTTGTAGCACCTGAAATATTTAATGTACCGGTTGTTGTTAAATTTCCATTTTCAAAGTTAAAAACTTCTACTATTGTATCAGGATTATTTGTTGATTGTATTCTTCTAATAACTAATCTCGCATCATCAGAATCATCATGAAAATCAAATGATAATCTATATGTATTATCACCACCAATTTGTCTAATATAACACCAATCATTATTAGCACCTGCATGTTTAAAATTAATATATGTGTTTGCTATTTCATTAACACTACCTGTATTATAAAAAGCATTTGCACCACCAATAGCTAGCCCACCTTCAATATCTGTATTACCAGCTATATTTAATGTACTATTAAAACTAGATGCATTACTAACAACTAAATTAGTAAAATTAGTTTTTGATTCAAAATTATTATTATTTACTAATAAAGTACCAGTAATATTAACATTATTACGCATATTAGTTATACCACTAACATTTAATGTACTATTAAAACTAGATGGATTACTAACAACTAAATTAGTAAAATTAGTTTTTGATTCAAAATTATTATTATTTACTAATAAAGTACCTGTAATATTAACATCATTACGCATATTAGTTACACCACTAACATTTAATGTACTATTAAAACTAGATACATTACTAACAACTAAATTAGTAAAATTAGTTTTTGATTCAAAATTATTATTATTTACTAATAAAGTACCAGTAATATTAACATCACTACGCATATTAGTTACACCAGCGATATTTAATGTACTATTAAAACTAGATGCATTACTAATAACTAAATTAGTAAAATTAGTTTTTGATTCTAAATTATTATTATTTACTAATAAAGTACCAATAATATTAGCACCATTTTGAATAATTGCTGTACCTGAAATATATAAACTATTATAAAAACTAGATGTTCCAGTAATAACTAAATTAGTAAAATTAGTTTTTGATTCAAAATTATTATTATTTACTAATAAAGTACCAGTAATATTAACATCACTACGCATATTAGTTACACCAGCTATATTTAATGTACTATTAAAACTAGATGCATTACTAATAACTAAATTAGTAAAATTTGTTTTAGTTACAATATTATCTCCATTTACAAATAAATTACCAATAATACTAGCACTATTTCTAATAATAGCAGAACCTGAAATATGTAAATTACTATTAATACTAGATGCACCTATAACAAATAAATTACTAAAATTAGTTTTAAATTCTAATAAACTACCATTAACAGATAAATCACCAGTAATATTAACATTTGCGCCAATAGTAGTAACACCATATATATTTAGTATATTATTAAAAGTAGATGCACCAGTAACCACTAAATTAGTAAAATTAGTTTTTCTTTCTAAATTATTATTATTTAGTATTAAGTCTCCTGATATATTTAGACCATTTAATATTGTACAAGTATTATTAATAATAACATTTCCTGATATATTTAAATTATTTAAAAATGTTACAGAATTATTAAATAAACAAAATCCAGATATATTTAAATTATTAGTAAATGTAGAACTATTATTAATTATAGCATTACCAGATATATTTAAATTATTAGTAAATGTAGAACTATTATTAATTATAGCATTACCAGATATATTTAAA
>Ga0172367_10006939_pt1 | contig 13134 bp, 9 predicted proteins | sample Lak10m_FD_114542 | JGI IMG/M metagenome (GOLD analysis project Ga0172367, IMG submission 114542) | Freshwater microbial communities from Kabuno Bay, South-Kivu, Congo - kab_022012_10m | ecosystem: Environmental > Aquatic > Freshwater > Lake | place: Democratic Republic of the Congo: South-Kivu...
CCCAGGCCCTGGGCCTGCCCTATGGCACCGTCTGTCGCGACTCTCCCGGGCCCTGGGCGATCTGCGCAGGCGGCTGGGGCCCTTGTTGAACGAAGAAGCACGGCCGGCGCGTTCCACAAAGAAGGAACAAGGCACATGAGAGCTGATGCTGATCAGGGGCAACCCGCACTGGAGGCCTTGCTGCGCGAGCATCTGCCCGCGCGTCTACCTGCAGGGCTGGCGGATCGCGTGGTGCAGCGCCTGCAGCTGCAAGCCGTGCGAACACCGTCACCGCTGGAGCTTTCGTGGGCGCACACATGGCGCTACTTCCCCGTCACCGCTGCCGCCGCCCTGCTGCTCGTGGCGGGGCTGGCCGCCTGGAACCTGCATTCCAGACCGGAGGGCCCCTGGCTGGACCGCGTGCTGGCCCTGCCCGCCGAGACCCTGGACAACGCCCTCACCACCCAATGGGAGGACTTCTCATGACGCCACGCACCCGCAGCCTGCTGGCCCTGTCTGGCACTCTGGTGCTGGGGCTGGCCCTGGGCACCCTGCTGGGATCCCGCCTGGCCATCCAGCGCTTCGACCGATTGGAACGCATGGCCTACCCGCCGCACCTGGTGGACTTTCTTCACGAGGAGCTCGGCCTGGACCCAGGCCAGGAGGCCGTGGTGGACTCGCTTCTTGAAGCCCAGGCCGGGCAATTGAGCACGCGCATGCGGCAGCATCGCCTCTACCTGCGGGAACAGATGGACAGCCTGCTGCTGGCCTTGAAGCCCCATTTGCAGGAGGAGCAATGGCAACGCCTGCAGGATGGTCTCGCCCGTCCCCCCCACGGGCCACGGAGGGGGTGGGGCCCGCCTCCCGGCATGGGGCCGGGCCGAGGCTGGAGACACGGCCGGCGCGCCGGGCCTGACAGTCTGAATCCGCCGCCCCCGCCACCCGGCGATTGATTTTCAGACGAAGGGAATGAAGGACGCGACTCCAGCGTTTCAGGGATATCACATCACGAGGAGATGCCCATGAACACGACACCATGGAAGGTCCTGGCCACCGCCCTCCTGCTGGGGAGCCTGGGCACCCTGGCCACGGCCGGGGAAGGGCCGGAACTGAGCAGGGAGCAACGCAGCGCGTTGCGAAGCCTGCGCGAGAGCCTGCAGGAACAAGGAGCGGATGCGGCGGCCTGCCGGGCGGCCCACGACTCCCTGTGGAACCGTTGGGGATTGGATGCGCCCATGCCTCCCGGTGGGCGCGGACCCTGCGGCGAAGGCATGGGCCCCGGGCCCAAGGGCGATGGCCCGAGGCTGAGCAAGGCCCAGCGCCGGGAGCTGCGCACCCTGCGGGACAAGCTGTTGGACGAAGGCGCCAGCCCCGAGACCCTGCGTGAGGAGCACGACAAGCTCTTCCAGAGTTGGGGCCTGGAAGCGCCGCCCGCATGTGAAGGGCGCGGACCCTGCGGCGAAGGCATGGGCCCCGGGCCCAGGGGCGATGGCCCCAGGCTGAGCAAGGCCCAGCGCCAGGAGCTGCGCGCCCTGCGTGACAAGCTGGAGGACGAAGGGGCCAGCCCCGAGACCCTGCGTGAGGAGCACGACAAGCTCTTCCAGAGCTGGGGCCTGGAAGCGCCACCCGTGCGTGGTGGGCGCGGACCATGTGGCAAGAGGGCGGGGCGTGGGCCCTGTGGCAAGGGCCAACGGAACGCGAGCACGATTCCCGCAGGCAGGGCATTCGAGCCTGTCCGTGAGGCCAGGGCCACCCCTGTCCTGGCCCTGGTCAACCACCCCAACCCCTTCAACCCCAGCACGGAGATCCGCTACACCCTGCCCACGGATGGCGAGGTGCTGGTGGCCGTGTACGACATGAAGGGAACCCTGGTGCAGGAAGTGCTAAAGGGCAGGCAGGGGGCTGGCGAGCATCGAGTGCGCTGGGAAGGCCGCAACACCGCCGGTGAGGAAGTGGCAAGCGGTTCCTACATCCTGCGCGTCCAAGGGGCGGGCCATCACGAGAGCCGCACCATCACGCTGCTGCGCTAAAGGGCCATCCATCGCGACTGAAGGCGGGGCGCTCCCAGGGGCGTCCCGCCGCCGTTCAGCACGCGGCCTTTGCCATATTGCGCCCCCCAACCGGGAGAGTCACATGCTGGATTCCCTCATCGCCGAACCCAGTTTCTGGAAAACCATTGGCTGCGCCGTGCTCACCGGCGGCCTGATGGGCGTGGAGCGTCAGCTGCGCGGCAAGCCCGCCGGCATCCGCACTAGTGTGCTCATCTGTTTGGGCACCACCATTTTTGTTTACCTGTCGCACAAGCTGGGCGGGCCGGGCACCGACCCCACTCGCGTGCTGGGCCAGGTGGTGACAGGCATCGGCTTTCTGGGTGGCGGTGTGATGCTCATTCGCGAGGGCATCGTGTACGGCGTCACCACGGCGGCGGTGATCTGGATGCTGGCCGCCGTGGGCTCCATGATCGGCCTGGGCTATTTCGGCGCGGCCTTCGCCATGGCCGTGGTGCAGGTGGTGGTGCTCATCGGCGTGGAGATGTTCGAGTCCCGCTTCCCCTGGTTCCGCCGGGGCGTGCACGCCGTGTATCACAAGATCACCGTGCAGGAGCACGAGGAGGCCGAGAAAGTGCGCGAGCAGCTGCGCAGCGAGGCCATGGGCCGTCGCTCCTCCGACACCAGGCTCTGATCGCCGTTTGGGCGTTGACCACAAAAAAGCCCGGCCTTACGCCGGGCTTTTGCGTTCAGCTTGATCTTCGCTCAGGAAGCCGATCCAGCATTGGCGGCCAGGCGCTTGTAGAGCTCCCAGCGTTCCGCCACTTCCTGCCGGCCCTGCTCCAGGAGCATCTTGGCGCGCTCGGGCATGGCCTTGGCCAGCATCTTGTAGCGCGTCTCGCTGTAGGTGTACTCCTCCAACGGGATGCTCGGATCGCGGCTGTCCAACTGCAGGGGGTTCTCCCCGGCCATGGCGCGGCGCGGATCATAGCGATACAACAGCCAGTGGCCGGACTTCACGGCCATGTCCTGCTGCTCCATGCCCCGCTCCATGTTGATGCCGTGGGCGATGCAGTGGCTGTAGGCGATGACGAGGGAGGGGCCGGGGTAGGCCTCGGCATCCAGGATGGCGCGCAGGGTGTGTTGATCCTTGCTGCCCATGGCCACCTGCGCCACATAGACATTTCCGTAGCTCATGGCCATCAGGCCCAGGTCCTTCTTGCGTGCGGGCTTGCCGGCGGCGGCGAACTTGGCCACCGAGCCCGTGGGCGTTGACTTGGAGGCCTGCCCGCCAGTGTTGGAATAAACTTCGGTGTCCAGCACCATCACATTCACATTGGCACCACTGGCCAGCACATGGTCCAGACCGCCGTAGCCGATGTCGTAGGCCCAACCGTCACCGCCCATGATCCACACGCTGCGCTTCACCAGGCTGCTGGCAACGGATGCCAAATGGCGGCTCTCCCAATCCGTGCGGCCCTGCAGTTTGGCCATGAGCTGGGCCACCCGCTCGCGCTGGGCGGCGATGCCAGCCTCGTCGTCCTGCACGGCCTCCAGCAAGCCCGTCACCAGCCCGGCGCCGATGGCCTCGCGCAACCGCACCAGCAGTTCGCGGGCGAACTCCGCCTGCTTCTCCACCGTCAGGCGGAAACCGAAGCCGAACTCCGCGTTGTCCTCGAAGAGGCTGTTGCTCCACGCGGGGCCACGGCCGTCGGCATTGGTGCTCCACGGCGTGGTGGGCAGGTTGCCGCCGTAGATGGACGAACAGCCTGTGGCGTTGGCCACCAGCATGCGATCCCCGAAGAGCTGGCTCACCAGCTTCACATAGGGCGTCTCACCGCACCCGGAGCAGGCGCCGCTGAACTCGAAGAGGGGCTGCAGCAGCTGGCTGCCCTTGATGCTGTCCACCTTCACCTGGCTGCGGTCCACTTCCGGCAGCTTGAAGAAGAAGTCCCAGTTCTCCGCCTCGTGCTTGCGCACCGGGGGCTGGGCCACCATGTTCAGCGACTTGCGGCTGCTGTCGCTCTTGTTCTTGGCCGGGCAGTACACCACGCACAGTTCGCAGCCCGTGCAGTCCTCAGGCGCCACCTGGATGGTGTAGACCGTGTTCTCCGGCCACTCCTTGCCCTTCACCGGCATGTGCTTGAAGGTCGCCGGCGCGCCCTCCAGATGGCTGGGATCGTAGACCTTGATGCGGATGGCGGCGTGGGGGCAGGCCAGGGCGCACTTGCCGCACTGGATGCAGCAGGTGGGATCCCACTCGGGAATCTCAAGGGCGATGTTGCGCTTCTCGTAGCGGGCGCTGGACATGGGCCAGGTGCCGTCGGCGGGCATCTCGCTCACTTTCACCTCGTCGCCCAGGCCGGCGATGATCTTGGCCATCGTCTCCTGCACGAAAGCCGGGGCGTCCGGCGTGACGGGCGGACTCATGGTGATGGTGCTGGTGACCTCCGTGGGCACCTTCACCTCATGCAGGCCGGCCAGGGAGCTGTCGATGGCTTCGAAATTCTTCTGCACCACCGCGTCGCCCTTGGCGCCGTAGGTCTTCTTCACCGCCTGCTTGATGCGGGCGATGGCCTCGTCGCCTGGCAGGACGCCGCTGATGGCGAAGAAGCAGGTTTGCATGACGGTGTTGATGCGCCGCCCCATGCCCGTGGCGGCCGCCACCTTGTAGGCGTCGGTGACAAAGAAGCGGATCTTCTTCTCCACCAAGTGGTTCTGGATGTGACGCGGCAGGCGGCTCCACACTTCCTCCGGCCCGAAGCTGCTGTTGAGCAGGAAGGTGGATCCCGGCATGGCCGTCTTCAGCACATCGTACTTCTCAAGGAAGAAGAACTGGTGGCAGCCGATGAAGTTGGCCCGGTCCACCAGGTAGCTGCCGCGAATGGGATTGCGGCCGAAGCGCAAGTGGCTGATGGTCATGCTGCCGGACTTCTTGGAGTCGTAGACGAAGTAGCCCTGGGCGAAGTTGTCCGTCTCCTCGCCGATGATCTTGATGGTGTTCTTGTTGGCACCCACCGTGCCATCGGCTCCCAGGCCGTAGAACATGGCGCGGAAGACACCCTCGTCCTCGGCGCTCCAGTCCTTGTCCCACTCCAGGCTGGTGTGGCACACATCGTCCACGATGCCCACGGTGAAGTGGTTCTTGGGTTGGGCCAGGGCCGCGTTGTCGAAAATGGCCTTCACCATGGCGGGGGTGAATTCCTTGCTCGACAGGCCGTAGCGCCCACTGATGATGCGCGGCATGGCCGTGAACGGCGCGAAGCCTTCCGCCAGGCCCTCCTGCACGGCGGTGATCACATCCTGGTAAAGGGGTTCGCCGGCGCAGCCAGGTTCCTTGGTGCGGTCCAGCACGGCCAGGCGCTTGACGGAGGCGGGCAGGGCCTTCACAAAGAGCTCCACGGCGAAGGGCCGGTACATGCGCACATAGACCATGCCCGTGCGGCGGCCTTCCCGGTTCAGGCGATCCACCGCCTCGCGCACGGCCCCCTGGCCGGAGCCCATGATCACCAGCACATCCTCGGCCTGGTCGTGGCCGTAGTACTCCATGGCGTGGTACTGGCGTCCGGTGAGCTGGGCGAAGCGCGTGAAGATCTCTTCCAGGTGGCCCGGGAAGGCGTTGTAGAAGGGATTGACGGTCTCGCGTCCCTGGAAGTACACATCGGGATTCTGCGCCGTGCCGCGCAGCACCGGGTTGTCCGGGTTCAAGCCGCGCTCGCGATGGGCGAAAATCCACTCGTCGTCGATCATGGCGCGCATGGCCTCGTCTTCGATGAGTTCGATCTTGGCCACCTCGTGGCTGGTGCGGAAGCCGTCGAAGAAGTGCAGCACGGGAATGCGGCTCTTCAGGGTGACCGCCTGGGAACACAGGGCCATGTCCATCACTTCCTGCACGCTGCCCGCCGCCAGCATGGCCCAGCCCGTCTGACGCACGGCCATCACATCGCTGTGGTCGCCGAAAATGCTCAGGGCCTGGGCGGCGATGCTGCGCGCGCTGACATGAAAGACCGTGCTGGTGAGCTCACCGGCGATCTTGTACATGTTGGGGATCATCAGCAGCAGGCCCTGGGAGGCCGTGAAGGTGGTGGTGAGGGCGCCGGTCTGCAGGGCGCCGTGGCAGGCGCCGGCGGCTCCGCCTTCGCTTTGCAGCTCCACCACCCGGGGCACCGTTCCCCAGATGTTCGGACGGTTCTCGCTGGACCACTGGTCGGCCCACTCGCCCATGTTGGAAGAGGGGGTAATGGGGTAAATGGCACAGATTTCGTTGGTTCTGTGCGCCACGTATGCGGCGGCCTCGTTGCCGTCGATGGTGACCATGCGCTTGGACATGGCGACTCCTTCCTTCTTGTCATCTCCCTGTCCGGCAACAAGTTCGCCCGACTCCGGGGGAGAATTATCCATTGAAATTGAACCAATGTAAGAAGTGGGAGGGGAAATCGTCAGAGCTTTAACAGCCGCAGGGAGGCGTGCCAAGGGGGAAATTTGTGAAGCTATTGACTGCTATCAACTTCACCAGCAAATCCGCCTGTTCGCCATCGGCACAGCAGCCCTTGGCTGGGTGGATCAGGGAACTCCCTCGGCCACCCGGAAAAGGAGATGGGCCATGCGGCGGGTTGCCGCGGGGCAGAAGGATGGAATCCGGGTGAGGAACACCCCACCCGTGGCATCTGTGCCCGCTTCAAGGAGCCTGCTGTCGTCCCTCGCAGGTTGGCCAACACCGCCACAGCCGTCCGCCTCGCGCCGGAAGGCTGTCCCCTCGGGCCGCGGCGCACCACATCGCCCCAGGGCCCGGATGAAAGTAGATCCTTGCCGCTGGCCGTCGGCGTGCACGCCGCGATCTTCACGGCTCCCGCCATGTCATCGAGCGAATTCCGACGAAAGCCCGGAGCCCACGAGCTCCTATGAAAGCAGCGACCCCACCGCCTCCTCCACCTCGCGCAGGATCTCGCCGGAAGCCACCAGGGCCGCCATGGCGTTGTGGTCCTTGTAGAGGGGCCGGTCCACATCCAGATGGTCCACCTGGCGACGGATCACCTCCCGCGCCCTGGCCACACCCACGCCGGGCGTGTGGTCGCGGAAGTCCAGTGCCTGGGCGGCGGCCATCAGTTCAATGCCCACCACGGCCCGGGCGTTCTCCAGGATCTGCAGGTTCTTCAGCGCCGTGTTCATGCCCATGCTCACGAAGTCCTCCTGGTCCGCCGCGGCGGGAATGGACTGCACGCTGGCGGGCTGGCTCAGGATGCGCTGCTCCACGATGAGCATGTCCGCCGTGTACTGGCAGAGCATCATGCCGCTGAACATGCCCGCGCCCCTGGTGAGGAAGGCGGGCAGCCCCACGCTCAGGGCCGGATTGAGCAGGCGGTTGAGGCGGCGCTCGCTCAGCACGCTCACCATGGTCACGGCAGCCCCCGCGCTGTCCATGGGCAGGCTCACTGGCGTTCCCTGGAAGTTCGCCCCCGTCAGGGTGAGGTTCTCCTCCGGTAGGAAAATGGGGTTGTCCCCAACGCCCGAGAGTTCCGTCTCCACCTGTTCCCGCGCCCAGCGCAGGGCGTCGTGGGCGGCGCCAATCACCTGGGGGCTGCTGCGCATGCTGTAGGCGTCCTGCACCTTTGTCTTCACCTTGCCGCTGACCAGGTCGCTGCCCTCCAGGCACATGCGGATGGCCCGGGCACTGCGCACGGCGCCGGCGAAGCCACGGATCTGGTGCAGACGCTCGTCGTAGGGCTTCAGGTTGGCCAACAGCGCCTCCAGACTCATGGCGGCGGCAATCTCGGCGGTGCGCAGCAGGCGGTCGAAGTCCACCAGGGTGAGGGCGCTCATGGCGGTGAGCAGATTGCTGCCGTTGATGGTGGCCAGGCCATCCCGGGCCTGCAGGCCGGGCACGGCGATGCCCGCGCGCTCCAACGCCAGGGCACCGGGCAGGCGCTCGCCCTGGTAGAAGGCCTCGCCCTCGCCCATCATGAGCAGGGCGATCTGGCTCATGGGGGCCAAGTCCCCGCAGGCGCCCACGCTGCCTTTGTTGCAGACCACGGGCGTCACGCCTCTGTTGAGCATGGCTATCAGGGTCTGGGTGATCTCCGGCCGACATCCGCTGTTGCCGTGGGCGTGCACATTCACCCGGGCCAGCATGGCGCCGCGCACCTGCTCCTCCGGCACGGGTTGGCCGATACCGGCGCTGTGGTTGTAGATGAGATAGCGTTGGAACTGCTGCACCTGCTCGTCGCTGAGCACCACCTCGCTGAACTCGCCGATGCCCGTGTTCACCCCGTACATGATCTCCCGGGCCTGGACCTTGCGCTCCAGCATGGCGCGGCAGGCCTGGATGCGCGCCAGGGCCGCGGGCGTCAGTTCCACGCTCTCCCGGCCGCGGGCCACGCGTTCCAGGGTATCCAGGCTGAGATGGGCGCCGTCGATGAGGATGGACATGGGAAATCTCCGCTGTATTGGGGTGAAGAATAGGCTCGCCGCCGTGCCCAAAAGTAGCTGTTGGGCAATTGACAGGCCTCTCCAGCCGCCGCGGGTGAAAGCGCATCGCGGATCAAACCCAATCGGGATCGGCGGCCTCTCTGCAGGAACACGGCCGCGGCGGACGCGCACGACTCAGTGGGCGGCGGTTGCGCCCTTCAGCGTGGCGGTGAACACGCTGCCCTCGCCAGGCTGGCTGCGCACTGTGGCCTCGCCGCCGTAGAGGGCACAGATGCGCCGCACGATGCTGAGGCCCAAACCGCTGCCGCTGATGTGCCGGGTGTGCTCGTTCTTGATGCGCACGAACTCGCCGAAGAGGCGTGCCAGCTCTTCTTGCGCGAGGCCGATGCCCGTGTCCTCCACCTCCACGCGCACCCCGTCCTGCGCAGGGATCAGGCGCACGGTCACCCGCCCCTCGTCCCGGTTGTACTTCACCGCATTGCCGGCCAGGTTTGTCAGCATAATCTCCAGCTCACCCGCGTCCGCCTGCATGGTCAGCACATCCGGCGCCTCCAGGTCCAGCGTGATGCGGCGCTCCTCCGCCTGGAGCTGAAGAGAGTCGAGCACCTGCCGCGCCACGCCCACCACATCCACCGGAGCCAGCGCGCGCACTTTCTCCCCCGACTCCAGCCGCGTCAAGTCCAGCAGGTCGAAGATGAGCTTGCGCATGCCGTGGATGCGCTCCACACTGCGTTCCACAAAGGCGTCATAGGAGGCCAGCTCCGCTCCCATGGCCCGTCGCTGCAGGAGGTCCAGGTAGCTCTCCAGCACGGCCAAGGGCGCTTTCAACTCGTGGGCCAGCACGCTGATGAACTGGAAGCGCACCCTGCGGCGCTCCTCCGCCAGTTCCCGTGCGCGGCGCTCCAGCAGGATGTGGCGTGCGGCCTTGTGGGCCACGGCACGCAGCTCCTCCGGGCTGAAGGGCTTGGCCAGAAAGTCCCAGGCTCCGCTCTTGGTGGTGCTCACCGCCATCTCCAGGGAGGCGTAGGCCGTCACCATGACCGTGAGGGGCGCTGTCTCGCGCTGGCGCAGCCAGTCCAGCAGATCCAGGCCCGTGCCGTCGGGCAGTTTGTAGTCCAGGAAGAGCAGGTCCACGGTGCCGCCCTCCAGCAGGGCGCGGGCCTCCGTCAGGCTGCCCGCCAGCTGGCAGTGGAAGCCCACGCTGTGACCACAGTCCGGGGCCTCCACCAGCACCCGGCGCAGCACGCGCTCCGCCCCAAGGCGCATGCCCGCCTCGTCGTCCACGATGAGAACCCGCAGCTCGTCCATCCACCTTCTCCTCGCCTGCGCAGCAGCCTTCCACTTGGTCGTCTATGCGATCGCGCCGCGGCATCCGCTCTATTCGCCTGTGACGGACCAGTCCCTTATGATTTCGAGCTTCGCGCACGCAAGGCTGTGTTGCTGCTCATGGATTGGCTTGCACCAGGCGTTCAACTTCCCGCCGCAACTGCTCGAAACGAATGCCCTTGTCCAGCACGGCGTCGGCCTTGATCCAGGCCCTCTCCCGTGCCGAGGCGTCGCTGAAGCGGAAGCCCGTCTCCGCCGCCACGCCCGTCACCACGATCACCGGCGCCTGGGGATGGCGTGCCTTCACCAGGTGGGCCAGCACGAAGCCCGAGTCCTCGTGCTCCAGCATGAGATCCAGCACGGCCAAATCAAGACGGGGGCTCTGGACGAGGCGCTCGCCCTCCGCCTGGCTCTGCCCCTCCACCACATGGAAGCCCAGTTCCTGCAGCCACAGGCGCACCTGCAGCAGGCAGTCCGGATCATCGTCCACCACCAGGGCCGTGAGACCCTTCCACCTGGCGTGCTCGCTCATGCTCCCGCTCCTGTCCACTTGCCCCTGTCCTCACCCATCACCCCGGCCTGCCCACGCAAGGGTAGCCACACGCGGAACTCCGTTCCGGTGGCTCCCAGGGCGGCCTCGGCCTGGCTCTCCACCTCGATGCGCCCGCGGTGCATCTTCACGATGCCCCAGGTCACCGCCAATCCCAGGCCCGTGCCCTTGCCGATTTGCTTGGTGGTGAAGAGGGGCTCGAAAATGCGCGTGCGAATGGCCTCAGGAATGCCCGTGCCCGTGTCGCGCACCACCAGGCAGGCCTCGCCGTCAAGCTCCCGCACGCCCACGGTGAGCCGCCCTCCCGTGGGCATGGCCTCCAGGGCGTTGTGCACCAGGTTGGTGATCACCTGCACCAACTGGTCGGCGTCCACCTCGGCGCCGGGCGCCTCGTCCAGTTCCAGACACAGCTCCACGCCCGGCGGCAGGGGAATGGCCTTCAGGCTGTGGCGCAGCAGGGCGCCCAGCTCCACGCGCTGCAGGTTCACGCGGTTGCGTCGGGCGAAGTTGAGCAGGCCGCTGACAATGCGCCGGCAGCGCTCGGCCTGCTCCACGATCATCTCCAGATCCTCCCGCCGCGCAGCTCCCTCCTGTGCGGGACCGCCCTCCTGGGCCGCCAGCTCCAGCTCGTCCAGCATGCTGCGCCCGTAGAGGAGAATCACCCCCAGCGGATTGTTGATCTCGTGGGCGATGCCCGCGCTGAGCTGCCCCATGCTGGCCAGCTTCTCCGCGTTGTCCAACGCCTGGCGCGTGGCGGCCAGGCGCTCCGTGGTCTCCGTCAGCTCGCCCAGGCTCAGGCGCAGGCGCTCGATGACCCAGGGCAGGCACATCTCGCTCTCCGCCAGGCCCAGATGAATGGCCGCCGCGTGCTCCCGGCAGCTCTCGTAGCCGCAGGCCCCACAGTCCAGCTCGTCCTGCACCTGGCTCTTTCCCAGACGCTGCAGGATGGCCTTCAGATCCGGTCCATCCGGGGCCGGCAGGCGCTGATCCTCCCGGTGAAAACGCCGCCCAGCCACCACATCGCGGTGGTGGGACATGGCCTGGGCGTGGGCGACGCGATCAAGCGCGGCCAGGCCCTCCCTGGCCTGACGGCCCACCGCCGCGCGCCGACGAAAGAGCGGCGTGTGGGCGCTGACGCCCGCCCCCATCACACAACCCGTGCAGCTGAGACACTCCAGCAGGCGCGCATCCACGGCGCCGTGGGCAAACTCCTCCAGCGCCTCCACCGCGTGGCGGCGGCCTTCCACGGCCACCACTTCCCCCGTGAGCAGATCCTCCTGCAGACCCGCCGTCTGCAGCATGCCCCGGCTGACGGGAAAGAGCCGCCCAAGGCCGCCCCGGGGCTGGTCGAACTCGTTGCGCATGGGCACGGCTCCGTCCGGCGCGGCATCGGTGCCCCGGGCAAGCTCGTCCAGCCCTTCGCGCTCCTCCAGCAGGCGACGCAGTTCGTGGAAGGTGAGCACCTCGTCCACCACCCCCTCCCGCGCCGCTTCGCGCTTCTTGGCCACGCAAGGCCCGGCGAAGACCAGTCGCAGATCAGGATCCGGACGCAGGCGGCGCACCACACGCGCCATGGCGGTCATGGGCGAAGCCAGGGGCGCCAGGTGGACCACCTCGTCCGGGTGGTACTTCTCCACGAAGAAGACGATGGCCGGACATGTGGTGGCGATCCACCGTCCGCCCCTCTCGCCGTCAAGCAACTCGCGATAGGCGCGGGCCACCAGGTCGGCTCCAAAGGCCACCTCCCACACGCCGTCGAAGCCCAGGCGCCGCAGGCGGGCCACCAGGCCACGGCATTCCTCCTCGCTGAATTCGGCGGGAAAACTGGGGGCCAAAAGAAGGCCCACGGGCGCCCCGGAGGCCAGCAAGTCGCGCACGGCGCCCAGGCTGTCCACGATTTCCTTGGCCTGTTGACGGCACACCAGCACGCAGTTGCCGCAGCCCACACAGCGCTCGGGCAGGACCTCCGCCTGACCGTGGAGAATGCGGATGGCCTTGGCCGGGCACTCACGCACGCAGGTGTAGCAGGTGCGGCAGCGCTCCGGGCGCGTGCGGATCATGGGCAGCGACGCGTTCACGCTTCCGCCTCCTCGGGCGCTTCCCGGTGCACATGCAGCAGTTCGTGGGCGCGCGGCGAGAGGGGCTCACCCAGGAAGTCGCGGTAGAGTTCGCCCACCGCCCAGTTGCGGTGGGGACGGCGCAGCATGCCTTCGTCGTCCACTTTGAGCAGGGCCGCGTGACGGGCCGCCCGCCGCCGCTCCGCCTCATCCCCATCCCGGGACAGGGGTTGCCCGCCACCGTTCACGCAGCCGCCGGGACAGCTCATCACCTCCACCATGTGCAGGCCGGGGTGCAGGCCGCGCTCCAGCTCCTCCAGCAGGCGCTGGGCCTCCAACAGGCCAGAGGCCACCGCCACATGCAGGGTCACGCCGCCCGCGTCCACCGAGGCGAAGCGCAGGCCCCCCGAGCCGTGCAGGGCCTCCACGCGCAGGGGAGGCGGATCCTCCCCCGTGATGAGGAAGTGCGCCGTGCGCAGGGCGGCCTCCGTCACCCCGCCGGAAGCGCCGAAGAGCTTGCCCGCCGTGCTGCGCATGCCCAGGGGAAGGTCCGCGTGGTCGGGCTTCAGCTCTGCAAGGCGGATGCCCCGTTGGCGCAGAAGACGGGCCAATTCGCGCACGGTGAGCACGGCGTCCACATCCGCCAGGCCCTGGCGGGCGTGCTCCGGACGGCCGGCCTCGGCCTTCTTGGCCGTGCAGGGCATGATGGACACGCTGAAGATGCGTGCGGGATCCAGGCCCCTGGCCTGGGCGAAGGCGCTCTTCACCACCGCGCCCATCATCTGCTGGGGGCTCTTGCAGGTGGAGA
>Ga0172367_10006940_pt1 | contig 13132 bp, 14 predicted proteins | sample Lak10m_FD_114542 | JGI IMG/M metagenome (GOLD analysis project Ga0172367, IMG submission 114542) | Freshwater microbial communities from Kabuno Bay, South-Kivu, Congo - kab_022012_10m | ecosystem: Environmental > Aquatic > Freshwater > Lake | place: Democratic Republic of the Congo: South-Kivu...
ACACAGACAACACTCAAAATATCTTGATAACTCATTGTTTGGTGACGTTTACTCTGTTTAAACGTAAAAGTAAAGTTTAAATCTAAAAATCAATTTTTAGTATTTTTCTTTAAAATTAATACATTTTATATTCAAATGTTCAAATAGTTATTTAAATTTGATTTAAAAACCTTTAAAATAGTCATTTCTATAGAATTTGTAATATTTTAATACATTTTATATTCAAATGTTCAAATAGTTATTTAAATTTGATTTAAAGACCTTTAAAATAGTCATTTCTATAAAATTTATTGTATTTTAATACATTTTATATTCAAATGTTCAAATAGTTATTTAAATTTGATTTAAAGACCTTTAAAATAGTCATTTCTATAGAATTTGTAGTATTTTAATACATTTTATATTCAAATGTTCAAATAGTTATTTAAATTTGATTTAAAAACCTTTAAAATAGTCATTTCTATAGAATTTGTAGTATTTTAATACATTTTATATTTTAAGGTCTTTAAATAGTCATTTAAATTTGATTTAAAGACTATTAAAATAGTCATTTCTATAAAATTTGTCGTATTTTAATACATTTTATATTTAAATGTTCAAATAGACATTTAAATATGATTTAAAGACCATTAAAATAGTCATTTCTATAGAATTTGTTGTATTTTAATACATTTTATATTTAAATGTTCAAATAGACATTTAAATATGATTTAAAGACCATTAAAATAGTCATTTCTATAGAATTTGTTGTATTTTAATACATTTAAAGACAAAAAATTTTGTCTTTATTTTAAAATTACATTCATTAATCAGAGTCTGTATCAGAGTCTGAATCTGAAATACTATATGACATGCATTTTTTAGTGTAAATTTTAAAAGTAGGAAAAGATACAATTAGATATTCATTAATTATAACTTTTTTTGTTTCGAGATCGTCAACTTGATAATAACCACTATATTCAGTGTGCATTCTTTGTTGATTACTATATTTCTGTATAAGTAATAAAAATTAAACTAAAAAATAAAAATCATTTTTTAAAGAAAATTAGATAAAATAATACATTTTTAATAAAAATAAAAATGTATTATTTTAATATTAAAAAATAAAAATAATGATTATATTTTTTAAACTTTTATTTACGTTTAAATAAGAGTGTAAACGTCACAAAAAGTAATGGCTGACATCGAAACAATCGATCAAATTAAAGAAGAGATTTTCTTGAGTTTTAAGGAAATTATTGATGATAGTTTTAAAGCCCTTCTTAATAAGGAAAGTTTCTCTTCTTCTGCAATTGGAACAAAAATTGGAAAAATTATCAATGAAAAAGTTAAGGATATTCGCGGCTCTCGTGGTGGTAAAAAGAAAAGCGAAGTTCTTGATAAAACAGAAGATAAACCAGTTGCTGTTAAAAAGACTTCAAAGGCTAAAAAAGAGGCAGACAACGAAAAGCCCAAAAGAAAACCATCAAAATGGAATCTTTATATGAAGGAAAAAATGGCCGAATTGAAAGCAGCTAATTTACTTTCTGGTGAAAAAAATTCTCCCAGAGAAATGTTAATATTAATTGCTCAAATGTGGTCTACAGATAAAGAATTATGGAATTTTCCAAAAGAAGAAGATGAGGAAAAGGAAGAAGATGAGGATAAGAAAGAAGATGAGGAAAAGAAAGAAGATGAGGAAAATGAGGAAGATGAGGAGAAAGATGAGGAGAAGGAGGAAGATGAAGATAAGGAGGAAGCAAAGAAGAAGGAGGAGGAAGCAAAGAAGGAGGAGGAAGCAAAGAAGAAGGAGGAGGAAGCAAAGAAGAAGGAGGAGGAAGCAAAGAAGAAGGAAGTAAAAGGAAAAGGTAAGAAAAAGTAAATAAAAAATAAATAAATGGCAAAATTAATTTTTTGTCATTTAAATAAAAATTTATATAGATGGTAATATGTAGTATTAAATTTAAAGAATAAAAGAAAATATTTTATAAATATATGTATAAATTAATATTAAAAATAATTAAAAATTTGATTTTATTTAATTAAAAATTTTTGTTAATATTAATAAAATGAATCATGAAGATATATATGATCTTGTTCTTTCTTCTTTAAAAAATAAAGAAATATCATTTGATTTTTTAAATATTCTTTTATTTGTTAATAAACATTTTTATAATTTATTTATATCAAAATATAGAGAACAATTTATGATTATATGGTTTAAAAATGAGGCAAAAAAATTTTTTAAAGAAAAATCTAATATATATTTTATAAGTTCTTTTAGAGGTAATAAAAGAATTTATTTTAATATGTGTACAGGTATTAAAAGAAATATAGAATATCATAATGGAATAATTACATTTGATAAAAAAAATATTAAATATGATATTTCTTCACAAAAACAAGATAATCAAGGTAATTATATTGAATATTGTAAAAGAACTGTAAATAATATAACATCTTTAAAAGATTTAATAAATAAGTTTAGTAAACTTAAATTAAATTCTTCACAAAATTATTATTGTATAAATGATTATATTTAATATCAATTATCTAAATAAAAATCACCAATATATATTTTTGATATTATAATATCTATTAAACTATCTTTTTCTGGTTTTTCTTGTAAAATATTAGTTAATAAATGATTAAAAATATAAAGAAATAAAAGAGAAATTTTTCTTAATAAGTATTCATAAATATAAGTATTATTACATTTTCCTATTTTTATTTTATTAATTCCTGATAAATGTGTTAAATTATTTAAATCATCATAATGACATATTTTATATTGAATTGCAAATCTTTTATCTCCAAATTCATTAATTGCACCTGCATGTATTAAATCACAATTAAATAATATTCCAGTATTTCCAAAACCTCTAATAGTATAAGGTTTATTCCATAAAAAAAGGTATTGTTTTATGACTATTTGGAACTATTGATAATAATTTTCCAGTATTATGATAAATAATATAAGTATATACTGGATGAATTGTATTAAATAAATATTGACTTGATGTAATATCTCTATGAAATGTAGATATAGAACATCCTTTTATTTCATAAATATAATTAATAAATGTATAACCATCAGGTAAATAACTTAATACTTTTTGTTTATTATAAGGATTATTAATAATAATAAAACCATCATTTTCAATAGTTCTTAAATGGCTTTGATTATCATCATTTTCATATAATAAACTAATAATTAATATAATAAAAAATATTATAATAATTATTAAAAATATTTTAATTAAAAACATAAAATAATAAATATGTTATATTTCATTTTTACGTATTTCTTTATTTATTTTTAAATTTGTATTATTTTATATATATAAATTTAAAAAAATGATAAAAAAATAATATTTATTTTTTTACCAAAAGGTCAAAATGATGTCTTTCAATGCTTCAATTGTTGCTACTTATGATGATTCTAATGAAGATTTAATGGATGATAATATTGATAATTCATTAAATTATAATATTATATTTGATAACAAAAATATTTATACTATTGATTATCAAGTATATAATGTAAATATTGTTAAAGAATGGGAATAAAATAGAATAAATATTAGAAAAAACAAAACTTTATATAAAGTTTTTGTTTTTTTCTTTATATAAGTTTTTAATTATAAATGATAATAATAAAAATGTATGATTCTTTTTATTTAAATAATATAATAGGAAAAATAAATAAAAAATTTATAATATTGGGATTAATATCAGGAGGTCTTGGTTCATATTATAATGTTTATATAAATCATTATACAGGACAAATTATTCAAGGAGATTTTTCAAATGAAACATTATATAATTTATATATATCAAGTTTAATATCAATTATATTTGTTTCATTAAGAGGTAGTATATTTACATATATACAAAAAAATATAAATTCAAAATTAAAAATAGAAGTTTATAAGAAACTATTAAATCAAGATTCTATTTTTTATCAAATAACTCCAATATCAAATTTAATAGATTATATTCATAATGATGTTAGAATTGTAAGTGATATTCTTTCTTTAAATATTAATGTATTATCTAGATCTTTAATAAATATTATAACAACATATTTTATTTTATATCAAATTTCAATTAAATTATGTTTAATTATATCTTTAATTATTCCATTAAATTTCTTTATATCATATTTTTATGATAAATATTATAAATATTTAATGAGTGAATATGATGATAATAATAAAAATTTAAATAATTATATACATGAAACAATATCTCATATTTCAATATTAAAATCATTTGCAGTAGAAGAAATATCTGTAAAAAAATTTATAAATTTAATTAATAAAATTAATTTTTTTATAATTAGAGAAAGTTATTTATATGGTATAAATGCATTTATAAATTTTAATATGTCAAATGTTTCAATGATTTTAATTATAATTTCTGCAAAATATTTAGAAACTACTAAAAATTTAATTACATTTATTCTTCATTATCAAAATTTATATTCAAGTATTAAAAGTATAATAGAAATTAACTCTGAAATTACAAAATCAATTAAACCATATGAAAGAATTATATCAATTTTAAAATCTAATGATATTATTAAAGGTTCTTTTATTCCTATAAGTAATAAATTAGTACCTCATATAACATTTAAAAATATTTATTTTAATTATCATAATTCTTCTAATCAAATATTAAATAATTTTAATTTTAATATTTATTCAAATGAAAGAATTGCAATAACTGGTTCTTCTGGATGTGGTAAAAGTACTATTGTTAAACTTTTAACTGGTATTTTAAATCCTATAAATGGTATTATTTATATTAATGGTATAAATATAAATTATTATAATAATAAATGGCTTAAAAATAAAATTGGTTATGTTTCACAAGAATCTATTCTTTTTAGTGATACAATAACTAATAATATTGCTTATGGTATGGATGAAGGTTTTTCTTTTAATGATGTTAAAAATGCATCATTATTAGCAAATGCAGATGAATTTATTGATAAATTAAAAGATAAATATGAAACAAAAATAGAAGGAACTGAATTGAGTTCTCTCTCTGGTGGACAAAAACAAAGAATAAATATTGCAAGAGCTCTTATTAGAAATCCACAAATTATTATATTTGATGAAGCTACATCTGCACTTGATCCTTATTGTGAAGAAATAGTTCAAAATAGTATTAAAAAAATATTTAATATTTATAATGATTTTAATAGAACTATTATTATAATAGCTCATAGAAAATCTGCATTAGAATTAGCTAATAAAGTTTATAAATTAGAAAATTCTGTATTAACATTACTATAGATATTAAAAGATAACTATGAGAAAAAGAGCAACTAAATAAATAAGAAGAAATATAGAAGGATTAAAATTAACAAGATTTAAGATAGATAATAAATTTTCATTATTTTCATCTATAATAGTATCAATTAATGGTTCATGATGTTTAAGTATCCATTTACATATCTTTTTTTTTAGAAGTATTGGATTTCTATTTATATATTTATGTGTTTTTGTTATAGTTGATGGTGATTTTGCTAATAAATATAAACCAATTGAAACAGTAGTTGGTTCAAGCATAACTGGTTGAATATATAACATATTTTATATTATTGATAATATATATATATAATTTTTTATTTATAATCATTTTTTTATATTTTTATATTTTTTTAATTTTTTATTTTTTTTGCCTCCTAATTTAGCATCTAATAATGTATTTATTATTTTTTCATTTGATACTTCACTAATATGTTTTAATTTACTAATACCATTAAATAATAATTTATTATTAAAAATACTTTCAGGATTAGTATTTTCAGGATTAGTATTTCTTGAACTATTAAGTAATAATATTTTTTCTATAATTAAACTATATTCTTCTATTTTTTTTATATCATTTTCTATATTTATATCTATATTATTACTTAATTTTATAATATTATTATATAATAAAATAAAATAATTTTCATAAAAATCTACTAATAAATTTTTTAATTGTTCTTCTGTATATATAAAATTTATATCATTTATAGAATTTATAAATAATATTAAAAAATCATTTGTATTTATAATATTTTTAGTTATATTAATTTCTTTATTAAATAAAAATTTTTCATATAAATTAATTATTTTATTTAATAAAGAAATTAATAATGTAAATTTATTAGTATCATCTTTTTCTATTATTTCTTTTAATTTTTTAAAAGAGTTTATATTATATTGTACTTTACAATTAATATCATAAATTTTTTTAATTAGATCAAATATATTTAAATTCTTTTTTTTATTAATATATATATTAATTAATTTATCTAATTCAGTTTCCATATTAATATAATATTATATTATTTAAATTATAAAATAAATAAAAAATATCCAAAATTTTTTTAAAATCATCCGTATTTTTAATATCATCAACAATGTTATAATTGCTATAAATTTCATTTTTTAAATTAATATAAAAATCTTTAACTCGAATAAATTCATCTTTATCTTGTATCCAATTATAAAAAATAACTTTTTTATAATTATCATCATCATCATCATTATATACTATATATTCATAATTATTATTTTCATTATTACTTATTATATTATAATCATTTAATAATTTTTTTTCATTATCATTTAATTCAAAATAATTTTTATAAAAAGGTAATAATAATAATATTAATTCATAATTTTCTATTAATTTTATACATTTATAATAAATAATATTTTTAACTAAATTTAAAAAATTATCAAAATCATTAATAAATTTATCTATAAAATATTGTCTTTTTTCATCTTCTAAAATAATTAAATTAAAATGATTAAAAATATGAGTTTCATTATATTGTCTATTATTATATAAAAAATCTGTAAAATCAGTTAATCTTGCTATATTCTCTTCTAATTTGTTATTAATAGTATCTAATATACATATAATTATATATATTATTCCTATTAAATTTATAAATGGTGTTATATTATTATTTCCATAATTAACATTTTTTCTAAAAATAAATTCAAATTTATATGGACATAATTCAATTGTATTAATGAAATTTATAGTTAAGTTACAAATTTCAGTACATATAATAGCATTTATACTATTATTTTCAATAATATTTTCAAAAGTAATTTTAATTTCATTTTCAAAATTACTATTATTTTTAATCATAAATTTATTAAAAATAAAATCAATAGGTATTTGTTTATTACTTTTTATATAATATAAAAAATTATATAAATTAAATATAAATAACCATATTATTTTTTTTGTATTATTTTTATATTGTATTGATATTATATTATTACTTTTATCTATAAAGCTTATTATATATGAATCATTATAAATTTTATTAAAAAAAACATGTGCAACTAAATATTTACCAAATTCTATCATACTTTCAATTAAAATTATAATATTTATTGTTTTTGTTCTATTAACTTCTTCTTTATATTTTTCAGATATAAAAATTTCTATAAATATATTTATATAAAAATTTATATCATTTTCATCAAAAATATTTGATAATAATATTAAATTATTTGTATTTTTTATATCTTTTAATTGTGTTTTATTTAATTTTTTATTAAATGAATCTGTATTTAATTTACTTAATGCAGGTATATATTTAAAAAATAATTGTTGTTTTTGATCTTGATTTAAATATTTAATAAATAAAATTTGAAATTTAATTAACCATTGATATGTTAATAATAATGTTTTAATTTTAATATTATTTGTTTTTAACTCATCAATTTCTTGTATATTATTTTTAAAAAAATTAATAAAATATAAAAAATTTAGAAGTTTATTAAAAAAATCTAAATATTTTTTATTATTATCTAAACTAATAGTATGTGAAGTTAAATTATTTTGAATTATATATTTAATATATTCCACTATTTTATTTTTGTCAATATTATTATGTGAATCTAATATAGAAAAAGATTGCACAGTTTGAATTAAATCCATATATTAATAAATATAAATATAAAAAAATAAAAAATTATAGTGATGGTTCAAAAAATAATTGTGATAATTCATCACTTATCTCTTTAATCGATGTTTTCATTTGTTTATTATAAAATTTAATTATTTCTTCTTCTGTTGTTTCAATAAATTTATCAGTTATTTTTTTTTTATAAAACCATGATGATTTACCTCTTTTTATTAATTTAAATATTCTTGCTTTTTTATCTATTTCTAATTTTATTCCTTCACTTGTTTGTTTATATCCTATTATTCCTATATCTCCTTTATGTTCTTTTAAATGACATTCATCACAAATACTTACAAGATTATGACTATCATTTTTATTAAAATTAGAAAAATTACCATTTTTATCTGCATTTACTTGATAATTAATATGATGTGTTTCTGTAGCAATATTTTTATTACAAACTTTACAAATATCCATAATACAAGAAGAATTATAAATAGATGTTTTTGGATTAATTATCATTTTTGTTAATCCTTGAAATTCTTTTCTAACCATTTCTGCATTTTTCATAAATGAAAGTTGCATATCTAAAGATTTACATACATCTATTCCATATACATTTGATCCTTGTCCTTTTTTTAATTTTCTCTCATATATAATTTTATCATCTTCAATTTCAATATGCATATGATATATACTTAAATTTATATCTATTATTTCTTTTATTATTGATATTGATGTTAATTCATGTAAATGACTTGTAAATATAAATGATGCCTTTTTATCTATTAATTCTTTTATTGCTGCAGATACAATTGATATACCTGAAATTGCTTCTGTACCACAACAAATTTCATCACCAATAATAAGACTATTATTATCAGCTCTCTGAAGAATATTTCTTAATTCTGTCATTTCAACAACAAAACTACTCATACCTTTATAAATATTATCATTACCTCCTATTCTAGTCATTATATGAGAATATGGATTATATTTAAATGATGTTGCTGGTACATACATTCCAGATTGAGCCATTATTATAGATAATCCAACTGCTTTCATAAATGAACTTTTACCTGATGCATTAATACCATATAAAAGAATACCATTTTGATTTAAAGAAATATCATTAGCAATATATTCAATATTAGAAATAATTCTTTCAATAATAGGATGTCTTAAATTTTCTGCATTAATATAAGAATTTTGATTAGAATAAGAAAAATCAATGGTTGGTTTATAATAACAAAAATCAATAGAATTTTTTGCATTACATGAATTAATATCAAGTTCAGCTAAATTATTAATAATTTCATCAAGTAAATATTTATTTTTATTAATAAATTTTTCAAGAAAAATTAAATATTCTTTTATTAATAAAACTTGTATTTCATTTTGAGTATTTTCTATTATTTTTGATGATTCATTAATCTCTTTTGATATTAATTTATATATTGTATTATTTGTTATTATCTTCTTTTCAAATGTATTCATATAATTTTTATCCTTTTTATATGCATTTTCATATCTCTTTTTAGTTATTGATATATAATATCCATCTCTCTCATTAAAATCTAATTTACATGAACTATCATCTATAATTGATATTTTATTTACTATTTCATTTAATTTTTCAATATTATTATTATATATATCATTTAATATATCCGCTTTTTCTATATATCCCCTTTTAAATATATTCGTTTTTATCTCATTTATATTATATTTTGAAGCTTCTTCTAAATTTATAATAGATAAATCTTCTAATATTTCTTTAATTTTTAATTGAATATTATCATTATCATTATCATTATCATTAAGATAATTAAATGCATCAATACTATTTTCAAATGAATTAATAATTGAATTTAATTCATAAGGATTAAGTTTTTTAAGTAAAATTTTTCTTTTAACTCTTTCTAAATCAATTATACCATTCAATTTCTTATTTATTTTTTTATATTTATCATCAATTAATAATTCCTCTATTTTATTATATCTCTTTTCAAGTTCATTTTTATTATTTATTGGATTTAATAATCTTTCTTTAAATAATCTACATCCAAATGCTGTACTACATCTATTTAATATATCTAATAATGGTTTTTCATTTTCATTATTTGATATTATATTTAATTGTAATGCACTATTATATTCAAGTGTTAATATTGAAGAATTCTCAATTATTTCTGGTAAATTTAATTCTTTAATTATATCTGTATTATGTTCATATGCAAATTGTAAAAGACAACAAAAACTAATTCTACCTAATTCATATCTTTCTAAATTTAAATATTCTATTATTGAATGAATAGTCTTATTTTCATACGCTTTATTTAATATTGAATTTTGAAAATCTATCTTTTTTCTCTTTATTAATATTAAAAAATCATATGTATTAAATTTTTTATGTATTAATCCATTCGATGATGTTTCTATTATTCCTAATATCTGATTTTTATAATTATCATTTATATCATCAGATAATATTAATATTTCTATTGGATTATATATAGATATTATTCTATAACATTCATCTAATGTTATTTGTTTATCTTTAATTGTTGCTCCATTTTCATATACAAAACATTTACCTGTTGTTAAATCAACTCCACTTATTCCTACTACTAATAATTCATTTATAACTTCAAAATAAAATACTAATATATAATTACTCTTTTTTGTAGTTATATTAATATTTGTCGCAGGACTAATTATTTCAGTTATTTTTCTCTCTGGATTAGGTGGTGGTGATACTTGTTCTATTAAAACTATTGTATATTTATTTTGAAGTAATATTTGAATAAATTTATTTAATACATATAATGGAAATCCAGCCATTAATGGATTTGTCTTTGAAACTTCCTTTATTGATTTATTTTTTCTTGATATCTGAATATTACATATATCTCCAATCTTATATAAAAATGGACAATTATCTATTATCGAATATAACTCAAAAAATGATCCAACCTGCATTAATATTATTGTCATCTCACCATATTTACTTGAATATTCATCTTGATATTTTAAATAATCATCTATTATCATTTTTTAACAGTCATTTAATAAATGTCTTAAATCCTTATATCAAAATGACAAAAAATATATTGTCATTTATATTTAGTTTTTATCCCTTATGATAATCTATTATATTATTTTCATTTTCATATTCTTCTATTTCAAGTAAAAGATCTTCTTCATTTAAACACATTTCATAAATTAAACCACTAATTTCATCAATATAATCTTTTTGTTTTATTTTATCTAATATAATATTATATGCTAATTTATAATAAAACTTATCTTTACTAATTATTAAGAGTTCTTCTCCATTACAATTATTTTTTTCTTTATATAATTGAATAGCTTCATATATATCATAATTATAATATTCAATTATATTTATATTATTTTGAATATTATTAACTTTTTTATTTATTTCTTCATATAATTTATAATCAATATTATTATCTAAAAATTCTATCAAATATTCACTTTCATTTATTCTCGATTTATCTAAAACTTCATAAAGATTATTAAAAGTATTTAGAATTATCTCTTCATGTAATTCCATTATTTCGACTTTTTACATTAAATTTAAAAATATCATTTTATTTTTTATTTGTATTATTTTTATTTAAAATTTATAAAAATTGATAATCACTTTTATACTATCTTTTACCTAAAAGGTCAAAACAGAATATGGCATATATTCCAAACGCAATTATGAATGCAAATTATGATAAAATTACTGTTGAACGTGTTTTATTAGATGAAGATTTTAATAGATTCTCTACTAATATTAATTTTAATTCTTTGAATATTGATGATGAGTTTACTTTAGTCGCACAAACTACTTATTCATCTAGTATTAATCCAAATAGAATTTATATTAATTTTAATAGTATTTAAAAGTTTCTATTATAAAAAAAGAACAAAAAAGTTTTTGTTCTTTTTATCTTAAATATAAATAAAGAAATAATAAATATGTATTTATTTTTTTTATAATTTTAAAAAAAATGATTATAAAATTTATAAATTTTATCACCAACAGGTCAAAAGATGTACATCTCAGGCAATGGAGAACTTTATGATGATGAAGAAGTCTTTAATTATAAAGAAAATGAGAATGAATTTGAAGATTATTCATATGAAGATATTTCTTTAGAAGATTTTATATCTTTCTGGGAAAAAAATTTAAGAATATAAATATTTAAAGAGTAATTTTTCAAAAAAGAACAAAAATTTTTTGTTCTTAAAATTGATATGTTTTGTTTTTTAATATTTATTTGTATTTTTTTTAATATTAATTTATAAAAAAATGATTTTTATTTTTTAATTTATTTTTACCAACAGCCAATAGAGCTTAGGTCACAAATCGCTTAAAATGGCAGCTGAAAAACGTGTGATTGTTTGCAATTTCAATTGTATCTGTCACAAAGCTGACTGTAAGTTTTATCATGCGATTGCTGATTTTGATGAGCGAATGTTCTTTAAGAATGATATTTATTCTAATATTAACGTTCGTGACTATAATGAAACTGATCCTGAGGGTGTTCGCAGGGTACCTTGTAAGAGTGGACAATTGTGTTCTAAAGCAACTTGTAATTTTAAACATATTATCAGTGCTGAGGGACGCGAAATTCTTAACAAGAAATGGTTTCAAGAAAAAAGAAAATTCAAGGTTAATAAACTTATTTCTGACCTTGAGAATGATACGATTTCAAAGATTGATGCAGCTAAGATTTTGAAGGAAATTCATGGAATTAAGGAAAAAAAGACAGAGGATGATTCTAAGACTGATAAGTAAATTTAGGTAATTTATCATAATAAAGAACAAAAAAGTTTTTGTTCTTTATATTAATTTATTTATAATTTCTTGTTAAATGACAAAAAATTAATTTTGCCATTTATTTATTTTTTACTTACTTTTTACCTTTTTTCTTTGTTTCCTTCTTCTTTGCTTCCTCTTCCTCCTTCTTCTTCGCTTCCTCCTCGTCTTCCTCCTCATCATCTTCCTCATTTTCCTCTTCTTCCTCATCTTCCTTCACTTTCTTTTTATCATCTTCATTCTCATTTTCCTTCTCATCTTCTTTTGGTGGTTCCCAAGTATCTTTATCATTTGCCCACATCTCTGCAACTTTTTTCATCATATCCTTCGATGAAATTTTTTCATCTTTCTCCAAGTTTTGAGCCTTCAACTTCGCATATGTA
>Ga0172367_10006941_pt1 | contig 13130 bp, 8 predicted proteins | sample Lak10m_FD_114542 | JGI IMG/M metagenome (GOLD analysis project Ga0172367, IMG submission 114542) | Freshwater microbial communities from Kabuno Bay, South-Kivu, Congo - kab_022012_10m | ecosystem: Environmental > Aquatic > Freshwater > Lake | place: Democratic Republic of the Congo: South-Kivu...
ACGGCCTTGCTCCACCAGGTTCCGCTGCGGCCTCGATATGCATGCGTTCGTCCGGGATGCACCCGGGAGTACTCGGTGCCGCAGCTGCCGGACTTCTCGCCTGCATACGGCGCTGCGCCGGGGGTTCCCTTGCTCACTGCGGGGCGCTCGCCGAGTGACGGGTTGCGTTCACCAATTCGACCGCCTGTCGATGCAATCCCCGCCTGCGCCCAGTCGCCTCCCGACGTTCGGCGCCCCGAGCCGACAGCGAACGGTGGTGGCCTCATCAAGCGAGTTGTTGCACGCCCCGGCCGCGCGTGATTCGCCGCCCATGCGCCCGTCGCGTGCAACTTGTCCGAGCGACTGAGGCCACCGCCGGTCGCCGAGGCGTCCAAGCGCGCCGCACCGCGCCACGCGATCCACCCACCCGATTTCTCTGGAGAAAACAATTGGTGCCAAACTAACCAGGAGCGGATTTCTCACTTCGCGCGCAGGCGCAGCACGCCGTCGCGGCGGTCGTTTGGGTCGGACAGCGCCTCTCGGAACGGGACCGCGATCTTGGTCGCGCCGAACTGGCGCTCGAACGCGTCCCAGGCCTCGGCGCACGCCGCGAAGTCGGCGCGGCGGAACGCCTCGACCGCGCGCCCGACGCCCTCGATCCACCCGGCCGGCGGGTCCTCGACGAGCATCGTGAACAGCTCGATCGGCACGCTCTGGCCCACCACCACCACCTGCCCGAGCGGCACGATCGGCAGCCCGCCGGCATCGCGGATCAGCTCGCGCGTGCGGCCGTCGAACAGGATCGCCGTGCCGAACTGCTTGTTGGCGCTCTCGAGGCGCGCGGCGAGGTTCGCGCTGTCGCCGATCACCGTGTAGTCGTTGAGGTCGGGCGGCGCGCCGCAGTCGCCGATGGTCACGACGCCCGTGGCCACGCCGAGGCGCAGCGAGACCTTCGGCAGCCCCTGCCGATCGGGTCGCCGCCCGATCTCGGTCACCACGCGCTGGCACGCCCGGCACGCCTCGGCGGCCAGCTGCCCCTGCTCCGCCTCGGGGCCGAACGCGCTCCAGAACGCGAGCAACCCGTCGCCGAGGAACTTGTTCACGTACGCGCGCCGGTTGGTCAGCTCCGTGGCCATCGCCGACATGTAGAGGTTCAGCGTCGCGACGACGGCCTCGGAGCCGAGCTTCTCGCTGATGGTGGTGAAGCCCGCGAGGTCCCCGAAGAGGATCGTCGCCTCGCGCTGCTCGCCGCGCATGGACACCGCGTCCGGGTCGGACGAGAGCAGGTCCACGAGCTGCGGGCTGACGCGTGCGCGGAACTGGCGCGTGATGCGCGCCTTCTCGCGCTGGTGCACGACCGCCGCCGTCGAGACGCCCACGGCCTGCGCGCCGACGGCGCACAGCACCGGGATGGCGACCGGGATCATGGTGTCCGCGGCCACGAACGCCACGCCACCCGCGAGGATCGCCCACCCGCCGGCAAGCAGCAGGCAGACCGCCGTGCTCGCGCCCGCACCCCGCTGCCAGGCGGCCAGCGCGCACACCGCGCCGAGCAGCGCGCCCGCGGGATACGCCGTCCACGGCGGCCACACCACCACGGCGTGCCACGCAATGACCATGTCCGCGATGGCCGCGTGCACGTACACGCCGGGCGTCCGGGGGCCGAACACCGTGTTGATCATGTCGGCCGCGGCGCCGGTCGCGATCCAGCCCACGAACACCAGGCGCCCCTCGAGCGCCGACCGCACCTTCGCCGAGGCCTCCTCGATGCGCCGCTGCGACTGCGGCAGCTCGCGGTCGACCTTCCACCACTCCCGGTACAGGCCGGCCTTGCGCCGATCCTCCTCGGGGAGGTCCTTGAGGTCGTCGGTGCCGGCCACCTCCAGGTCCCCGGCGAGGAACTCGCCCTGGTCCTTGATCGCCGCGCGCGTGCGGTCGTCGACCGGGGCCTTGGCGATCGCCTCCGGCGGAAGCCCCTGCAGCGCGGCGATGTCCGCAAGCAGGTCGCGGTACTGGCGTTCCTGCCTCGCCAGCGCACCCCGCTGCCGCGCAAGGTCGACCAGCGCACCGATGGCAACCACGCCCGTCTCCCCGGCCCGCACGCCGTCGACGTCGTTCTCGAACACGGCCGTCGGCCAGTCGATGCGGATCTCCCCGCGCTCGAGCGGCATCACCCGGCCGTCGGGGAACCGCAGCTCGCCGTCCTCCACCCGCACCTCGGCCGGCGCCAGCCCGAGGTGCAGCAGTCCCGCGGCCATCCCGAACTGCGGCAAGGCACCGTAGGGCGTCGGCCAGAACGGCCGCACGCGCCGGTGCTGCCCGTCCCGGTCGGGAAGCGAGTTGACGAAGCCGACTCCGGCCGCACGCTCCGCGAACGCGGCGATCGGCGGGGCGTCGAGCGCGGACCCCTCGCCCTTGCCCGGCGCCATGAATCGCGCCAGCCAGCCGAACGAGCGGTCACGCTCGTAGGCCTCGACCAGCAGGTTCCTCTCCGGGAATTCCCCGAGCGACGCGTTGCCCGCCGTCAGCGAGAGCCGGAACGCGTCGGCGTCCTTCGGGGAATGGCCCTCCTCGCGCAGGCGCACCAGCGTGTCCCATGCCGCGAGCTTCTTGAACTGCATGGCGCGCTCGAGGAACCGGCTGCGCCGGTCGCCCTGCAGCGCGGCGCGTCCCGCGATGTCGTCGGCGTCGCGCGTGATGTCCTCGGCCGCGGCCCGCACCAGCCGACGCAGCGCATCGCTGCCCTCGGGGGTCTTCCAGAGCGACGCGTCCAGCCGCCCCTCGTCCATGTTCACGGCAAGCACCGTGGGCGTGCGGCCGATCGCGTCGGCGAGCAGCGGGTCGGCCTCGCGGCCATCCTCCGCGGGGAACTTCTGGACATCCGTGAACAGCACGTCGGTCGCCACCGCCTTGGCGCCCGCCCGGTGCACCTCGTCGAGCGCCATCGCCACCAGGTCACGCGACCACGGCCACCGTCCGATGGTGTCGAGCGCGCGATCGTCGATGGCCACGAGGCGAACGGCATCGCCCATCGGATCGACCCGCTGCCGCGCGTTGAGGAAGCGCTGGTCCTGCGACCACCACTCGATGCGCTGGAGCGCACCCAGGGCGCCGAGCGCGAGCACGACCGCGGTGGCGCCGAGGCCGGCGAACAGCACGATGCGGCTGGAGACCTTCACGCGGCGAGTGTAGTCCCGCCGCGGAACCGGTCACCGACCGCGCCCGGTCAGTTGGTCCCGCCCTGCGCGCTGCCGACCAGCGCGGCGGCGGTGCTTGCGCTTCCCTCCGCGCGAGTGGCGGCCGCGTTCGCCGCGATCGCGTGGACTTCCGCGCCGGCGGCCGCGGCCTGGGCACGGCCGACGTACTGGGCGACGCTGCGCCCGAAGAGCCGACCTGCGTTGGTGCTTGCGGATTCCGCCAGCACCGCGGCCTGCGAGGCCATGGTGGCGAGCTGGCGGGCGATGGCGGCCGCCTGCGAGCTGGCGGCGCCGCTGGCCGCGGCGCTGCCCGCAGCCGCGCCGGTCCCGGCGCGGTCGGCAAGCGCCACCACGATGCTGTCGTAGAAGGCGGCGTCCGCGGCAAGTTCATCGCCGTTGGCCTTGGCCGCGTCGACCGCCGACTGGCGCGCGGCGGCCGCGGCCTCGAACGCGGGACGGTCCGCGCCGAACGCCGTCACGTCGGGCGTGAGACGGTTGACGTCCGCCGCGAAGGCCACGGCGAGGTCGGAGTGGCCCTTGGCCTCGTCGGCGTGCCCGGTGGCGGCGGTGGCGTCGCTGCGCGCGGCCACCGCGAATCCGGTCGTCAGCGCGCTCTCGGCGGAAGCGCCCGTCACGTTCCCTGCCTCGAGCGCCAGCTGCGTGCGGAACAGCCCGTTGGCAGCGCTGCCCTCGTTCGTCTCGGCGGAGGTGCGCATCAGGAGCGCGCTTGCCAGCGACCGCTCCGCGTTGCCGGCGGCGAGCTCGGCGCCGTCGAGCGCCGCCACCACCTGCCCGCTGAGCACCGACATCGAGGCCAGTCCGTCGAGCTGCGCCTGCGCGCCCAGGCGCTGCGCGTCCGCCGCATCGCGGCTGTCGACGGTCAGCAGCCTGAACGTGGACGCGCCCGACTCGTTGATCGAGACGTAGGACGCCTCGGCCCGCGCGATGAGCGCCGCGGCCGCGGAGCCGGTTCGGTCGTTGGCCGCAAGCACCGCCTCGATGCGCGAGAGCACGGTGCCGACCCGGTCGCTCTGCGCGATGGCCGCAAGCCCGGCCACGATCCGCTGCGCGGCGGCGGCGCGGTCCGCCGCGCTGCCTGCGCTCGCGGCAAGCGCCGCCGTCGCACGGACGGCTGCGCTGGTGATCTCCGGCGAGAACCCGAATCGCTCCTGCAGCTCCTGCGCCACGGCGAACAGGCGCGCCGCGCGGCTTGCGGCATCGGCCGCGGAGTCCGAGCCCCCGGAGGCGCCCGCCGTCGCGCCCGCGACGTCGAGCTCCGACTGCAGGATGGCCTCGACCGCCGCGGCGGCGCGTCCCGCGATGTCGTCGAAGGCCTCGAGGTCGACCGCGCCCGCGATGGCGCCGTCGAGGTCCGCTGCGCGCGCCAGGATGCCGACGAGCGCCGCATCCATGGCATCGAGCGCCTCGAGGGCGCCGTCGGCCTGCAGGCGCCGGTCCGCGATCGACGCGGCCTCGAGCGCCGCCAGGAGCGACTGGCTTCCGGACGCGGCATCGTTGAACGCCCCGAGTTCCGTGGCAAGGAGCGCGTCCGCCGCAACAACCGCGGCGCGGCCGTCGTTGGCGACGCCCTCGAGCAGCTCGGCGTCCGCGAGCGCCTGCGCCTCGTCGGCGCCGGCCGCGGATGCGTCGGCGGCGATCGACTCGGCAAGGTCCGCATGGAACGACGCCTCGAGGTCACCCTCGAAGCCCTGCGCCACGAAGCGCGCCGCCGCTCCGCCGTAGAGATCCTCGGCCTCGGCGAGCGCCGCGGCCAGCTGCGATCCGCGCTGGTCGACGCCGGCGCTGGCCTCGACCCACTCGGCCACGATGCGCAGGCGCGCAGCGAGGAGCTGGCGATAGAGCGCCTCGACCTGCCCGAGCAGCGCGGCGCGGCTGTCGTTGACGGCCGAGGTGCGCGCGGCCTGGATGGCGCTCAGGTACCCGCTTGCCCGCGACAGCGCGGTCGAAGCGGCCTCGAGCCGCGCCAGCGCGATTCGCGCCGCGGCCAGCGTCTGCGAGTTGGGCTCGCGCACGGCGATCGCCGCGATCAGGCCCTGGAGGCGCAGCACCGTGGCGCGCGCCGCCGACGCCACCGCGGACTCCTGGGCACCGGTCTGCACGAGCGCAGCGAGGCGAGTGACCGCGAGCTGGTAGGCATCGGCCGCGACCCGTGCCTCGCCGCGCACCGAGTTGCGGAACTCGGCCACGAGCGACACGAGCGAGTTGCGGTCGCCGGCCATCAGCCCGAGGCCCTCGGTGGCCGAGTCATGCGCGTCGCCCATGGCAAGCAGCGCGTCGCGCGCGGCCTCGATGAGCTCCGACAGGTCCTCGCCGCCGCCCTCCACGGAGCCGAAGTGGCTGACGAGCGAGGTCGGGCCCTCGCCCTGGCCGCCGCCCTCGCCCACGATGAGGCGGATCGCCTCCAGGGCATCGGTGGCATCCGCGAGGCGGGCGTCGAACGTCGTGAAGTCGGCGTGCAGCGCCGCGGAGCGCTCGTCGAACGAGTTGACGGCGGCGTTGGCCGCACTGCCGAGCTCCTGCGACGAAAGGTAGGCGGCCTGGTGCGCGGCGAGCGCATCGCGGGCCTCGTCGCGCCGGGCCACGGCGAGCTGCCGCAGCGAGGCCAGCGCGTCGCGGCTCGCCTCGACGCCGTCGAGGGAGTTCTCCGCCTGCAGCAGGTACGCGATCGCCTGGTCCACGCGGTCGGACGCCTGCTGAGCGCGGTCGCGGGTGCGGCCGACGACGCCGCTGGTGCGGCCGGACGCCTTCTCGTTGCGGGCGGAGGCGCGGTTGCCGGTGGTGGCTTCCGCCGCGCTGCCGGGGCGCACGGGCGATGCGCCGAGCGCCGCCTCCTGCACGCGCTCGGCCTGCGTGGTGGCGGGCGAGCCGGACCCGGTGGCGGCGGGCGCGCTGGCGCCTTCCGCGGCCGAGTGCGCGGGCTGGTGCATGCCCGAGGAGCTGCTCGAGGCGCCCGACATCTGCACGGTGCTGTTGGTGAGCGCGTACTTGAGCTCGATGGCCGCGATGGAGTTGCGGCGCGCACCGACCACCTCGACCTGCTTCAGGGCGCCGGTGGCGATGGCGAACTCCGTGCCGCGCACGGCGAGCGTAGTGCTGGGGGTCACCACCTTGAAGTCGTTGGAGAGGCCGACCTTGTCGACCTTGAAGTCGGCGCGGCCGTGCTTGACCGCGGCAGTGGTGCGGAGCACCTCGCCTTCCTGGGCCACGGTGGGGAGCTGGAAGAGCGTTCCCGCATCGACGAGCACGGTCGCGTTGCGGCCCACGCGCAGCGTGGCGCGCGAGCGAAGCCCCGTGCGAACCTCGACGCCGGGCTGGACCTCGTCGTTGACCTTGGCATCGTGCCACGCGTCGTCGGCATTGGCGCGCCACTGCACCTTGCCCGAGACATCGATGAAGATCGAGCGCATCGGCTCCGCGGCGGGCGCGGTCGGCGCGGTCGCGGTGCCCGCGGCGGGCGCGGCACCGGCATCCTGGGCGCGCGCTCCGGCGGCGACGACGGCCGCAGCGAGGGTCGCCGCGAGGCTGGCGCGGTGCAGCACCAGGACGGTGCTCTGCGCAATCACGGGCCGGGCGAGGAAGTGGTTCATGTCTCGATTGCCTTTCTTGGGTCCGCACCCGTTACGCCGCCCACGGCGACCGGGTGCGCCACCCAACTCCAACGACTGTCGATTCCGCGGTCCGTCTAGTCAAGGCCGAGAACTACGGATTTTGCGGTCATCTGCGGCCCCAGCGCCACTGCAAGTCATTGTAGACAAACTAGTTGCAAACTCAAGGCTCCTCCGCCAGCGCCGGCGCCGGCGGTTGGGGCAGGCTGAAGGCATTGTTCGGGAGGCCAAACTCGACCGAGCTCTGGTCAAGAAGCTGGTTCGGGGCACCGGCGGGGATCACCCCGGCCCCCGACTGGGTCTCCTGGCGCTCGGCCAATGCCAGCGCCTTGCCGTCCCGCTGGAAGCGGTTGAGACGGTTGAGGAAGTCGACGTACTCGCGGCCGCTCAGCGACTGGTTCTCGGTGCGCAGCGGCAGCACCTCCATGAACACCAGTTCCTTGGTGGCGTAGCGCGGCGTGGGCCCGGTGAGGCGCATGGTCAGCCCGCCCTTGATGTTCAGGACCCGGCACGCGGCCACCGACATCCAGCCCACCTGCGCGCTCTCGTCGGCGGGCCGGTCCCACGAGGAGGGGATCCACTCCTTGCGCTTGGCCACCTCCACCCTGCCCTCGAAGCTCGTCGAGAGGTCGGTGCCGTCGGCGAAGATGATCAGCCCGTGCAGCGCGTCGTCGTTGGTGACGACCACCTGCTTGTCGAGCGCCTCCAGGAAGTCGAGCTCGTCCTTGGACGCCGGGAACCTGTCGATGGCGCTGTCCTTCACCCGCGAGCGCTCGCACGCGGCGCATCCCAGCGCAACGCACGAAAGCGCGGCGGCGATCGCCCGGCGCAGGTCAGAAGCCATAGGTCACCCCCACGTAGAAGAACTGCCTCGGCTCGCTCTCGACGTCCGCGAAGATGGAGGTGTTCGGCACGAAGATGCCGTAGCGGAAGCTCATGTTGAGGTCGCTCATCAGGCGCCAGTCGACGTTGAAGTCGTACTCGCTGCCCACCAGGTTGGAGCCGCCGAAGTTCACGGGCACCGAGATCGGCGCGTTCGAGTCCTGCCGCACGTAGAGGAACGCGTTCACGCTGAAGCGGGTGTCGCCGAAGTACGGGTTGCCGCGGAACGGGCTCAGCGAGTAGGCCACCGAGGGGATCAGCATGTTGGACGCGTCGGGCGCGAACACCAGTCCCGTGTTGACGTAGCCGAGCGAGTTGAAGGCGGTGTCGGTGTGGCCCGGCTCGATGCCTCCGTAGGTGTTGCCGGAGTCGAGCCGGTAGGTCGACCCGCTGCCCGCGAGGAACTGCAGGTCGACGCGCGAGTCCGTGGCGTCGCGGGCGAGCCACGATGCTCCGGCGAGGCCCGCGGCCGCCAGGATGTCGGTCGTGAACTGCTTGCGGCCGAGCTGGTCCGGCGGCAGCGACGAGTCGTGCTTGATGGGATCGGTGAGCGTGGTGCCCGTCTCCACCGCGAACTCGAGCCGGTAGACCCAGTCCGACCCCAGCGTCCCGTTGACGCCGCCGCCCCAGTACTGGCTCTCGTAGTTGAACTCGGTGTTCACCTGGAAGGCCGCCGGCACGCCCTCGGGCAGCTGCGCGGTCTGGCCGGCGTTCTGGTCCCACTGCGCGAGCGCGTAGAGGAAGGGCGTGTGCGTGCCGAGCCGGCAGTCGACCTTGCCGCCGACGTAGAGGCGGTCGGTGTCCGTGCTGTACCCGGGCCGCGACGTGTCCCAGTCGACGGTGTCGTGGCCGGCCGTGATGCCGACCATGCCGCTGAATCCCCAGATGTCCGCGGTGGCGTCGGCGGTGGCCGCGTACATGTAGGTGGCGAGCGAGAGGCCGTTGGCCCAGAAGATGAACTGGCGCCCCGCGCGGACCTTCGCCGACCACGAGCGCGTCAGCCCGTCCTGCGCGGCCATCCAGTTGCCGAAGTCGAGCTCCGCCCAGTACAGCTCGCCGATCGGCACCTGCCATCCCTCGTCCGAGGGAGCGAAGTCGCCGATCGTGTTCCAGTCGTTGTACTGGACGCGCAGGCGCCCGAAGAAGCGCGCGAATCCGTCGAGCTCGGCGCGTGCGTAGAAGCGCGCGTCGTAGGTGTTCAGGTACTGCGCGGTGCTCGTCGAGTCGTCGATCGCGCTGAACCCGTACCGGAAGAAGCCGCCGTAGTCGAGGAGGAGGCGCTCCGCGATGGGGGTGTTGCCGAAGTAGGCGCGCCGGAACTCCGCGTCCTGGACGTTGAGGAGCGTCTGCAGCTCCTGCGCCGGGTCGGTGGCGGGCCGGAGCGAACCCGCAAGCTGCGCCGGCGACTGCGCGAGCGCAGGCATCGCCACAGCGAGCGCGGCCAGCGCGGCCGCGCGGCTGCCCTTCGAAACAGCCTCGGGTCCGACGCTCCTCACGGGGCGCAGACTACCTGCCCCGATCAGGGTCGGTAACCGCGGTCCCCGCGGCGTTGGGGTAGGCTCCGGGCCCATGGACTTCGTCGTCCTCGGCACCGGTGATGCCTTCTCGAGCAAGCACTTCGGCTCCAGCGCCGTGGTGATCGCGCCGGAGGGGCAGGTGCTGATCGACGCTCCCGATGCGCTGATGCGCGCGCTGGCGAACGCGTCGGCATCCTCGGGGGTGCGGGTCGGCCCCGACGGGATCAACGACATCCTCGTGACGCACATCCACGGCGACCACGTCAACGGCCTGGAGGCATTCGGCTTCTGGCGGTGGCTGGAGTGGCGCAGGACCGGGTGCACGCTGCCGAGGCTGCACACCACCAACCAGGTGGCGGACCGACTGTGGCACCGGCTTGCGCCCGCGATGGACCAGGGCGGCACCGCCACGCTGTCGGACTACTTCGAGCTGCGGGTGCTGCCGAAGTCGTCGCCGGCCCGCATCGCGGGGCTCGAAGTTCGCCACCGGATGGGCAGGCACACGGTGCCGAGCTGCGGGTTCCTGATCTCGGACGGCCGGCGCACCCTCGGCTGGAGCGGCGACACCACCTGGGACCCGGGCCACGTCGAGTGGCTGTCGGAGGCCGACTTCGTGGTGCACGAGACGAGCCCCGCGCCGGCGCACACGCCGGTGGACTACCTCAACGCCCTGCCCCCTGCCCTGCGCGCGAAGATGGCGCTCATCCACATGCCCGACGACTTCGACGCGCAGTCGACGTCGATACGCCTGCTCACCGACGGCGAGCTGGTTCGCTTCTGAACGCGGTCGGAGCGGAAGCCGCGGAGCCGGTCAGCGCGAGGCGATCGTCACGTACGTGAGGCCGTGCGGGCCGGTGTACTCGGCCATCGGGCGGATCAGGCGGTTGCCGACGAGCTGCTCCATGCAGTGCGCGGTCCACCCGCTGATGCGGCTGAATGCGAACATGCAGGTGAACAGGTCGAGGTCGATGCCGATCGAGTGGTACGTGGTGGCGCTGTAGAAGTCGACGTTCGGGTAGATGCCCTTGGCGGCGACCTCGGCCTTCATGATGTCCTCGATCCGGGTGGACATCTCGTAGAGGCGCTCGTTGCCGGTGTCCGAGGCGATCTGCTTCGCGAACGTCTTCAGGTAGCCCGCGCGCGGGTCGTACGCCTTGTAGACGCGGTGGCCGAAGCCCATGATGCGGTCCTTGCGCGCCAGCCGTCCCTTGATGTACGGCTCCACGTTGTCCATGGTGCCGATCTCGTTGAGCATGTGCATCACCTCCTCGTTGGCGCCGCCGTGGAGCGGGCCCTTGAGGGTGCCGATGGCGGTGGTGATGGCGCTGTACATGTCGCTCAGCGTGCTGATGGTGACGCGCGCGGCGAAGGTGCTCGCGTTCAGGCCGTGGTCGGCGTGCAGGATGAGGCACACGTCGAGCGCCTTGGCGACGGCCGCGGTCGGGCGGGCGCCGTTGAGCATGTTGAGGAAGTTGGTGGCCATGTCCATCGACGCGTCCGGGCGGACGAAGGGCTTGCCCTTCCGGTGGCGGTCGAAGTTGGCGATGATGGTCGGTGTCTTCGCGAGCAGGCGGATCGACTTGCGCCGGTTGGCGTCGGCACCGTCGGCATCGGCCTCGTGGTCGTGCATGCCGAGCATGGAGACCAGCGTGCGCAGCATGTGCATCGGGTGCGCGGTGCGCGGCGTGGCGCGGATCGCCTGCCACACGCCCTCGGGCAGGTCGTACTCGGCGCGGATCTCGGCGCACAGCGCGTCGAGCTCGGCCTTGGTCGGCAGGCGGCGGTTCCAGAGCAGGAAGACCGTCTCCTCGAACGTCGAGTTGCGGGCAAGCGAGTCGATGTCGTAGCCCACGTACTCGAGCACGCCCTTGGCGCCGTCGATGAACGAGCACTGGGTCTCGGCGGCGACGGTGTTGGCAAGGCCCTTGTCGAACACGGGGGCGGCGGTCATCTTCGGGGCTCCTGGGGCGAGTGCGGTCATGGGAGTCGAATAGTCTATGCAGGCAGCGTGATACCGATCGGCACAGACCAAACGGCTCGGAAGGCGCCCGTCGTCACCATGGCGCTGGTGGCGGCCAACGCCCTGGCGTATGTCGCCATGCTCGGCGTCGCCCGCCAGTCCGACGACGCCCTGCCCGGGTTCATCCTCCGGTGGGGGCTCAGCCGGGAGGCGTTCGGGGCATGGCAGCCACTCACCTACCAGTTCGTGCATGATCCCGGCACGATCTGGCACATCTTGGGCAACATGCTGTTCCTCTGGGCATTCGGCACCGCGGTCGAGGGCCGGATGGGGCGGGTCGGGTTCGCGGCCTTCTACCTGGCGGGAGGTGCCGTGGCCGGGCTGGTGCAGCTGGCAGTCAGCCCCGGGCCGGTGATCGGGGCGAGCGGATCGGTCAGCGCCGTGACGGGCGCGTTCATCGCCCTGTTCCCGCGGGCGCGGGTGGCCGTGCTGATGCTGTTCTCGGTGGTCCCGATTCCGGCAATGCTGCTCGTGGCGCTCTACTTCGCGGCCGACCTGCTGGGGGCATTCGGCGCGGGGCGCGGCGGCGTCGGGCACATGGCGCACCTGGCGGGGACGGCCTTCGGGCTGCTGGTGACCATGGCGCTGGTGGCGACGGGCATCGTGCGACGCAATGACATGGACCTTGCGTACGTGCTTCGGCAGTGGTGGCGCAGGCGGAAGATGCGGAGCGCGCTCGAGGGGAGCGCGGAGGGCGCGGGTCCGTGGACCGGGAACGCGGCGGCCAGCCTCCACAAGGTGGCAGAGGTCGCGGGCGCCGATGCGGTGCGCGCGGCGGCCCGGCAGGCGGCGCGCGCCCGCGAGGCGGCCGGCGCGTCGTTCGCGCGGGGCGACTTCGCGCGCGCGGCCGAGGGCCTGGACACCGCGCTTGCGCTCGCGCCGGACGCGGCCGATGCCGATGAGTCGCGGCTCATGCTCGCGGTGATCCACGTGCGCAAGCTGCCCGACCCGGCGAAGGCGCGCGCGGCGCTCGATGCCATCGGCGCGAAGCTGCCCGAGCACCTGCGGCCGCTGCACGCGGCGCTGCGCGAGGAGCTCGGCGCGTGAACGCGGTGCACGTCAAGGTCTGCGGCGTGCGGACGCCGGAGGATGCGCTCGCGGCCGCGCGCGCGGGCGCGTCAATGGTCGGCTTGGTGTTCGCGCAGGGCTCGCCGCGCGAGATCGACCGCGGTGCGGCCGAGGCGATCCTCGCGGCGCTGCCCGCGGGCGTGGAGCCGGTCGCGCTGCTTGCCGACGCCGCGCCATCGCACCCCGTGCTGCAGTGGTGGCGCGGGCGCGTGCAGCTCCACGGCAACGAGGACGAGGCCGCGTGCGCCGCGATCGCGGGGCGCGGGCATGCGGTGATGCGCGGCTTCGCGTTCACGCCCGACGCGGTCCGGCGCTGGGACGCATGCGGCGCGGTCGACACGCTGGTGGTCGATGGCCCGCGCGGCGGTGGCGGGGTCGGGTTCGACCACGCGGCGCTCGCACGATTGATGCCGTCGCTGCGGGCGCGAGTGCTGCTCGCCGGCGGGCTGACGCCCGCGAACGTGGCCGCCGCGATCGACGCCGTCCGCCCGTGGGGCGTCGACGTCTCGAGCGGCGTGGAACGCGAGCGCGGCCGCAAAGACGCCGCGCTGGTCGCGGCATTCTGCGCCGCCGCGCGCGCGAAATCCGCTCCTGGTTAGTTTGGCACCAATTGTTTTCTCCAGAGAAATCGGGTGGGTGGGCTGATGCGCGGTGCGGAGCGTGTGTGGACGCCTCGGCGACCGGCGGTGGGGGCGGTCGCATCTGTGGTTCGCGGCGCCCTGGACGCCTCGGCGACCGGCGGTGGCCTCAGTCGCTCGGACAAGTTGCACGCGACGGGCGCATGGGCGGCGAGGCACGCGCGGCCGGGGCGTGCAACAACTCGCTTGATGAGGCCACCACC
>Ga0172367_10006944_pt1 | contig 13123 bp, 8 predicted proteins | sample Lak10m_FD_114542 | JGI IMG/M metagenome (GOLD analysis project Ga0172367, IMG submission 114542) | Freshwater microbial communities from Kabuno Bay, South-Kivu, Congo - kab_022012_10m | ecosystem: Environmental > Aquatic > Freshwater > Lake | place: Democratic Republic of the Congo: South-Kivu...
CATCCCTTCTTTTGGAGCAATTACTTGTAAAACCTGCAATGCGATTGCTTTTGGAGACATATTCCGGTGACATCAAACTCAAAGCGATTCAAATCAATGATCATATCAGTGGAACTATCGGTATTTCAAGTCAATTCCAACAGAATAAACGACTAGGCAAAGTAGTCTTGATTCCCGATTATTTCATGACTGCACTGGGAGCTTATGCAATAGGAAATATCATGTTTGATGATGTCATCATCAGTGGAGGTGCTCGTTTTGACACAAGATCCATTAGCATTGATCCATATTCCTCACCCACAAGACAGATCAATGATTCCGTATTGAATTATAGCGGTATTTCTCTCAGTGGTGGATTTATGTGGCAAATGCATGAACATTTGCGCTTCTCGATGAATCTTGGACAAACATGGCGACCACCTCAAGTGAATGAACTATACAGTTATGATATTCACCATGGTACTGCACAATTTGAAATTGGGAAAAGAGATTTGTCGCCTGAACAATCACGCACCATTGATCTTTCTTTGCTTTATGACACCCATGATTTTTCTTTTGATCTCTCCCTTTTTCACAATCAATTTGATGGATTCATCCTATTGCAACCCGATAGAGCACGACCAACACTAACAGTTCGTGGGAGTTTCCCAACATTTAGGTATGATCAAGTTCAAGCTGCAATGTATGGAGTGGAAATCCAGGGTGATTACACATTCGATGATTGGTTGACTTGTTCACTACAAGGTTCAATGATTCGTGGTGACAATCAATCTAGCGGAAATCCATTATTCATGATTCCTGCAGACAGGGTGAGTGGATCATTGCATGCGCATAGAGAATCTTTCCTTGATGTATTTGGTGACGCCTTTATTGAATTTCGAATGACGCATGTTCGCAGACAGGACAGATTCGACCCCAATTTGGATTATACTTCACCACCGCCTGCATATACTCTATTTGACATCAATCTTGGTGGTACCATTCTTCATGGTCCACTCAAAGGGATTGCGACAAATCTTTCATTTCAGAACATAGGAGATGTCGCATTCCGTGATTATCTCTCTCGATATCGATATTTCGCATTGGACACAGGATTCAATTGTGTTGTTCGTATGACAATACCTATTCTTTAATTTTTTTTGGAAAAACAGTATGAAACACTACATCTCATCATTTTTTGCTTTGGTTATTGCAGTCGGAATAAGCTCATGCGGAATCAATGATCATGACCATGATCACGATCACGATCATGATTATGCAACAACAGTGATTGTAACTTTGGTAAATCAAAGCAATACAGCTGATACCGTAAAAGCAGTATGGAAAGACTTGGATGGTCCTGGTGGTGCTGCACCTAGCATTATTGATACGATTTCACTCAAATCAGATATTACATATGCAGGATCAATTGAATTATACAATGAATCCAAAACTCCAAAAACTGATATTACTCAAGAAATAAAAGCTGATGATTTTGAACATCAGTTCTTTTTTACTCCTAGCACAGGAATTGCAAGCTTGGTAGAGTGGAATTATACAGATAAGGACAGAAATAATTTACCTGTTGGATTGACATTTCAAGTAAAAACTAAAACAGGAGCAGGTAATAAAGGTACTGTGAATATCGTATTATCTCATTATGATTCAATAACAAAAGATGGAATACGAAAAAGTTTGGAGTCAGATATCGACATTGATTATCCTGTCATTATCAAACAATAATCAATTCCTGTAAAATCGGTGTATATACCTTGAAATGGCGCTTGCAAAAGCGCCATTTTTCTTGGCAAAGAGCCATATTTCTCGTATCATTGCACAGTCCAACCGCTCAATTTTCTAGTGTTTGCACCTATGTTTTCTCGTGGAGATGATGGCTATTCAAAGAAAAAGCAATCTCGGTTTTTAACTGAGACGCTTCGTGCTTGTTTGCATGTCTTGAATACAGGAAAGGGAGCTTTACCTGCCATAGAAATCATGGAAGCCCTCATTCATCATTGCATCGAAGAAGGACATGATGCACATGCACTCAGAATATCCGAAGCACTCATTGAGAGAGAGCCATTTTCATCTGATGCATGGCATTTGCGAAGTCTTGCACAGGCACATGCCGGTGACAAAGGGAATGCATTGATTTCAATAGCCAAGGCATTGGCTTTGAATCCAAGTGATGCAGGCATACAAATCACTCATACAATGCTTCAAGAACATTTGCTGACCAAAGATGAAGTCATTGCTCAATACTATGCATTGCTCGAAACACATCCCGGTAATGATGAGATTTTATATGCAATGGGTCAGTACTATGAGAAGCAATCCCTTTACAGAGAAGCGATCAAAGTGTTCTCTTTCCTTGAACATAGTGAGGAATTTAGCAAACATGCATTATCGGACTTAGGATACTGCCATGATTGCTTAGAAGAATATGCACAAGCGATTGTCTGGTATGACAAGTATTTGGACTTAGAACCATATGATCCAATCATCTGGTTTAATAAAGCGGTTGTCTTATGTCATTTGGAACAATATAATGATGCAATTTCAAGTTATGATTTTGCAATTGCTATCAAGGAAGATTTTGCCGGAGCATGGTATAATAGAGGAAATGCATTAGGATCACTTGGCCGTCTGCTTGAAGCCATTGTATCTTATAAACAGGCATTGATCCATGAACCGAATGATGTTGCTTGTTGGCATAATCTCGGTAGCACTTTGGAAGAGACCGGTTCTTTTCGCGATGCAATTGAAGCATTTTCCATGGCAATTATTCATGATTCCATGCATTATGAGTCCTATTATGGTCGTGGATCATGTCATGATGCATTGGAAGAATATGGTTCTGCAATTGCTGATTATGATAAAGCCATATCACTCAATCCATCTTATGCAGAAGTTTGGCAAGCAAAAGGTGATGCACTTTTCAATATTCAGAAGATGGAAGAAAGTCTCATCTGTTATACCCAAGCATTAAAACTTTCTCCAGATTCCATTGATTGCGCTATTGATTGCATTCATACATTGATAGAGATGAAAAATATCAAAGAAGCACAAGACATGATTGAGAATTATATGATCCGCTTTCCATTGAATGCAGATTTATTCTATCAGCATGCAAAGATCATGGCCCATATTGGCAATGAATCAGATATCATCCAAAGTTTACGAATTTCACATTCGATTCAACATTTGGAAAGAGATGAAGTAGAAAAAGATTTTTCTGATCATTTGGGCAAAAAACAAATAGAACAAGTATTTCAAACATAATTTCACTATTCAAACCACAAGGAGTTTTCCATGAAAATGACTGTCATTGGTGCCGGTAATGTAGGCGCCACAACAGCACAAAGATTGGCTGATAAACAGCTCGCCACAGAAGTAGTATTATTGGATATTGCTGAAGGCGTTCCACAAGGCAAAGGACTTGATATGTATGAATCAATGCCTGTTGAAGCTTCAGATTGTAGAATTCTTGGTACCAATTCTTATGAAGACACCAAAGATTCAGCAATTGTCATTATCACTGCAGGTCTTGCCAGAAAACCAGGCATGAGTCGTGATGATTTGCTCGCCGCAAATGCCAAAATCGTTGGATCATGTGCAGAACAAGCAGCTACATATTCACCGAATGCATTTTACATCATCGTGTCCAATCCACTTGATGTCATGACTTTCGTCGCGCTTCAAAAAACAGGACTTCCAAGAAACAAAGTTCTTGGAATGGCAGGCGTTTTGGATACAGCTCGCTATCGTACATTCCTCTCTATGGAATTAAATGTATCCGTTGAAGATATTCAAGCATTCGTGCTTGGCGGACATGGCGACACCATGGTTCCACTTCCCCGCTATACAACCATTGCAGGTGTTCCAATCACTGAATTATTACCACAAGATAGAATTGATGCGATTGTCAAAAGAACACGCGAAGGTGGAATTGAAATCGTAAATCATCTTAAAACCGGTAGTGCATATTATGCTCCATCCGCAGCGGCGGTTCAAATGGTTGAATGTATCGTGAAAGATAAACGCCGCATTCTACCTTGCGCAGTCATGCTCAATGGCGAATATGGTTTGCATGATGTGGTTGTAGGCGTTCCGATTAAAGTTGGTAAAAACGGTATGGAAGATATCTTCCAAATCACATTGGATGAGCATGAAAATGCAGAATTGGTGAAATCAGCCAATGATGTAAAAGCCACCATGGAAAAACTAGCATCTATAGATTATTAATTGAATAATTGAATATTCATACCGATTGTCTTTCGAGGCAATCGGTATTATCTTTTTTTGATGGAGAGTCAAGAATATGTCTAAAGCAAAAGGAAAGCAAACACAACGTGCTTCACAGAGCGGATCATTGTTGTTTATCCCAGAGAAATATCGAGATGGAGCATATGTCATAGCACTCATTGTTGCGGTGATACTCTTCTTGAGTCCGGCATTGTTTACAGGCGGAAATTTCAATGCATCTGACAATATTGCTTCAGCAAGTTTTGAGACTTTCCTCAATAAAGCCAAAGATCAAGGGGAATTCCCACAATGGCTTCCATATATCTTCAGTGGTTTACCGAGTTATGCGGCATTATTGACAACAGGCGAGCGTTCTTGGGACTTTTTGGCTACCATCTATTTTGGTACTGCAAAACTCTTTGCGGGAATATTCAATAATGATGCTGCAAGAATTGCATTTCATTATATGATGTATGCGATCGGGATGTATTTACTGATGCGATCCAAAGGCAAAGAACGATTTATCTCATTCGCGGTAGGATTTGCCGCTGTATTCTCGACGTTCATCATTACATGGATCATGATTGGTCATAATACCAAACCAATCGCCTTGGCAATGTTTCCCTTCATTCTGCTCTTTCTTGAACGACTACGCTCAGGTTGGTCATTATTCCATGCATCAGCACTTATTATTGCAGTTCATGTCTTGGTTGAATCAACCCATGTTCAAATGGCATATTATGGCGTGATTACCTTTGCTTTATATCTGATTGCAACCGGTATTTCGAGCATCATTAAAAAAGAATCATTGCTCGGTGTTGCGCGCTCTTCCATGGCGCTCATCGTGGCAGGAATACTTGCTTTTGGTATGTCTGCTGATAGATACTTAAGCGTTCTTGAGTATAAACCATATTCTACGCGTGGTTCAGCACCTATCGAACAAGTTCAGGGTAAACAACAAGATAATACCGGTGGATTTGATTATGAATATGCCACCAATTGGTCATTTAGTCCGGAAGAAACACTCACATTTCTTATTCCAAATTATTTTGGTTTTGGAAAGATGGAGTTTAAACCAAAAGGTTCAACTGATGGGCAAATGATACAACCATATTGGGGACAAATGCCTTTTACAGATGCAGCAAATTATATGGGAATAGGTGTGCTTGCACTTGCTCTCATTGGAATCATTGCATATCGGAAAGATATTTTCATTCACTATTTAATTGTTCTTGCATTACTCTCACTCTTCCTTTCTTTTGGAAAGAACTTCCCACTTGTCTTTGATGTGTTCTATTATAATTTGCCCGGCTTCAATAATTTCCGTGCACCAATGATGGCTTTATGTGTCATGCAATTTGCCATACCAATTCTATTCGGTTATGGATTAACGGCAATAAATGAATGGCGCATTTCCGGTTGGGAAACAAGTAAGAAAACCATGCTTGGAATGACAAGCGCAATGGGACTACTTTTAGTTTCCGGTTTCCTTGTTTCTGAATCTGGCTATATCGCCGATGTCCAAGCAGCAGGAAAAGTACCCGAGCAATTATTTACATTTCTCTATGAACAAATGAAAGCCGATTGGCTCATCACTTCATTCATAGGACTTGCTGTGATGATTCTCTCAATCCTCTATATCCGGGGCACACTTTCGAAAGGCTTATTCTATACTGCAATTGCAGCATATCTCTTCATTGATTTATGGAGAGTTGCTTATAGACCAATGGAAGTTGAAAAAGGCGATATCATCAAATCTGAATTCGCTCAGCCTGAATTCATTTCATTCATGAAGAATGATAAGTCTGTCTATCGAATCGCAGATCTCGTGTATATGAGCATGGGTAAGACAAATATTCCTGCATATTTTGAATTGCAAAATGTACATGGATATCATTCAGCTAAAATGAGAGTCTATCAAGATCTATTAGATGTAGCAGGTGGTGGTGGTGGAAATTATATCACGAATATTTTTCTACTCAATCTGCTGAATGTGAAATACATGTCTGCTCCACAGCAATTGTTTCAAGGAATACAACCTGTATTCCAAGGTACCATGCAAACTGAACAAGGAGCAATGCCGACATTAGTGTATGAGAATCCGACTGTCCTTCCAAGAGCTTTCTTTGTTGATTCAGTCAAAAAAGAAGCACCACTTTCCATTCTACATCATTTGCGTGATGGCGATTTCAATCCTCGCTCTTTGGCATATATTGAACAGGACTTGCCAAAAGCAATTGAACCTTCCGGACCAAATGCAAAAGCGATACTCACCGGATTTGAAAATCACAAAGTCACTATCAAGACAGATAATCCAGGACATAATTTCTTACATGTCAGTGAAGTGTTTTTGCCGATAGGTTGGAAATGTACTATAGATGGCAAAGAAGCAAAGATTCATAAAACAAATTATGCTCTTCGCGGAGTGATTGTACCACCGGGTAAACATACCGTTGAATTCATATATCACAGCGATATTTTCGATACAGGAAAAACCATCAGTTTGAGTGTGAATATTGCAACAACGCTCAGTCTTCTTCTTGCATTTTTCTTACAAAAAAGAAAAAAAGGTGAGTCACAATCCAATGATGTGAAACAATCATCATGAGTAGAAAGAAGAATCAAGAAAGAATCTATGAAACATTAACCATCCAAAGCATGGGAAATGAAGGAGTATCCATAGCAAGAAATGAAGATGGTATTGTCCGTTTCTTGAAATATGGTGCACCCGGCGATATTGTCAATGCAGAAATTCGACAAAAACGAAAGAAATTTGCAGAAGGAATCATTCAAGAAGTTTTGCAGTCTTCCCCTGATCGCATCGAAGCCAGATGTTCCTATTTCACGCAATGTGGTGGTTGTTCTTGGCAACATTTGACCTATGAGCAACAATTGCATTGGAAAAGACAAATCGTAGAAGATGTTTGCACACGGATAGGTAAATTTCCATTTCCACATATCGAGTCAACACTTCCCTCACCCAGACAATTTAATTATCGCAATAAGATGGAATTCTCTTTTGGTTCATCCGCTTGGTTGACTGAAGAACAAATTGCGAGTAATGAAGAATTTAGAAAAGGATTTGCTTTCGGACTTCATGTTCCGGGTAGATTTGATAAAATCATGAATATTGAAGAATGTCATCTGCAATGTACAGATGGTAATAGTCTACTTCATGCAATACATGAAAAAGCCAATGAACTTGAACTATTGGGTTATGATCCTAGATCTCATGAAGGATTTCTACGATCTCTCATCATTCGATCCTCGAAATTTTCGGGCGAAATCATGGCCGTAGTCATTACTCAAGATCCCAAAACCAAAGGTGATGAAGTATTCTTAACTTGGTGGCAAGGGATCAGAACAGTATTTCCATTCATTACATCTGTTTTACATTGCATCAATCATTCTTGGTCACCCGTGGCACAAGGGGAGATCGTCTTTTCCGATGGTCCACTATATATCACCGAGTCAATACTTGATAATACGTATACTATTTCACCTTTTTCTTTCTTCCAAACAAACTCCTATCAACTTGATCAATTTGTTGAACGCATCATCAAACAAGCGCACATTGATGCTCATGCACATGTATGGGATTTATATTGTGGTGCGGGAACCATCACATTTCCAGCTGCACAAAGTGCTCATTCAGTGATTGGTATAGAACTTTCGGAGTCTTCCATTGCAAATGCTAAACAAAATCAAGCACTCAATGGCATTCATAATACAGAGTTCTATGCGCATGATTTGCATGTTCCTACAGCAATAGAGCTATTGAAATCTTTGAAACAACCTGATATCATTATCATAGACCCACCAAGAGCAGGAGTTCATGAAATATTGCTGAAACATATGCTTGAGATTGCCCCAGAAAGGATTGTATATGTAAGTTGCAATCCCGCAACTCAAGCTAGGGATATTTCCCTATTATCAGAAAAATATGCTATAACTTCAATGATTCCGGTCGATATGTTTCCGCAAACAGCACATGTGGAAAGCATCGCAACATTAGAATTAAAACACGTATAGATCCTAATTCTTTTCTTATTTTGAAGGGTAAACCGTATTGGAATTTCCCATGAAACGATTCTATTATCTTTTCTTTTGTTTCCCAATTCTACTGTGTGCTCAAGATTCCACAAAACAGTATAGCTCACATGCTCCATATGCATTTGGGTTAATTCTTGGACATAGTTCAATTTCCAATCAAAGTATCATACCAGTTATACCCAATGCTGTGACATGCGGCATATTCGAAAATGGTAATTCCACTGGTTTATCATTAGGTTTATTCGGTGAAATCTCGGTGATTCCATCCTTTCTTACAGTTTCAGGTAGAGCATATTATGCACAGCATCCGGGTGCATTGCAATCATCGCAATGTGAATATATAGTGTATAATCAACAAACCGGAACATATGATTCCTTGAGATTGCAGAATGCATATTCAGTGAGTCTGGATCGGATGCTCATAGATTTAGGTCTTTCACTTTATCCCATTCCGGATATCCCATTTTATATTCGAGGAGGCGCCTCAGTTGGATTCGGTATATCTGAAAATTCCTATGAACGATCTCAAACAATCATAGAGCCGGCATTCGTTACATTTCCAAGTGGTTCAAAAACAAGAGTCATTGATAAAGGTTTAGCAGAGACAAATACTCTCATCGGAGCAAATGCTGCTTTGGGATTTCACATGCATGTATCCCCTACTTTTTCCATCATGCCGGAAATAGGATATACTCATTCCTTTTCCAGTTTACTCAAAAATGAAGATTGGAAATACACATCGCTTGACATAAAAGTTGGTTTGGCTTATAGACCTCTCGATGAGAAAGCACAAGAAATTCCAAAAGAACCTGAACCACCAATCATAATTGCGGAAGAAATACCACCACCTGCACAGGCATTGATAAACCCAATTCGGTTTGCATCAATTCATACACCTGACTTGGAATTACAGCAGACTATCATCACACAAACTTTCCCAATTTTATCCTATATCTTCTTTGATCCGGGTTCAGTAGTTCCAAATTCAATAAAAACCAATGTGAGTCCGGATTTTCGCGAAGATCAAGTTTCATCAAATACTTTAGAAACATATAACAATCTATTGGGCATCATTGCCAAAAGAATGTTGACTTCTCGAGATTCAAAAATCACATTGATAGGAAATTCTGATGGCAAGGAAAAGTCAAATCTGAAAGAGCGTAAGGCTCTCGCCCAAGGAAGAGCCCAAACTGTAAAGGATATCTTTGTGAATAATTGGGGTATACAGCCTGATAGAATACTCATTCAATCACGAGATATTCCAAGAATCTTGTCGAATAAGGAATACATCGAAGGTGATGCTGAAAACAGAAGAGTGGAAATTGAAACGAATTCACCTGAAATATTGAGTCCGGTGATATACTCAAAATTCAATGAATATATTCCCATACAAAATACTGTCAGCATTGCATTGGAAACAGATGCAAAAGCAGAGATTACTGATTGGAGATTGAGTATCCTTCATCATGAAAAACAATTGTATGCAAAGAGTGGCATTCAATTACCCGATGCTAAATTTGATATACCATTGGATTCAGCAATCATTTCATCATTGGGAAATTCAATCTCCGGAATGCAAGATTCGGTTGACATCCTTTTGGAATTCACATTGGCTTCCGGAGAAGTGTTGTCAAGCAGAACAAAACAATCAATCAAGAATACAAAGAATACCTATGAAATCAGCAGACTAAGTCTGATTGTCTTTGAATATGATGAAAGTACGCTTTCCGATAAGAATGCAATGATGATGCGAGAATTCCTCAAGAAAGAGATTGGTCCGCAATCAAAGATTGACATAACAGGTTCAACTGACAAATTGGGTGAGGCAACATATAATGTTGAATTATCTCAGGATAGAGCAAAAGCAGTAGAAACATATATGAGATCACTTCAAAGCAATCTCAATATCACTTCGGTAAAAGGAATTGGTTCATCAAGAATGATGTTTGATAATTCGCTTCCTGAAGGAAGATATTATTGCAGAACAGTATCGATTGAAGTGAAAAATCCCATTCAAGCATTACCGGGCAAATAAACAGTCAAGCGATTATTGATTGCATCATATTCAGTATTGAATACAGGTAGATTCGTTGCACTACCTTGATTCGGTTGCTTGATGACTTCCCCTGTCATAGGACTGAATTCTGCAAAATGACATGGACAAAAAAGAGTTGGCTTGTCACTGGATGGTATATTTACTTGACAACCTTGATGAGTACAAAATGATGATAGAGCTAGGAACTTCTCAGCTTCCACTCTAATGATTATAAAATCCTCACCATTATTAAGCGATGATTCATTGTAATACATTGCCCCGCCAATACGATTCAATTCCTGATTTGCAGGATCATCTAAACTTATGAGTACCGGAAATGTTTTTACATCCGGTTGCATAGGATCCTCATTCATTTCACAAGATGAAAGTATTGTGAGTATTGTACCGGAACATACAGTTATTCCAAGACCTTGCAATCCGGATTTAAGAAATTCTCTTCTTTCGAGTGTATTCATGATTGATCTTTCAATAATAAAGATGTAATTGAGCGCCCCATCTACCAATCATGCCGGGACGATACGTGTCAAAGATTCTATATTCAGGCCTAATTTCCATATTCGGGAGAATAAATATTTGAGCACCAATGATGAATTGGCGAATGATTGTTGATTGGGACGGATTTTTCTGACTCAATTCTGCATATTCTGACCGGAAATATGGAAGCAACCATGGTTCTATTTGATACATAAGTTCAGCAGATACTGTTTTTGAATCACTGGGTACATATGTAATATTTCTCGGTTCAATGCTTCGATTATGCGCAGTATTCGCCAAGGTTGTTTCCATGCTCAAGGACAATTGGTCCGTTAAACCCAATCCCAACATGAATTGCGTGATTGACATTTCTCCATTCAGTAAGACAGAAGCTCCTATATAAGTATTGAGAGCATTGTCAAAGAATTTAGGCCAGAACATAATTCGTGAAGTGAATGCCAATGAACCTGAAGTGTCATAAGTGACAGTATTCTGATTGAGATTATCATTTGAAAACACTCCTGCATGAAAGCTTAACCAATGTAGACTTTCATATCCGATTTCAATTCCAGGACTGGCAAAATATGGTGCAATCAAAGTCATTTGATTATAGGGCGTCAGTATTTCAGCAGTCAACCAATCGGCAGCCAATTGTCTATTGAGAGTCGTATGATCATCATTCTTGATTCCAATGGTGGGTTGAAACATCCCCAGTCTGACCTGAGGTAGATCTTTATCAGGTTGAACCAAGATAGACCCCGACCATGATTGTTGACCTCTGTACCGTATTGGTCCGATATTATATGCACCTTCAATTCCAAGCCATGGCATTAACTGATGATGTCCATACAGGGAAAATTGCATTGGAAACAATGATGCTTCACTTTCTGAATTTCTTGATCTGATATACTGAAATCTCATATCGAAACCAATATTTGACTTTGCACCAATCCATTCCCTAAGTGTATCCTGAATACCCCAAACATCTTCCATTATTCCTTTAGCAGGCTGAACAGCTGAAACATCACGAAAGGTGTACCAACCGAGATCATTCCTAGTACCACCACCCTGTTGATTCACATGACAACTTGAGCAACGATTTCCGGAAAGCAAACTCATTTGTGGCAGAGCATGCAAATTCACAATTGTACATATGGAGTATAAGAGGATAATTATGAAAGTCTTCATGGATATTACCATTGATATTGTCTTGCAATGAATTTCAGCAATGTGAAGGATGCATGAGTCAAAAGGATTCTAAATCGCGATTAACCGCACTTTATCCCGTAAAATTCCTCTAAATATCGTATATTTTGTGTTAATCCATACCATTGTTCCGTCAGTTATAAAGTCATGCTTCAGTCCAAAATATTCATTCCTACATTGAAAGAAGCCCCTGCAGAGGCACAGATTCCTTCACACATTTTGATGATGCGTGCTGGATTGATTCGTCAGCTTGGGGCAGGTATTTTTTCTCAATTGCCATTGGGATATAGATCACTGAAAAAAGTGCAACATATCATTCGTGAAGAAATGGATGCGATTGGAGGTCAGGAGTTTCATCTACCGGCTTTGAACCCAATAGACATTTGGGAACAAACAGGTCGTGTGGAAGCTATGGGCGATGTTATGTTTCACATCAAAAATCGTGATGGCTTGGTTTTGGCACCAACTCATGAAGAAATCATGACATATCATGCAAAACAACATATCAAGTCTTATCGTGATATGCCACAGATTTGGTATCAAATACAAACAAAATTTCGTAATGAACCAAGGCCAAAATCAGGTGTATTGAGAGGAAGACAATTCACAATGAAAGATGCATATTCTCTTGACAATTCCAGAGAAGGACTGGACAAGAGTTATGACTTACATGCAATAGCCTATCGAAACATTTATCAGCGTTGTGGATTGAAATTTTTTGTTGTTGGTGCATCGTCCGGTGCAATGGGCGGCAGTGCTTCCCAAGAATTTATGGTGGAATCTCCTTATGGTGAGGATACTTGTGCAATTGATGAAATATCAGGATATGCAGCAAATATCGAAGTGGCAATCAGCGCATTACCGCCAATAGGTAGAGTTGAATCTGAAGAATCAATCATTGAATTTGCGACGCCAAATGCCAAAACAATAGATGAGCTAGTAGAAGGATTCAATCTGGATATACATCATTGTGCAAAATCGGTTGTGTATATCGCAGATTCAAAACCATATCTCATCCTCATGCAAGGGAATGATCAACTGAATGAAGCAAAATTTCAGAATTATGTCAAGGCTATTCAATGCCGTCCTGCAGAACCCGATGAATTGTTC
>Ga0172367_10006945_pt1 | contig 13123 bp, 14 predicted proteins | sample Lak10m_FD_114542 | JGI IMG/M metagenome (GOLD analysis project Ga0172367, IMG submission 114542) | Freshwater microbial communities from Kabuno Bay, South-Kivu, Congo - kab_022012_10m | ecosystem: Environmental > Aquatic > Freshwater > Lake | place: Democratic Republic of the Congo: South-Kivu...
AACTGTTCCTGCACGATTGTAAGAAAAGCGCACGGTATCACGACGCATGCTGTCGATAGCAGTTACAACTGCAGCAGCCGGTTTCTTTCCAACGAGCCAAAGAATTTCAAGATGTTGAAGCGTGTCGTTTCCATTAGCGGAAAGCAGAATCTGATCGGTCAATCGCTTCTGATCATCCCAATAAAAATGCTCCGCGTACTTGGTCACATCCGGCTTCGCTTTGCCATTCACATCCTGACTTTTCACGTCCACCGCAAACGACAAATTCGCTTTGAGTGCGTTCGTACGCAACAATTCCGATGAATCCGGAATGAAATTCTGCAAGCGATAGAACAAAGCAGGTTGCAGTTCTTCGACGGAAGAATAGTTATCGAGAAATACGTTGCCGGAGGGTTCCTGAGCCGCAAGTTGAAAACTGAACAGCAGTGTAAACAGGCTAAACCGCCACATCATATTCACGCAACGCATTGTTCAACGATGTTTTCAGATCAGTGCTTTCCTTACGTTTCCCGATGATCAAAGCACAAGGAACACCAAATTCGCCAGCGGCAAATTTCTTTTGGTACGTTCCCGGAATCACCACGGAACGCGGAGGCACAAAGCCTTTGTATTCTACCGGCTTCTCGCCTGTTACATCAATGATTTTTGTTGAACCTGTCAACACAACATTAGCACCCAACACTGCTTCCTTTCCTACTCTGCAACCTTCCACCACAATACAACGCGAACCAATGAAAGCTCCGTCTTCTATAATCACAGGAGCCGCTTGTACAGGTTCCAGCACGCCCCCGATTCCCACACCACCGCTCAGGTGAACGTCTTTCCCGATTTGCGCGCACGAACCAACCGTTGCCCATGTATCCACCATTGTACCTGAATCGACGTAAGCGCCAATGTTCACGTAACTCGGCATCATGATAACGCCTTTTGCAAGATATGCTCCGTAACGCGCAACAGCATGCGGCACTACACGAACTCCCAATGCAGCATAATCTCGTTTCAATGCCATCTTATCGTGAAATTCCATTGGACCCACTTCAATGGTTTTCATCTGCCGGATCGGGAAATACAGAATCACCGCTTTCTTCACCCAATCATTCACCTTCCACGAATCTCCATCCGGCTCTGCTACACGCAGTCGGCCTTTATCGAGTTCTTCAATCACATTTTCAATTGCTTTACGCGTATCCGCGTTGTTCAAAAGGGAACGATCTTCCCAGGCTTTCTCAATGATGTTCTGCATAGGGCGAAATTAATCAATTGACTATTACGAATTCCGGATTGCGGATTCCGAATTACGAATTGCGGATTGTGGATTCCGGATTACGGATTCCGAATTACGAATTACGAATTACGCAGATTTAAAGTCTACCGTATATAAAGCCCCGTAGGGGCGAAATCGCATTAGAACTTTAGTTTCGATAAAAAATCAAATTCCTTGCAGCGCGCAGGCGCAAGTCTCAGGTCTCAGGTCTATATTGCCATCCCTCGGTACGCCTGCTGGCACGAGGTGTCCCGATCAGCGCGTAGCGCCCCGATCAACAGCTTTGCTATCCCGATCGCGGCAACGCCGCCCCGATCCGCACACAGTGCGCATCCAGGTCTAAAGTCTATTCTCTATTTTTACAAAATGCCCCGCATCCTCGCCATCGACTACGGAACCAAACGCTGCGGAATTGCCGTAACGGATCCGTCAAAAATCATTGCCAGCGGACTGACAACAGTTCACAGCAAAGATATTTTTGATTGGTTGGAACAATACATGTCGAAAGAAGCCGTGGAACTGATTGTGATTGGAGAACCTAAGAATTTGAAAGGCGAAAAGACCGATGCTTCAGTCCATGCCGATGCGTTCGTGAAGAACCTCAAGAAGCGTTTCCCGGAAATGAAAACAGCGAGAATTGACGAGCGTTTTACTTCCAAAATGGCGTCCCGCACATTGCTGGAATCAGGGTTGAAGAAGAAAGATCGTCAGAACAAGGAATTGGTTGACGAAGTGAGCGCCACCATTATGTTGCAGGATTATCTATCGGGGATATGAGTGAGAGCTGTCGCGATTGGGGATTCGGGACTGGGTATTGGGTATTGGGTATTGGGTATTAGGTATTAGGGATTAGGGATTAGGGATTGGGGACGGTGAACAGTGAACGACTTAACCGTGAACGATCAACGCTAGAACCATGAACGATGAACGAATTAACTGTGAACGGTGAACGCCCGAACGCCTGAACGGTGAACCGTAAACTTTCAATTATATTTGCGCCATGATTCTACCAATCGTTGCATACGGCGACCCTGTGCTGAAGAAAGTCGGCGTTGACATCGACGCAGAATATCCCGGTTTGAACAAACTCATCGAGGATATGTTTGAAACGATGTCGAACGCAAGAGGCGTTGGTCTGGCTGCTCCTCAGGTGGGAAAATCCATTCGTCTTTTCATTGTAGACGCTACGCCGTTCAGTGAAGACCCTGAAACGGAAGAAGAAGCTGCTCTCGCCGGATTCCGTAAGATTTTCATCAATGCGAAAATCACTCATGAAACCGGAAAAGAATGGGCGTTCAATGAAGGGTGCCTGAGCATTCCGAAAATTCGTGAAGATGTGATGCGCAAACCGGAATTAACAATCGAATATCTCGACGAAAATTTCGAGCCGCAAAAAGAAACGTTCAAAGGAATTGCAGCGCGAATCATTCAGCACGAATACGATCACATCGAAGGAAAACTCTTCACCGATCGCATCAGTCCGTTGCGCCGGAAACTTTTGCAAAGCAAACTCACCAACATCACAAAAGGTAAAGTTGATGTTGATTACAGAATGAAATTCCCAAAGTAATCTTACTTATGAAAAAAGCGCTCCTTTCCATTGCCCTCGGCTCACTCGTACTTTTCACAGCTTGCGGCGATTCAGCCAACAATGACAATGCAGATAGTCTCAAGGCAGTAAATGAAACCCGTCAGAAATATCTCGACGATATCAACGCAGCTGAAAAAGCAATGGCGAACAGCAAGGAATACGATTCCAAACTTGCGCTCGAAGCTTTGCGTGCATACAATACCTTCTTCACGAAGTTTCCGAACGACACACTTGCTGCTGAGTATCTTTTCAAAGCTTCAGACATTGCTCAAGGCACAGGAAATTACCAGCAAGCCGCAATCTATCTGGAAACAATTCTTGATCAGCATACCCGCTACAGCAAATATCCTGATGCGTTATTCGCTGCTGCACACGTGTACGACGAGTATCTGGAAAACGTAAACAATGGCGGTAATCGTGCTATTGAATTATACGATTTCATCATGGGGAAATATCCATCTTCTCCTTACGCAGAACAATCAAGAATTCTGAAGCAATACGTTGGCAAGCCGGATTCGGTGCTCATCAACGATATTATGCGCAAAGCGCAGGAGCAGGAGAAGAAGTAATCTATTCGTTGTTTTCCTGTTTAGGCAAATCTCTGTTTGTGCGGTAAGTTTCTTTCAGGCGCCGGGTGATGAATTTCGGTGAAGGTTTTTTGCGCGTGGTCGCCTGAGAGTATTCAGGAAGCAGCATATGCAATCACTCTGCTAATTGCTTTTCCAGATAATCCTTCAACTCATCCGCAGTCAGATTCGCGTTCATTTCTCCATCATGCGCAACGGAAATATTTCCTGTTTGTTCGGAGACCGAGATGGCGATGCAATCTGCATTTTCAGTTACACCAACAGCAGCGCGGTGACGCATTCCTAAATGCGCAGGAAATTCCGTGTTCTCGGTTACAGGTAAAACACATCGTGCCGCACGAATTGTATTGTTGCTGATGATCACAGCTCCATCGTGCAAAGGACTGTTCTTGTAAAAAATGCTTTCCAGCATTCGCACAGAAACTTTCGCATCAATAGGATCTCCCGTATTCGAATAGAATTTCAAGTCGTTTTTACGTGTGATCACCATCAGTGCGCCTGTGCGTGTATCCGACATGTTCTTGCAGGCACGAACTACCGCCTGAATGTCGAGCTTGGTGTGCTTGCTTTCATTGCCCCAACTGAAAAGCGCTTTTGTAAAGCGTTGTCCGCCCACCACATTGTAACTTCCGAGGAAGAGAAAGAAGCGACGCAATTCCTGCTGGAATACAATGAGCAAAGCAATTACACCCACGTCAATGAATTTCCCAAGTATACTGGAGAAAAGTTCCATGTCCATCATCCGCACAAAACGGTAGAACAGGTACACGAAAGCAATCCCGATGAAAATGTTCAGCGCCGCGGTTCCTTTTACCAGTCGGTACAACTGATACATGAGGATTGCGACCAGCACAATGTCAACTGCATCCTGCCAGCGGAAAGTGATGAATAAAGCGATGAATGGCTGTGAAATCACGAGGTAAAGATACTAATACGTTCCTAGACTGCAGACGCTGACCGGTTCAATGATTCTCATTATGAAATGATATAATGCTTCAAATGATACAATGATTCAATGTGACGCTCTAAATTTGATAATTGACTCTTCGGGCAATGATATAATTATACAATGCTTCAAATGATTCAATGAGAGACTCCGGACCAGGTCATTGACTCATTTGATAATTGACTCATTTGACCATTGACTCATTTGACCATTGACTCATTTAACCGCCATAAAAATCCGCACCGCCTGCATCGCTTCCTTAACATCGTGCACTCTGATAATCTTCGCGCCTTTCATCAATGCCGCCATATTCACAGCTGTTGTACCGTTGAGCGTCATGGCTTTCGGAACATCGAGGAACTTTGAAATCATTGACTTGCGGGATACGCCCACCAACACAGGAAAACTCAGATTCACAAACTGATGGAGTTCTCTCATCAATGCATAATTGTGATGTACCTCTTTCCCAAAGCCGAACCCGGGATCAAGAATTATATTCGTCACTCCTGCCCTGCTCATTGCGGAAATACGCTCCATGAAAAACGATTTCACTTCGGAAACTACATCTTCGTACTGCGGTTGCTGCTGCATGGTTTGAGGCGTTCCCTGCATATGCATGCACACGTACGCTGCTTGTCGCGGGGCAACTACCGACAACATCTTTTCATCCATCATTCCTCCGGAAATATCATTGATGATATTCGCACCGTAATCAACGGCTCTCGCAGCAATTTCACTGCGATAGGTGTCAACGGAAATCACCGTCGAAGGAAATGCGCCGCGGATTTCCTCCAGTGCCGGTCTCAAACGGGACCATTCTTCCTCTAATTCCGGTGTTACGGAACCCGGACGTGAAGACACAGCACCGATATCCAGAATTGTTGCGCCTTCCTCAATCATTTGCTCCGCGCGCATGATGGCCGCCTCCGTGTTTTGATATTGACCGCCATCGTAAAACGAATCCGGTGTCAGGTTCAAAATACCCATTACCGCAGGAGTACTCAGATCGAGTTCCAGATAGCCGCATTGCAGCGTAAAGTCCGTATCTTGTGCCATGTGAATGCTGAAATCGGTATTCCGGATTATCTGTCAAAAAATTATGGGTAACACTTCCTCCGAATACGCTGCAAGTATAGCTATCTGCAGGGATATCTTCGCGAAAAAGCTGCGCGACTACGGTACATCATGGCGTATGTTCCGTATCTCGTCCATCACCGACCAAATCTTCATCAAAGCACAACGCATTCGCACTTTGGAATCCAAAGGCGTAAGCAAAGTGGGCGATGATATCCGCGGCGAGTATCTGGGAATTGTTAATTATTCGATCATCGCTTTGATTCAATTGGAACTTACGGACAACGATCCTATGGAACTGCCTGCCGATAAAGCAATGAATCTCTATGACAAATACGCCAAAGCGGCCTTCGAACTCATGGAAAACAAGAACCATGACTACGGAGAAGCATGGCGCGACATGCGTGTTTCCAGTCTCACCGACATGATTTTGGTAAAGTTATTGCGGATAAAACAGATTGAAGACAATCAAGGGCAAACCATAGCGTCTGAAGGTATCGATGCCAACTACTTCGATATTATCAATTACGCTATCTTTGCTTTAATACGCACCACTGGCAAATAACTTTATGAATTTTCTCAAAAGCCGCGTTTTCCGCCTGATCGCATCACTTGGATTGGCTGCACTGTTTTTCGCATTGTGCCCGCCTTGTTTCGATAAGATGACATTGCTCGGAGTTCTATTACTTCTCATAGTGATCATCAATCTCGATCAGTACATTTCAAAAGTTAAAATTCTCACCCACCTTACCCGCATTGCGGTAGGCGGACTTTTCATCTTCTCGGGTTTCATCAAAGCAAATGATCCTGCAGGATTCAGCTACAAGCTCAATGAATACTTCGAAGTATTCGGCGCCGGTTTCAGCTGCGACATGAAAGTGGAAGCTAAAGGAGATGGTAAATGTCCCTGCGCTCCGGAAGTGAAACCTGCTGAGATTGTTGTTCCTGCTTTTGATGTAATCGTTCCTGCAGAAGCGTATGTTGACGTAAACGGCGACAGCGTCATCAATGCGGATGATTCAGCAACGGTGTACAGTCAATACGAAGACAAAGCATATCAGGAAGCTTATCAGAAAGCACAGAATGCTGCCAACCAGAAACCATTACCGCCGGAAAGTTCATTTAAACCGATGTGGGATTTCTTCGCAGAACATTCATTGCTGCTTGCAATACTTATCTGCGGAGTTGAAATCGTATTGGGAATTTTCCTTCTCATCGGCTGGCAAGTACGACTTTCATTGTGGCTGTTCCTGGGAATGATTGTATTCTTCAGCTTCCTCACCTTCTACAGCGCGTGCTGCAACAAAGTAACCAGCTGCGGCTGTTTCGGTGATGCAATCAAACTCACACCATGGGAATCCTTCTGGAAAGATCTCATTCTGCTTATTCTGATCGCGTTGCTTTTCGCAGGAAAAGACAACATCAAAGCAATTTCGAAGAACAGCATTGTGATGGCATTCCTCATCGGAATCGGAACATTCGCTTCATTCGCATTCCCGGTTTACACCTATCTGCATTTGCCGGTGATTGACTTCCGTCCGTACAAAATCGGAACGAATCTTTGGGATGCAACGCAATTCAAAGATCCAACCGTAACAGGTTGCGTAAGCGATTCAAGCGTTTACGAATTCTACTATGCGCAAAATCAAGGCGACTATGACATCGGAAAGGTCAGATTGTTCTATATGGACAGTCTGCCGGACAGCACATGGACATACTATTGCCGTTTCGATAAGAAAGTTCGTCAAGGCAATTGCGCAGCAACCATCCTTGATTTCAACATTACCGATCTGGAAAGCGGAATGGTGCTTAACGATTCATTGCTGAAAATGAAAGGCGTGCAGTTCTACTCTATCATGTACGATATTGATAAAGCTGAACGCTCTGCAATGGGTAACGTAAATCTATTCTACGATGCCGCTTCGAAAGCGGATGTTCCTTTCCATGCGTTGGCAGCGATAACGGCAGATCAAATGACAAGTTTCAGAACGGAAACCGGTGCGAAGTATCGGATTCACATGGTGGATCAGACGGCTTTGAAAACGGTGATTCGTTCCAATCCGGGATTGATGATGGTAAAAGACGGAGTTGTTGTAGGTATGTGGCATTACAACGATTGGCCGACATTTGAAGAAGCCATGACAACCGTCAAATAATTCATTCATCTTAATTAGTAAATTTCCCGGTGGGCAAGTTCATACTGAAACGCATTTTCTACGGATTCCTAGTTCTCTTCGGAGTAATCACTACCGTGTTCCTGCTCTTCAACGTTCTTCCGGGCGATCCGATTCGTATGCGCATGGGTCAGCGCACCGATGAGAAATCCATTCAGATCATCAAAGCCGATCTTAACCTGGATTTGCCGCTGCACAAACAATACTTCATGTTTCTGAACGATCTTTCTTTCGTTTCCATTCATGATGTGCAGGATCCGACAAACCGCTTCTACCTCGATCCCAAGAAATACGGTGAACCAACACAATTGTTCAGCGTTGGTAATGGCAAAAGTTTTGTACTCAAAGCGCCTTACCTGCGTCGTTCTTACATCAACCAACGACCGGCTTGGGAAATCATCAGCAGCACTTTGCCGGAAACGATTGTACTTGCAATTACAGCGATTGTATTCGCGTCCATCGTCGGTATCTTCTTCGGTATTCTCACCGCCATTTACAAAAACTCATGGTTCGACAAAGTCGTCAGTGTGTTGTCAACTTTGGGAATGGCCGGACCGTCATTCTTCTTCGCATTGATTATCGCATGGCTTTTCGGTTACCTCTGGCGCGATTACACCGGATTGAAAAACATCGGAAGTCTTTACACAATGGATGTGTACACCGGCGATACGTATCTCGACTTGAAGAATCTGATTCTGCCTGCGTTTACGTTGGGAATCCGTCCGCTTGCACTGATCATTCAATTGACTAGAAGTTCCATGCTGGAAGTATTGTCATTTGATTACATCCGCACAGCACGTGCAAAAGGACTTGGATCTTTCAAAGTTGTTGCGAAGCATGCATTGAAGAATGCATTGAATCCTGTTATCACAGCCATCTCCGGATGGTTTGCAGGATTGATGGCAGGTGCTGCATTTGTAGAAGCCGTGTTCGATTGGAAAGGAATCGGTAACGCAGTTGTGGATGCACTCTTCAACTACGATTTGCCTGTTGTAATGGGAAGCACATTGGTGTTCTCCACTTGTTTTGTTATCATCAATCTGATTGTGGATATCGTGTACGCTATCCTTGATCCACGCGTCAGACTTCAATAACTGTTGTCATGCGTAGAAAAATCATTGCCGGAAACTGGAAAATGAACAAGACTGCCAACGAAGCGGCGGCTCTTGCACAGGAATTGGCGGTACACGTAAAAATGAATCCGCATTCCCGAGTAGAAACATTAATTGCGCCACCTTTTCCATTTCTTCAGACCTGTGTGCGTTCTGTAAGTGAAATTTCCGGATTTCATGTTGCAGCGCAGAATTGTCATCAGGAAAAATCGGGTGCATTTACAGGTGAAGTTTCCGCTGCAATGATTGCTTCGCTGGGTGTTTCACACGTGATCATCGGTCACTCGGAACGCAGAACCTTGTTCGGCGAAACCAATGAAATCCTCAAAGCGAAATTGAATGCAGCTATTGAACAGAATCTCATTCCGGTTTTCTGCGTAGGAGAAACACTCGAAGAACGCAACAATCACCGTCAGGTTCTGGTTATTGAAGAGCAATTACAACACACCGTTTGTCAACTCGATTATGCACATCTGCGTCGGATCGTAATCGCTTATGAACCGGTTTGGGCCATCGGAACAGGTCTTAATGCAACACCCGAACAGGCGCAGGAAATGCACGTGGTGATCCGCAGCATCATTTCTAAAAGCTTCGGTCACGGAAGTGCGGAAATCATTCCGATCCTTTACGGAGGAAGCTGCAACCCGAAAAACGCTGCAAGCTTATTCGCTTGCGCGGATGTTGACGGCGCGCTGATCGGCGGTGCTTCTCTCAATGCCAACGACTTTCTTTCCATCAGAAATGCCATGATTTCAAGTCTGGCATAAGATGTGCATACTTTACAATAAACAGGATTTATGAAACGCATTGTTTTGATTTTTTCGATGGTTTTAAGCGTCATTAGTCTTAAAGCACAACTCAATGAAGTTTGTTACCTTGACAGTTCATTGATTCAGGCATTCCATGATCGTGAAGGCGGAACTTACTATGAAGTTCGCCCTGCTCTGCGTAAAGGCGACTGGAACATATACTACGATTTTGCCCTTACCAAGAAACGTTCGGAATGGCATTTTCTTGCCGACGGTTCAAAGACCGGAATCTGGAGAGAGTACACCAATACAGGCAAGTTGACTTCGGAGTGGAACTATGCTGCACTGCGCCTCCCGAATCTGCCTCCCGGAAAAGATTTCCATGCAGATGGAAGTTTAAAAACTGAGCGCACACAGACAGCAGATACTGTTTACGAATACACGTACTACAAGGGCGGTCAGAAACTGCAGGAAATCAAAAAATTTGACAAGCGAGCTTTCTGGATTTACCGAAAACAAGTTTGCGAAAACGGTCAGGTGATTGTAGAATACAATCCGAGCACTGATGACCCTATACCAATGAAAAGATATCACTGCAACGGCAATGTAAAGATCGACGGAACCTTTATCATGGCTGGTTACACCGGAAAGTACAAAGAGTACAATGAAAGTGGTAAGCTTATTATTGACGGACAATATACCGAAAGGCCTGCGGGTTTTACAGGATATTTTGTGCCGCGGAAAACCGGTGAGTGGGTTCACTATAATAGCAAAGGTCAGGTAACAAAAAAAGAAAAATGGTCAAACGGTCAATTGATCAGCACAGGAAAATAAATTCCACCACCTTAACTCAGCGCGTTGATTCACAACGCGCTTTTTTTTTGCAGACAGTCGCCAGACCATACGGCAATGGAAAAGTTTGTAATTTCCATTTTGTAATAAAATATACAAAGAGCTAATACGACTCCTTCGAAATGCATACCGGTAAAAACTATTCACTTCCTGAAGTACTCTTATGGACACGCAGCGACATTTTATTCCTGTTGATCGTTTCCGCCGTTCCTGTTTTCTGTTACAGCAATTTAGGCTGTAAGTGGCTTTCCATTCCCTGGCTTCCGATTGCATTACTGGGTACCGCTGTTGCGTTTGCGGTAGGTTTTCGTAATAATGCTTCATACGACAGAACATGGGAAGCACGTAAAGCCTGGGGCGCCATTGTGAATGCAAGTCGCACATGGGCAATGACCGTGAACGATTATGTAACTAACAATCATGCGCAGCAGAAACTCAGTGACGAACAACTTCACGTGATAAAAATGCGAATGATGAATCGCCATTTTGCATGGTTGACTGCGTTGCGTCATCAATTACGCGAACCGCGTGCTTGGGAAGCGATTTACAAAAAGCACAATCAGGAATACAAAGACAAATGGTTCAGCGTAAAGGAACATAATTCCAAAATGGAAGATGAATTACGCCGATATCTTTCCGCTGATGAGTTACAGGAAGTGATGCGCCGCACCAATAAAGCGAATTTCATCATCAGTTTGCAATCACGGGAATTGCGCAAACTTCGTGAGCAACATCTTATTGAGGATTTCCGTCATATGGAATTGGAAAAATCTTTGATTGAATTTCTGAATCAGCAAGGAGCGTGCGAACGAATCAAGAATTTTCCGTATCCGCGACAGTATGCTACTTTGAATATGTATTTCATCAAAATCTTCGTTATTCTTGTTCCTATGGGAATGATGAAGGAATTCAACAATCTTGGTGAAAATATGGTGTGGCTCTCCGTTCCGTTTTCAGCTTTGTCAACATGGATTTTCACAACCATGGAAAAGATCGGCGAATCAACTGAAAGTCCCTTCGAAGGAAGTGCGAACGATGTACCGATAACGGCATTGAGTCGTACAATTGAAATTGATATTCGGGAAATGTACAACGACAACAACATTCCAGCTCCAATTAAACCGGAAAACAATATTCTGATTTAACCATTCAACTGTCTAACCGTATTAACGAAACGCTCCATCATGAAAATTCAGAACGTATTCAAGAACAATGAAGCCTGGGTAAAAGAAAAGCTCAGCATCGATCCGCATTATTTCGAAAACCTCTCTAAAGGACAAAGTCCGGAATTTCTGTACATCGGTTGTTCTGATAGTCGCGTAACAGCTGAAGATATTATGGGCGTTCAACCGGGTGAAGTTTTCGTGCACAGAAACATTGCCAATCTGGTGAACAACGTCGACTTAAATGTGATGTCTGTATTGAACTACGCAGTTCGTCACCTGAAAGTTCAGCACGTTGTGGTGTGCGGTCATTACTATTGCGGCGGAGTGAAAGCGGCAATGCAATCAGCTGATTTAGGAATTTTGAATCCGTGGTTGCGCAACATTCGCGATGTGTATCGTTTGCACGCTGCAGAGTTGAACGCTATTGAAGATGAAGACACGCGTTACAATCGTTTGATTGAGTTGAATGTTCAGGAACAATGTGTTAATCTAATTAAAACAGCTGCTGTACAACAAGCGCACAAAGAACGCGGATTGCTTGTGCACGGATGGGTGTTCGATGTGAAGTCAGGAAAGCTCATCGATCTTAATATAGATTTTCCAAAAATCATGGCGTCGATAATGGAAATCTATCGCATTGTCTGATAAGAGGTTTCAGATTCATTGCACAATCAGCGACCTCTTTAGCGCTTCTTTTTTGTCGCATGAACTTCTCATTCCGGAACTGAACAAACCGTTAACTTTAAAGATGCCGCAACCGATATTGCCGTTTATGACACGATTATCTAAGGCGGTTAAGTTGAAATCAATATGGTAACCAGACGGAATTCCGGATTTCGAGCGACTTTCACTATTACCAGATCGTCCACGTAACCATCAGCAGAATCACAGCTGCGTGAAGAAACTGATCGAAGCCAAACAACAGCCAGTATACTTTGTTTTTCGGATCAGCCGTCGCCGGATACCACACCATTGTTTTGCCTTTCAGCACATCAATTCCGAAATGCGTGAACCATTGAAACGGAATCAGCTTCAGAATGTAAAACCATCCGTTCGGTTCGCTGTGAAGAAATAAAATCAGCACAATTCCCATCAACGCCGCATGAACACCGGCATGGACGAGTATCGGAAAAAACGGACTTCCCTTCTGCTTTGCATCCAGCATCCATTTATTCGACAAAGGAAAATCCGCCAGAAAGTGACAGAAGAATAGCGAAAGAAGTAATATTGTCTGCATTTAGTTCACTGTTAAAGCGTTCACAGTTCATGGTTGAAGCGTTCAAAGTTGTTTCGTTCACACTTCCCAATCCCGAATCCCCAATACCCAATACCCAATACCGAATACCCAAACCCCAACTCACATCTCCGCAATCCCAACCATCACCTTCTCCAACTTCTTCTTCATTTCTGTAGGAGTACACGTATAATTGTTCGCCAGCAATGAAAATGCAACGAGCTTCCCGCTTTTCGTCTTCACGTATCCTGCATAACCTCTCGCTCGATTGATGTAACCGGTTTTCGCACGAAGATTATTTTCCGCACAGGTTCCTTTGCACAAAGATGTCATTGAACCTTCTTTACCGGCCACGGGCAACGACGCATCAAATT
>Ga0172367_10006946_pt1 | contig 13123 bp, 15 predicted proteins | sample Lak10m_FD_114542 | JGI IMG/M metagenome (GOLD analysis project Ga0172367, IMG submission 114542) | Freshwater microbial communities from Kabuno Bay, South-Kivu, Congo - kab_022012_10m | ecosystem: Environmental > Aquatic > Freshwater > Lake | place: Democratic Republic of the Congo: South-Kivu...
GAAGAACAAATACATAGACATAATGACACATTTAAACATAAATATAATTTGACATTGATATAATAAACTTATTAGATTTAATAAAATAAATTTATTTTTTGTATAAAAAATAAATTTTAAGTGTCCCAGATTTCACTGAAAAAGGTGTAATAATATTTATATAGTATCCTTAAACTTTTTTATATAAAATGTGTTTAAACAATATTCATTATTATCTAAATGTCAGTTAAAATTTAATAATTGATCATTTATATAAACAATTATACACTTTTTTATAATATTGTTATATATACTTTTTTTAATAATATTGTTTATATATATACTTTTCTTATTTCATATATATTTGAAAAAAATTGAAAATTAAAATTAAACAATGCTTTATATAAATTTAGTGTTAATGGAAAAAAAATATTATTATATTGAAGAAATTTATAATAAATATAATATTACTAAATATAGACATGAAGTAGAAAATGAAATATTTCTTGATATTTTCAATAAAAATATCACCGAAAATGATATTGATTTAACAAATTCAAAAATATTAAATGTTTTTGGTTTATATTTTCAAACTGAAAATATAAACTGTAACAAAATGATGTCAATATTTGATTCAATCATCAATAATTACAATAATACATATGCAATGAACAATTTAGGTTTATATTACTATTCGATTAATGAATTTAAATTAGCTGAATCATTATTTATTAAAGCATTAAAAAATGATAATTCATATGCTTGTATTTACTTGGCTAAATATTGTTTAGAAATTGAATTTAATGTAAATAATGCTATTACTTATTTACGTGTTGCAATAGATAAATATAAAAATTCATATGCAATGATTGAATTAGCATTAATACATAAAAAATATTCTAAAAAATATGATAAAACAATTAAATTTCTAAAAAAAGCATTGTATAATAGTAATATTGATGCAGCATATGAATTAGGATATTATTATGAAAAAAATAATGATTATGAACAAATGAAAAAATATTATAAAATAGCATTGGTTAATTCACATGATATTAGACCAATGATCAAATTAATGAATCATCATCATTTGATTAAATTTAATGAAGAATTAATGTTATATTATGGTGATATGGCTATTAAATATGGAAGTATATATGCAACACATTATATTGGTACATATTTTTACAATTTAAAAAAATATCCTCAAATGAAAAAATATTATATTTTGTTAGTGAATAAAATAATGAATGATTTTAATTATGTGAAACATGAAGATATTGAATCAATAATATTAACACTTCTTGATTTTGGAATTTATTATGATGATATTGAAAATAATGATATGTTTAAAAAAAAATTTTTTTCAAAAGCAATTTCTATCAATTCAAATATTACAGTTAATTATTTAATTAAATTATATGAAAATAAATATGTTGAATTGTACAAAATATTACTTAATATATCTAATGAAAAAAATGATGATGTGTTTGAAGAAATTGTTAGATTAAAAAAAAAATTTATTATTAAAATTTATGATTTTTTTACATATTTATTTTGAATATTCAAGAAAACCAATAGGAAATTTCTCTTTTTCACATAATAAATCAAATTGGGTTAATTTTAAATATAAACCTCGTTTATTACATAATGTCATAGGTATTGTTAATTTTAATAATGCTTGCAATATTTTATCATTCATTTGACAAATATTGAAATTCATATAAGAACATTGATTATTTGTTGATGAAATAGAATTATAAAACATTTTACCTTTATTTGTAATAATCACAATACCTCCATAACCATAATCATGATATGGACGTTCAGATAAATTAAGACCATTGTGGATAATATATTCATCATTATTATCAATAATTTCTCTAATAATATCTATGATTAAATTTTTAATTCCTGAAGGAATTATCAAACCTGAATAATTTGTTAATTCATATAATAAATTTTTTTTTTCCATAACTTTTGGTAATAAATTATTTGACATGATTTGTTTTTGTTTATCTAAATGTATTGTTTCAAATGAAATTAATTGTTTTTCTTTATTATTTAAATGAATTATTTTATCATTTAATTCATTTTCTTTAAAAATCAATTCCTTTTCTAATAATGATAATTGTTGAACTTTTTCTTTTATTGATTTTTCTAATTGCATCAATTCATTTTCTTTATCAAATAATTCCTTTGGATCTGGAACATTTAATTCACAATAAACTTGTTTTTTCAAATTTTGTAAAAAAGTTAAATTATTATTTGACATATAATTTTATTATTTGATAATATAATACAAAATCTAATTATATGGTTTGTTAATCAATTTTTTTAATAATAAAATCAAAGTTGTAAAATATCATATTTGAATTTTAAATCATTAAAATAATTATTTTTAATGCATAAATTTAAACATTCTTTATTTTTATTTTTTATTGCCATCAAATAATATTTTTTCATTTCTGGATAATTTTTTGTTATATTATAATAATTACCTAAATAATACATACCATTATTATTATTTTTTTCTATTGCCATCAAATAATAATGTTTCATTAAATCATATTTACCTAAATGTAAAAAATATAATCCAAAATTAACCAAAGCTTCAATATTGCCATTTTCAATAGCCATTGAATAATATTTTTCTGCCAAATTATTATTTTTTTCAATCAAATGAAAATATGAACCTAAACTACACATTGCACGAGGGTCTTTTTTTTCAACACCCATTAAAAAATATCTTTTAGCTAAAAGATAATTTTTTTCTATACATATATAATAGATTCCTAAATTATTTAATGCTATTACATTACCATTTTTAATAGCCATAAAATAATATTTTTTCATCTCTTCATAATTTTTTTCTATATTTTCATAATAATAGGCCAAATTATACATTCCATCAGCATTATTTTGTTCTATTGACATAAAATAATATTTTTTCATCATTGGATAATTTTTTTCCATTTTATAATAATATGCACCTAAAAGATTTGCTGCCATCATATTATCTTTATCAATAGCCATTAAATAATATTGTTTCATCAAATGATAATTTTCATTCTTAGCATAATATGAACCTAATTCAATCATTGCTCTTGTTTCACCTTTATCAATAGCCATTAAATAATATTTTTTCATCTCTTCATAATTTTTTTCAATTTGTGAATTTACTCCTAAATTATAATATTCAATTCCTGTTAAATTATTATTTGACATATTATTTGACATATTATTAGACAAATTATATATATTTCATTAATCAATTTTTTATCTTATACTACTAGCATAATTTTTACATATTTTTTTATTTTCGTATACTCTATTATAATTTATAATATTACAATTATTAAAATCATCAATGTATTTATATTTTTCATTACATTTGATAATTTTAAGATTTTTAGGTATATTTTTAATTTGTTTGTTGTAATTATAAGGTAATTCCAAAACTTCTAAAAAAGTTGGCAATGAATTCAATTCTTTTTCATAATTACTAAAAATTTTGTTAAATTTTAATATTTTCAATGAAACAGGTAAATTATCTAATGAATTTCCAAAATTTTCTCCCAATTCTAATTCTTCTAAACTTTCAGGTAAATAATCTATGATTGAACTTTTTTTACAATTATATTTTAAATATTTTAAATTCGACGGTAAATTTATTTTTTGATTAAAACAATCACTTAAAGTTAAATGAGTTAAATTGAGAGAAAATCTAATTTTTTGATTATAATAATAACCTAAAGTTAAATGGGTAATTTTTTCTGGTAAAATTATTTCTTGATTAAAATTAGCACCAAAAAACAAATGAGTTAAATTTGGCGGTAAATTTATTTTTTGATTAAAATAATCACCAAAAGTCAAATGAGTTAAATTGGAATGTAAAATTACTTCTTGATTAAAACATAAACCAAATGTTAAATGTGTTATTTTATGTGGTAAATCTATTTTTTGATTAAAACATAAACCAAATGTTAAATGTATTATTTTATGTGGTAAATCTATTTTTTGATTAAATGAATTGCCAAAAAATAAATGAGTTAAATTTGAAGGTAAATATATTTTTTTATTAAATGAATTACCAAAAATTAAATGAGTTAAATTTGAAGGTAAATCTATTTTTTTATTAAATGAATTACCTAAAAATAAATGAGTTAAATAATATAGTAATATAATTTTTTGATTATATTTACAATCAAAAGTAAAATGAGTAATATTTTCAGGTAAATTTATATATTGATAAAATATATGATTGTTGATTATGTAAAAATTTTTTTTTATTATGTTAATTTTTTGATTTATCCATTCATTTATTGTTAAATTTTTTTCAGGTTTATAAATTCCTGAAATTAATTGTATTATTTTTTCATGATTATCATCATTTATTTGATTAAAATTTGAATAAATATGATTGTGATTAAAATTTGAATAAATATGATTGTGATTAATATTTTCATTGCTAAAATAATAATCAAATAAATTTTCTCTTAATTCATGAGTACTAAGTATCACTTTTTTGTAATTTTTTAATAATTCATAATCAATTTTTTTAGCTAATTCATAATTTAATATTATTAAATCATCTTTTGTTATATAATTCATTATAATTATATATTGAATATCATTTGTATATATTATATAAATTAATCAAATTTTTTCATCAAAATCCTTATTATTTCCTTTCAATCCACTTCCTAATATTTGCTGTTTGACAGCTTCATTAATACTTTTAGCTAATGCGTTTTTCTCCTTCTTATTTAATTTAATTCTTACATTTATTTGAGTATCTACTTTATATTTACCTTTTTCATTTTTTATATCGCTTCCTGCTTTCATTACATTTGAATAACCTTTATTTTCATAATTTTTAACATCGTGTTTGTCTAATATTTCACCATCTACACCAATCATTTCTTTTTTCTTTTTTGGTTTATATTTTATGCTTTCTAATGGAAATATTGCAAGTTCATCATCTTCCATTCTAAATGGAAATATTGAAAGTTCATCATCTTCCATTCCAAATGGAAATATTGAAAGTTCATCATCTTCCATTATATGTTTTTAAATAATATTATGTATATTATCATAAAAAATCAAATTTTTTCATTAAAAAACAAATTATAGTATCATAAAAGTATATAAAAATAATCAAAATAATTTAAATAATATTTGAAAAATCGATAGTAATTGGTTTATTATGATTAAGAAAATTGTCATAATCATTAAAATCTCTGCATTTAACAATATAATACATTTCAATAATATTTTCACGAGCATAATTATTATTAAGTCCTTTGCTATACATTTTAATTTGTTTATTAGTATCAATATTTTTTTTTTCAATCCTCAAGTCATTAATAAATTGTTTCAAAGGTATTTCTTCAAATCTATTAAAAATCATTAATTTAGTTATCAATTCATCAGGTTTAGAATGTGTAAAATAAATATTAGCCAAAAAAAATCTCAAAAATTCAATAAATTTATCAGAAATTTTTACTTTATCTAACAATTTAATAATTTGTAGATTAAATTGAGGTCCTAAATTATCAAAAATAAATGTTCCAGTTCCTCTGGGATTAGTCATCAAACTATCTAAAACTAAATCAATAATTTCAGTTTTGAAATTACCAATATTTTCAAAAAGTTCAATATATGACAATTTTGATGTAGGAACACCATGATCATAATATTCAGCAATAACTAATTCTAATATTCTATCAGTAAAATAATTAGGATAAACATTAAGATCCAAATAATATGAAATTTTAGTTTTAATATTTTGATTTTGATTAATTGGATTTAATACATTGGTATCATAAAATTTTTTAATTAAATTAGGATCAGTAATAATACTAATTTTTCTATAAACATTTGTATTAATTTTTTTAACAAGATTTTTCATTTCAGTATCATATTTAACACGATCATAAATGAATAAAGATGATAATAATAAAACTCTTTGTTTAATATTATCAGCAATATTGTCAACAGTCATTTCTTCAATTTGATTATATTTCCATAATATATTTTCCATGATCATAGAAGAACCATTAAGTCTAATATATGTGATTAAAGCATTTTCAATTTGTGAAAATCCTGAAAATTTAATCATATCATCAATAAATATATTGTCATTAATTTTATTTTCTACTTTTTTTCTTTGTTCATTTTTTGTTAAATTTTTAAATTTGCTTCCTTCATCATTTATTCCAATTCTTAATATGTTTTCATCTGTTAATTTATTGATATTTTTAAATTTTTTAATCATTCGATATAAATGAGAATCTAAACCACAAATAGGAATACAACCTAATGAATATTGTTCTAAATTTTTATTTCTAAACATTTGTTTAACAGTTTTTGTTGTTTGATCGAACATTTCTCCCAATTCTCCCAAAACTTTTAAATTATTACCCTCTATTTGCATATCATCAGCCTTGTTAACAATTGTTAACATATTAATATTTTTTTTTGATTCATTTTTATGTTTTTTAATATTATCAGCCAAAAAAATTAAAATATCCATTTCATCAGATGTATTTAAACCAGAATGAATATCAACAACAAATAAAATAATATTAAATTTATTAAAATTATTTTTCAAATATTCATAATAAATATTTTTGGTTCTAGCATCATTAAGTCCAGGAATATCATAAATACATATTTTAATCCTATTTCCTAAATTCATTTCCATTCCACCTACGTAAAATGTAAGTTCATTACCATAATCATTTAATTTTAATTGTTTTCCATTTTCAGTTTGAGTATAAATTTGTTTATTTACATCACTAATGGTTTTAGTTATTTTATCAAATGAATCAATTTTTCCAACATCATCAGTTTCTATAAATTTATTAGCAATCATTGTGGTACGTTTAATTTTACATTGAGCGTAATCTTGACCAAAAAAAGCATTAAGAATAGTTGATTTTCCTGCACTTACACAACCAACCAAACATATATTTATATATTCAAATTCATTATTTGTTGATGTATCAAATCCAAAAAATTTCTTTAAATATTCACTCATAATATATCAATTAACAAATACTTATAATAATAATTACATATACATTTATTTTATTTTTCAATTTTTTTTATATTATATAAAAAAGGCTTAAATCAATAATAAGTTTATTTTATAATAATTCATCATCATATAACTTTATATAATTTGTTTTACTTTTCAAAATCATATTTTCTTCCTTTAATATTTTATTTTTATTTTTTAAATTTTCTATCTTTTTAACTAAAATGCCAATTATTTCTTCATATGATTCATTATTATTATCATCCTCATTCTCATTCTCATTCTCATCCTCATTTTCATCCTCATCAATATTTTGACAAATTTTTATTGAATATTTATTTTTTAATTCATCATTAAATTTTATTTCTTTCTTATCTACAAGTCTTTTGATTGCTTTTTTGATTCCACCTTTATATCTTCCATGATTTTCACATATTTCTTCTAAAGACTTTTTTTCATTTATTTCATTTTTTAACATATTATATTCATTATTAGACCATTTTTTTCCAATATTTGGAAAATTTTCTTTTATTACTTTTTCATTATTGATATCATTATTATTATTATTATTATTGTTGGTTGTTTCAAATATATTTTTATAATAATTTATAATTTTTTGATTATTTGGATGTTTTGTGATTAATCTTTTTATACCACTTTTTATTCCTCCAAAATTCCTTTTATGTTCTATACATATTTCGTTGATTGTTTTATTTTCATCAATTTCATTCAATAATAATTCATATTCATCATCATACCATTTTTGACCATAATTTTGATTATTTAGTTCATCAATATTTAATTTATCAACTTCTTTTATTATATTTTTAGCAATATTTTCTTCGACATTTGAAAAAAATATTTTTATATTAGAATTAAACCAATACATCAATTCAATTGTTCCACAAATATTATATTTAGCATCATGCGCATTTTCCAAATCTTTACCAATCAATTCAGCATAAATTTTTGTTTGTTTAGGCATACCTGTTTTATATCCTTTATATTGACAAGCTAATTCACCAATACAAAGAATTTTTTTATCCTTTATTAAATTTTTAATTTTTTTTATTGAGTTTTCCATTTTTAACTTGTATAATTCATTTAATAAAATATTGATATCAAAATATATATTATAACCTATGATATATTCAACATTATTAAATATATCAATAAATTTCTTTAATATTTTTTTTATATTTTTTCCTTTTTCATTTGCTATTTCATTTGTAATTTTATGAATTTTTATTGTTTCTTCTGGTATTATAAATCCTTCAGGTTTTACTATTTGTATTGAAATATTTTCTGGTGTTATTTCATATTCATAATCAAAATCTTCTAAATATATCCATCCAAATTGAATTATTCTTGCTTCATTATATAATTCATTTTTTTTGTAATTTGGATATTTTTCTTCTTGTTTTATATAATTACTATTTGTTTCTTTTATTTGTCCTATTGTTTTCAAATCAATAAACAAAACTTTTTTATTTATTATATTTTTTGATATATCATTTATTGTTGTATAACTCATTTTATTTATAAATCATACACATTTTTATAATTAAATTCAATTTTTATCAAGTAATAATTCATTTAATATTTTAAGTGTCAAATATATTTTTAAGTCATACTAACAATAATTGATTAAAATATTTTGAACTTTATTTGTCATTAAATATGAATTTAATACCATTTCTTCAACAATTTTTTTCAACACTGTTTCTAAATCAAATATCATATTATTATTGTATTATTATTAAAAAAAAATATTTTTTTATTTCTTTAATGTGAATTAAATTTGATATGAAAAAAATATTTTTTAATTGGAAAATTTTTGAAAAAATCAAAAATTCATATTTCAAATAAATTTTTTTGCAATTCCAACTCTCTCTCAAATTATAGTAAAAATCATATAAAGTAATACTGTATAATAAAAAAGCCCGATTTTGTAAAAATGAAAAGTGTATAAGAAGAAAAAGAATGAAAAAAGGCTTAAAAATTAAGCTAAAATTAAGCTAAAATTAAGCTAAAATTAAGCTAAAATTAAGCTAAAATTAAGCCAAAATTAAGCTGTAAAAAATATTTAAAATTATAAATTTAAAAAAAATCTTATATAAATATATATAAAAGTTCATGGTATATTACCCATGTCCTAAATGTAATGCTATATTTAATAAAAAATCAAATTTTATAAGTCATATAAATAGAATTTACGATTGTAGTAAAAAAGTCAATAACGAATACAATTTAAATAAATTAACCGAAATTAGCACAAATTTGCACGAATTAGCAGAAATTAGCACAAATTTGCACGAATTAGCAGAAATTAGCACAAATATAGAAAATTCCAATAATGATGAAATTTATTCAAAGGAAACAAATGATTTTTCAAATATAAATGAAACTTCATTTAATTGTTCTTATTGTAATAAAAAATTAAGTTCAAAATATATTCTAATGAGACACTTAAAAGATTATTGTAAGGTTAAAAAAGCAAATGATGAAGAAAAAGAAAATACCTTTAAAATGTTATTAGAAAGAGATAAATTAAGAGAAAATGAAATCAATGAATTAAAAAAACAAAATAAATTATTTGAAGAACAAAATAAAATTTTAATGGATAAAATAGATAAATTGATAAATATGAAATCAAATACAAAATCATCTAATACCATAAATAACAATAAAAAAATTACAAATAATAACCAAAAAATTATAAATAATACGCAAAATAATACTCAAAATACAAATAATACTTCCAATATGCAAAATAATTTTGTAATGGTTAATTTTGGTAAAGAAGATTTAAAAATGATAGACGAACGAGAATTTATTGACAGAATAGTTAAACAAAATAAAATTTCAGGAGTAAAAATTCCAGATGAAGTATTAAAAATAATACATTTTAATCCAAAATATCCTCAATTATCTAACATATACATATCAGATATCAATAGAGAAAAGTGCATGGTTTATGAGGATGGAGAATGGAAACTTTCAAATATCGATAATATACCACAAGTAATGGATAAAATTTGTTTATTTTCTAAAGATCAAATAGAAATTTTAAGAGAAAAATATCCAAATAATAAACTTTTGAATGATAGATTAAATACAATTGAAAAATATAATAATAAAATTGATGAAGATTATATCCAAGATTTAAGAGAAGATGAAGATTATAATAATGTTAAAATTATTATTAAAGATGCAGAAGATTTTCAAAAATATGCTTATAGCACAATTAAAAAAACATTGTATAATGAAGGAAAAAAACTAAAAAAGATTATTAAAGTTAAATAAAGTCAGTCAACAATGTAACCAAAAAATAAAGTTTATAACATTTAAATTTATTTAACAATCAATTTTAGTTTAAAAACACATTTATTTTCTTAATCTTTAGAATGTGGTGAATAATTTTCAATGTATTTGTCAAAAGCATGTTTATAAAGTTTTCTATCTGGAGTGATTAGTTTATACACTTATATTTTGATAAATGATTTAAAATCATAAACTGAAACAATATTATTTATAACTAAAAAATATAATCAATATTTGAAACTTAAATATTTAGAATTTTTTTTTTGATTTTGTAAAATTGTCATAAAATCATTATCATTTATAGATGTATTTGATTGAGTAATTGAACTAGTATTTGATTGATATTCATTAAATTGTTGAACTAAAAAATTATTGTAAATATTGCCATTATTTTCTAAATTTAAATTTAACATATGTATTTTACTTTTTTGATTTGTAAAATTTTGTTGATTACTTGAATTTGAAATTGATGTTGGATTTGTATATACCATTTATTATATAATTATATTAGTTTATATTTTATTATTGGATGTAAAAAATTGAATTTTTAATATTATATAATAATATCAAGACATGAAAATATTATATAACTATGGATAAACACACTATTGTGAAAATATATATAGGCTCATTACTTTTATATTATTGTATTGGTGCATGGTTTAATGCTAAAAACAAACTAATACAATATAGAGAAAATAAATTAGATTTTTTTGAGAAGGAACATATAAAAGATGAATGGAGTGCTGTTAAATATGGTGCTTATCACAATTTCATAGAAAGAATTTATGAATCTTTATTTTGGCCTGTAAAAATCATAACAAATATTATACCTTTTATGGTTTTACAATTGAATCCACCATCAACAAAAACTGAAATTTCTCAAACAGATAAACAAAAGTAATATAAAATATTTTTATGTATGTATGATATTTAATAACACAATTTATCATCAAATTATTTCACTTGGCTAAGATAAAATGAATTACAAATTTTAAATTTATTTCTAAACCAATAATTTAATATTTTTGTGGTATCATTTGTGGTATCATTTGTGGTATCATTTGTTGTTGGTTATATATCATTTGTTGTGATATAGGAATGGAAATTAAATTCATAAACATATTAAATTGTGTTTCAAGTCCAGGATAATTCATACCTCTAGCTTTAATTTGATAAAAAATTTTATTTTTATTAGCTCTTAAAAATGTTGTTAATAATATGAAATCTTTAGGATATTTTGTTTTCAAAGTATTTAGTATCGAATATAAATTTGAAAGAGCAGACATTACAGCCATAGGATTAAATGTTTCTACTGAGGCTGTTAAAATCACAATATTTTTTATCATCTCTACCATAATAGGATAAAATGATGGATCAGCCAAATGCGTAATTTCTAATTTTATTAATTCAAACATTAATGCTTCATTTTCTGGCGTCATTAAACCAGCTTGAACTAATTGTTGATATTGTGGTGATTGAAATAAAAATGTTTTAAATCCCATCAAAACCATATTAGATAAGCCATCAGATGAAACTAAATTGGATACTCCTGATGCTACAGTTCCCATCATTCCTGCTATAACTTTAGGATTTGATTTAGCAAAATTTATTGATGGTTTTATTAAACTGTTCCATCCACCACTTTCTGTGTTAAATGATATATTTAAATGAGTATTTTTTTTTAATTCCAAATATTTTTTTTTATATTTTAAATATTTTTTCATATATTCTTCATTTGATGTTTGATTTTCCATTATTTGATATAATTATACAATATATAAAAATTTATTGGTTTAATTTTTTTTTTCAAGTCTTTAACCTCTTCTTGTAAATCTTTAATTGCTTGAACCATAATTGGTAATAATTTACTATAAACTAATTTTATTTTTTCGAGGATTAACATCATAAACCAAACCATGAACTTGATAATTTCTTTTTCAGTTCTAAAACTGTTAATATATATATATAATAACTAATCATTATATATGTATAAATATCAATGAATAAAACATTTTTTTGTTAAATTTAATTGTGCAATTTGGTACTTGCAATAACTTGATAGACTGATTTTGGTTTTAAATTTGGATATTTATTAGAAGCCAAATGAGGTTGAGCTTTTTGATTAGCATAAAAATCATATGAATTTTGACTTGCTAAAACAATATTATAATTATCCATAGCAATTCTTCCAAATAAATTAGAAAAAGGTTTAGAACTAGAATTAGAAAGTCCTCCTGGAGCAGTTAAAGTCATAATTGTAATATATTATAAAAATACATTATATAAAAAAAAATTATGGTTGAAACAATAAATTTTTTAATTCAAATACACAAACTATTTAAAGAATTTAATTTCTGATACACATACCATCATTATAAATATTATTACAAGGTTGGTTTTGAGTTACAGGAAGATTGATAGTTCTAGTAGAAACATAATTAATTTGAGCAGTATTATAAGCAATATCTTGATTATCATATGAACCAACAATTCTTCCATAATTAACATTTGCAATAGTTCCTTTAGCATTAGTAAAGGCTCTAGAAGATGAATTTGAAACACGACCTAATGAAGTTAATGGCATTTTTATACTATAATAGTTTTATATATTTTTATTGGTATGGAGGATAAAAATTATTATTATTTATTATTTATTATTTATTATTTATTAGTTTTTATTATATCATAATATTCATCTTCATTTCTTTGTTTAAAATATTGATTAATGTCATTAATGAAATCAATACTCATTTGATTTGATGGAATTATGAC
>Ga0172367_10006947_pt1 | contig 13122 bp, 11 predicted proteins | sample Lak10m_FD_114542 | JGI IMG/M metagenome (GOLD analysis project Ga0172367, IMG submission 114542) | Freshwater microbial communities from Kabuno Bay, South-Kivu, Congo - kab_022012_10m | ecosystem: Environmental > Aquatic > Freshwater > Lake | place: Democratic Republic of the Congo: South-Kivu...
CTGCATTCTCTCCATTATATAAGCCAGGATGAATTGGACTACATTTTGGAAGAAGTATCCCGGAAAGATTATTATTCACGACGGATAGAGAGTTTTCTGGCAATTAAAGGTGACGGTTATATCGCATGGGAAGCGGAGTGTCTGCTCAAAGCAGACAGTTCTCAATCATGAAACAGGTTAATATAACTATTCTGAATCAGCTTTATGAGCGCAACGATTGGGTATTTGATTTTGATTCTGCCCAATTTGCTAGTTTTATCGATCGTTTATCAAATGATCTGAAACAGCTTGGCTACGAGTTGTTATGTCGTCGCAACCATGATGTCAGTATCACCGTAAAGAGTTATGTCGATCTCCTGAACTGCATAAAAATATCAACCGATAGCAGTATGGGAAATCATTGCGTCGGTCATTGTGTCGGGAAAAGTGAGCATCTTGATATTATGGAAGATCTTGAAGCGGCTGTCAGAAGAGTCGTATTTGCGCCGGAAACAATTCCTCCGGCGCATGAATTCCGAAAAGTATGTCATAATTGCGGTTGCGGATGCTGAAAAAAATGTATTGATTATAGTGACCATTAGCTCTTTTTATGTTATCTAAAAAACATGGCTTCGCAAAAAGTCCATCTGCGTCGTTACGCAGCTCTTTCGTCACTGCAGCGTAGAATTGGACTACGCTTCATTTTGCAAGATTAGCAAGCCTTGCCATCTGGAGCTTTTATACTTTGCCATTGAAAACAGGAAAATTTGCGACAGCATCAAACATAACATTGATGTGCAAAGGAGATTTTATGTCAACTGCAAGCATACCTGAAACTGTCAGAAAATTACTGGCATCTCAGCCGATAGAACTGCCGATTTTCCATCCGGTCGCACTGAAATTGCAACGGATGCTATCTGATTATGATTTCACGGTTGATGAAGTTGCCCAAGTTGCGACTGAAGACCAGTCTCTTGCCAGCCAGATGCTGAAAATTGCCAACTCACCCATGTATATGGGGCGAACAAAGGTAGCCACCATAAAGGAAACGGTTATCAGGCTTGGAGCGCAGCAGGTAATCAACCTTGCCATTGCTGCATCACAGGCATCCTCACATGGCTCTGACAATGAGGTGCTTGATCGTTACATGAAAGAATTGTGGCTCCATAGTCATGGCTGCGCCCTGGGCTCAAAATGGCTTGCCCATGCATGCGGCATGCGTGGCGTTGCAGATGAAACCTATCTTGCCGCCCTTCTGCATGATGTAGGTAAATTATACCTCCTCAAATCGATCGAGCGGTTGGTAAAAGCAGGTGTCATAAGTTCCATGTTTGATGATGATTTGATACTTGAGATTTTTGAAGTCATGCATGTTGAACAGGGATATCGTCTGATGCAACACTGGAATTTTCCTGCCATGTATTGTGATGTCATACGTGACCACCATGCTGACCGTTGGGATACGGTCAACAAAATGCTGGCATTAGTCAGGTTTGTAAACATGGCGGCTCACCGGGTAGGGCTTGGTCTCAAGCATGAACCGGATCTTGTTTTGAAAGCGATGCCGGAAGCTGAAATACTAGACATATCAGATCTTCAGATAGCAGAACTTGAAGCAGTGCTTGAAGAATCTCGAGAAGAAGGTCTTGGCGATTGACACGTTCTTTGAATAAAAATGGCACTGTCTAACAGCGTGAAAACATCTGTCTCTTTGATATCTGCATATCTGAAACTGCTTCGCCCGATCCAGTGGCTTAAGAACCTGATGCTTTATTTTCCTTCTTTTCTGGGTGGTGGGATGCTGGCAATTTTGAAACCGTCAGCGCTTCTCCCTCTTGCTGCATTTTGTATCGCATCAAGCGCCAGTTATATCATTAATGATTGCAGAGATCGAATACACGACAGTCACCACCCGGAAAAACGAAAACGTCCCATAGCTTCCGGGATGATATCTGTTCCAGCCGGTATAAGTACCGTAATAGTACTGTTGATAGCAGCATTTTCAATATCGTGGCATCTATTGCCCCAGTTCTTTAACTATTTAGCTTTATACGTCCTTGTTTCGCTGGCATACACCTTTTGGCTGAAAAATATTATTCTGCTTGATATTCTGGGCATTTCAGCAGGATTTGTCATCCGCCTTGCCGCTGGTGCAGTAGTATTTGCCATACCGGTCAGTATATGGCTTTTTTTATGCGTATTTCTGCTCTCTCTCTTTTTAAGTGCCGGAAAACGTTTGAGCGAGAAAAAAAGACTTGCTGATAGCGCAGCGATTCACCGCAAGGTACTTTTAAACTACTCTGCTAAACTTCTGGAAGGTATCATGCTTGTTACCGGTAGTTCAGTTTTAATCGCATATACACAGTATGTAATTTCCAGGAACAATCGGTTTCTATTATTCACCGTTCCACTCTGTCTCTTTGGATTGATACGATACTATATGAGAATTCATAAAGACAACAGCAGTGGCGACCCCACAGAATCTCTGACACGGGATGTGCCACTTTTCATCACCGGTATGCTCTGGACTATCATGGTAGGGTGGGGGATATACGGAGGATGAGAGGGGAAATCTGCTTTATGACATCTCTATTCATTAGGTACACTGCATGATGCATCTTTCGGTTATCATTCCTACTATTGATTCATTGAGCAGTCTACCGGCGTTGATTGAGAGACTATTGCCTCAACTACGGGAAGATGACGAACTGATTTTTCTTGATACCGAGTCAATAGATGGAACACGAGAATTCCTTGAGCAGCTTCCATATCATAACAAACGTATTGTTACGATTCTGCGGGGAAATTTTTCTCACAGCGCAACCCGAATGCAGGGGGCTGATTTGGCGCAGGGAGATATTGTTGTTTATCTGACGGATGATATTATTCCACTTACTGATGACTTCCTTGAACAATTGGTGTTACCGATCGTCCAAGGCAGGGTTGTCGCATCGACAGGGGTTGCACAGATTGATCCTTTGACTGGTGATCCTTTACGTGCATGGCGTTACAATGGGTGGTGGCGGACACACGAAAAGGTCGTTTTGCCGATCACTAAAGAACAATGGTCATATTTGACACCACAAGAACGTTATGACAAATGTCGGCTTGACGACTGTGCTGCTTGCTATGACCGTGAAATTCTCCTTAAGGTTCGCTTTCCTAATGTCTCATATGGTGAAGACATTGCGATTGCCAAGCAGTTGCTGCTCTCTGGTTACAAAATTGGTTATTCATCTGATGCCAAGTTTTATCATTGGCACAATATTTCATTCTCATACTTGTTGAGGCGAATGTGTATTGATCAGGTTATATTGGCCGAACTTTTCGGGTTGTTACTGGTGAGGAACGCAGCCAAGATGTTCTTCATGATCGTTTCACAAATTACGCTCTATACGTGCCTTGGATTATTTATTCCTGGGGTATCAAGGCGTTTGCATTGGATATGTTTCAGTTGGAAATATATATTGGCTGATAATCTTGGTAAGTATATTGCTTCGGCACATGTCAAAAATAACGTGTTGAACCCTATTATGCGCTTTCGCCACCGTCTGAAACAAGATATTTTAAACTCTATAGAACACCATAGTATTGGTAAGCAAATGGTGGCGCAATCTGCTCCATTTAGGAGAGTGCCATGCCGTATAGCAAAGCGTATTGTTTGATTTGGATAGTGTGTTGTGCAGCGTTGTCTGTGAAGACAGGCTTTGTGCAGTTATAGCGGAGTGAGTAGGCTATGAAGGTAGCATTGGTTTCAACCTCAGATATAGGTCATGGTGCGGGAATAGCTGCTTACCGTTTGCATAGAGGGTTGATACAAGCCGGTGTCAAATCTCGCCTGCTGGTTACCGAGAAACTTTCACACGATGATACTGTCATTCAGCTCCCTCATCATCCTACATCACGGTCAGTTGCTGCTGTACAGCATCTGTTCCGCATGACTGAACATCTCCTGAATGTTGTTGGTCTACAGAATATTGTCTCATTATCATCTCCATATCTGATCCGTAATATGTGGCTCAAGAACGCCGACCTGATACATCTGCATAACATCCACTCGCATTCTAGATATTTTTCTCTTCTTCAATTGCCATACTTGAGCCGTACTCCATTACTCTGGACACTTCACGATATGTGGCCAATGACTGGACATTGTTATTATCCCTCCGATTGTACCCGCTGGATGAACTGTTGTGGAAATTGTCCTGATCTTGGCATATATCCACGTATGCTGTTTGATGCTACGGCACCGATGTTCTTTGTTAAGCGTAGACTGCTCAAATCAACAGACATTACGCTTGCTGCTCCTTCAGAATGGATGAAAAATCAGACGGAGCGCAGTCCAATATTTGCTGGAAAGCAGGTATGTCAAATTCCAAACGGGATAGATATGAAAGTTTATTATCCTCGGAATAGGTTGGCTATTCGTGCAGAATTAGGAATCAAAGAAGTTGATAGAGTATTGTTGTTTGTCTCATCCCAACTGGACGATCCCAGGAAGGGGCTTTCCCAGTTAATCCATGCATTGAATAGGCTTTTGATACCCAGAGAACGATTGCTTATAATGACCATGGGAGGAGGCAATTGCGAACAGTTTTCTGATTTTAGAACAATATCATTGGGGTATCAAGCTAACGAAGAGTATATGTCAAGAATTTATAGTGCAGCAGATTTACAAGTTGTACCAAGCCTGCAAGATAATCTGCCGAATGTAGTACTTGAATCTTTGGCATGTGGTACGCCTGTTGTCTGTTTTGATTGTGGAGGCTTAAGGGATATAATCAACCATTTTGACAACGGATATCTGGCTCGATTTAAAGATGTTACTGATTTAGCGACTGGAATTGAATGGGTTCTTAACAGACCAATTAACGATGTCGTGTTGCGTGAAAAGGCTGTAGCAAGTATTAGGAGGCGTTTTGATCTCACAATTACTACAGCAGCTCACGTTGAATTATACAAAGAGCTAATTAATAGTCGGGGTGGAGTTCGATGAAGTCGTATTCTGCAAACATTTATTCCTTTGATGTTTTCGACACACTGTTGACACGTACTATAATGCATCCCAAGGATATTTTCCTATTGATGTGTCAAAGGATGGCGTCTATGAAACCAGCATTTGGTCAGCAGTTTGTCCGATCCTTCTGGGGGTGGAGGGTCTGGTCAGAGTTTGTTGCCCGTCGGGAATCTACTTGTGAAGATATTGATCTTGCAGCTATTTATAGAACACTATCATGTTTATGCGCCTTGGAAGACCATGTCCGGGACTCTTTGTATAAACTTGAGTTACAGGTAGAGTATGAGATGCTGACTCCAATTAGGGGAACCGCAGAATTACTACATGAATGCCGTTGCCGCAGTAACCATGGGATAGTATTTGTGTCGGATATGTATCTGCCGTCATGGTACATACGTAGCGTGCTGGAAAAATTTGCCATGTTTCGGGAGGGAGACCTGTTGTATGTTTCTGGAGAAAGTGGTGTGACCAAGGGGTCAGGAAAACTATTCCGGCTAGTACTTGATGATCTGGGGTTAACCCCTGGGGAACTGGTTCATTTTGGCGACAACCCCCATGCTGACCAAGCTGTCCCAAAATCCCTTGGCATAGGTCTTTTGAATGAAACTCCACACTTACCCAGTCTGTCAATAATTGATGGTTTAAAATTGAAATTTCTGTATTTGCGTGATCTGATTCGGGCAAGGTTGACCATCATCATGGGGGGGGAAAATGTTTGACTCATGGGGACCAACCCGGTACGAGAAAATCATCTACAACATTCTCCCTGAACGGTTGTTGGCCGCAAGGCTGTCAGGTATTGCCCGCGCAGTTCGTATTACACACGAGCCTATGACATCATGCCAGCTAACAGTCAATGAAACTGCCTGCGGAGTGGTGGCGCCTTTGGTCTGTTTCTATGCATGGTGGCTTTTACGTTGTGCTGTTCGGGATGGGATTAAGCGAATCTATTTTCTTGCTCGCGATGGTCAACTGCTGTTGGAGGCTACCCAGATTCTCATTGAGCGCTGGAATCTGGATATAGATGCCAGGTATCTCTACTGCTCTCGCGAATCACTGCTTCTACCTAGTTATGAACAAACTGGTGAATTTGAACTGCACTGGATTACCTGGGGGTATGCTGGCGCTATTTCTATGGCTGAAATATCTAGACGGATTTCTGTTGATATGGATGAGATGCGACCATACCTTTATAGACACGGGCTGGATGGCTGTCTGTTGTTACCTGAACAGCCGATGCAGCGATCCGACATAGCGAAGGTAGAGAATCTACTGAAAGATGCTGAAATGGAACAGCTGATCAGGCGTAAAAGCGAACCGCAGTTCAAGCTGACGCTGGCATACCTAGAGCAGGAACGGCTCTTCGAAGGGGTGCCTTGGGTGTTGGCGGATACGGGGTGGCGCGGGTCGTCCCAGTATGCATTGAGTGCTTTGATGAGTAAGGCGGGAAAGCGATCTACTACCGGTCTCACCGGCAACTACCTTGGTATCAATCTGGAGGCTCATCAGTACGGCAATGACTCGTTGCATGCATTTCTTTTCGACTGGAGAATATCGCCGCGTGACTATCGGCTTTACTGCTTTATCTGTTTCGAAATGCTGTTTTCGGCTGACCATGGTAGAACCATAGGTTACCGGCGGGATGGCGATATTATAGCACCTATTCTGACCCAGCCACCACTGGAGTATGTTGGCGAGGCTGTTGATTTTCATCATCGCAAAACTAGGGATTATGCATCTCTACTTGCTAAACATATGCCAATTGATGCCTATGATGATTCACTGTCTGATGTCTCCAGAAGCCTTGCGTGTTCATTTATCACCACCCCTTCCTCTGAAGAGGCGGCGCTTTACGGGGAATGGCCCATTGCCAGCGAGATGGGTGAGGCTGATTTTCAACCCATGTCACCGCCAATGGGATTTGTTCAGTTTATCAGGTGTGCAATGGGATTGGATAAGATAAAGGGATTCTGGCCTCAGGCGAGTTTAGTGCGTGGCAATCAGCATCTGTTGAACGGTGTATACAATGTTTTCCTGGATATAGGTGTACTTGACTGGTATCGCCGTTTTCTTTTGCGTTACTGAAGTTACACGGTAAAAGAGAGACAGTATTTAATTACGAGTGATTGATTCTATACCCCCCAAACCCGTACGCCGCTCCTTTTCCTACGTTTAAAAAGCTGCCGAGTAATAAAAATGGCAATTGCTCCTCGTTTATGCCGCTAAACACCCCTTCACCGGTCATTCCGGATAAATGCATCCCCTTCTGGTTGTCGTAAATAAACGCGCCTGAAATTATATCTACATTATCTGCTTGTTTCGATACCTCTTTGTAATCCATATCAAATTCGTATCCGGCATAATAATATCCAATGGCAGAAACACGCCGCATGACTGCAGTGAAGAACTGTTTAAATGACAAGCTGTGTTGTATCTTGCCATGAGCCACCAGTTTCAATGGCGATATGAGGCTTATAGATAGCATATTGCCAAGGTTTTGACTGCTGTCGAGTATTCCACCGCTTGCCAAAAGAATAAGGTTGTCCTTATGTTTAAAGGGTCGGTTTTCAGTACCTATGGTTGATTCAGTCCCCTGATAGTCCGATGATGTAATTTTTTCTATTGTGCAGTCGTCATCTAATTCTGAATTTTTTATGAACGTTACAAAGCCTTCCAGCAACATTTCCAGTGAAGATATAGCGTTTCCAACAACGGCTAATCGGCAAACCAGTTTATTGTTGCTAATCTCAGGAAAAGAAAAGGCGTAGGGGAGGGGTGGCTTTTGATGTTTTTTAAGCGCTTCCTGGTCGGTTGCCAGCTCCTGACGGAATACAAGGTGATACTGGCATTCAGTGCGGCATTTGCAGGTGTAACAATTGTTATCAGGATAATGGCAAACTGCTTCACGACAAAACTGTGGATATTGTGACGATCCGCGAAGCATGATTGCGTGCTGAAGTTTATATGGATTATCGCTCTCTATATGGATGCGGATGTCTGCCAGATTGAATTCCACGTTACTCGCCTTTTGCAAATAAAGAGAAAGGGCAGCCTTGCGGCTGCCCTGATAGTGCATTACAGAATATGTGATTAAATTAACAGCTGAATTGTGCTTTGAGGAATTCGCGGTTCATGCGTGCAATGAACTTTACATTGATTCCTTTAGGGCAGGAAGCCTGACATTCATAGTGGTTTGTGCAGTTACCAAAACCACAATCTTTCATAGCCTGTGTCATGTTTTTTACACGAGCAGGAGCTTCAGCTCTCCCTTGTGGCAGAATTGCAAGTTGTGAAACTTTTGCGCTTGTAAAGAGCATTGCAGCGCCATTTGGGCAACCTGCTACGCATGCGCCACAGCCGATACATTCTGCCGCATCCATTGCCTCATCCAATACTGCTTTTGGAATAAGAGTTGAATTGGCGTCTGGGACACCGCCTGTGTGACATGAATTATAGCCGCCAGCCTGTATAATCTTGTCAAGAGCAGAACGGTCTACGATAAGATCCTTGACGATTGGGAAAGCTCTTGCTCTCCACGGTTCAATGTAGATGGTGTCGCCATCTTTGAACTTACGCATATGTAGCTGGCATACGGTGGTACGTTCCTGCCCACCATGCGCCATCCCGTTAATTACCTGGGAACACATACCGCAAATTCCTTCACGGCAATCATGGTCGAATACAATAGGTTCCTTACCGGAATTGATAAGGTCTTCGTTTACACAGTCGAGCATTTCGAGAAATGAATGATGCTCTGTGATGTTTTTGGCTGTTATGGTTTCAAATTTGCCAGGATCGTTGGCATTCTTCTGACGCCATACGATTAAAGTAAATGTCATGGTTTTATGGTGTTCGCTCATTATTTGTAGCTCCTTATGGCGAGGTGAATTGTTTCGAATTTCAGAGGTTCTTTATGCAGTTCCGGCTCTTTGTCATTACCTTTGAATTCCCATGCGCCAACATAGCTGAAATCGGCGTCATTACGTTTTGCTTCGCCGTCAGGCATCTGATGTTCAACCCTGAAGTGACCACCGCAAGATTCTTCTCTGTGCAGTGCGTCTCTGGCAAGAAGTTCACCAAATTCAAGGAAGTCTGCAACACGACCGGCGTTTTCAAGCTGCTGGTTGAGTTCTGCGCCTGAACCAGTAACTTTGACATTCTGCCAGAACTCTTCTCTGATCTTTGGAATCTCTTTGATAGCTTCGGTGAGGCTCTCTTTTGTACGCGCCATACCGACATTGTTCCACATGACTTTTCCAAGTTCACGATGGAAGTCGGTAACTGTCCGTTTACCGTTGATGTTGAGCAGTTTGTTGGTACGACCTGTAACTTCTTCGTACGATTTTTTGAATTCAGGATGGTCAACCTTGACTTCACCTGGTTTAACTGTGACGAGGTAACCGCCGATTGTGTAAGGGATTACGAAATAGCCATCTGAAAGACCCTGCATGAGAGCGGAAGCGCCGAGGCGGTTTGCTCCATGTACGGAGAAGTTTGCTTCACCAAGAACAAAGAGACCCGGTATATTGCTCATAAGGTTGTAATCTACCCACATGCCACCCATTGCATAGTGAGGAGCTGGATAGATACGCATTGGCGTTTTGTATGCGTTGTCATCGGTAATGCGTTCATACATTTCAAAGAGGTTGCCGTAACGCTCTTTAATTGTATTTTCGCCAAGACGTTTGATGGAATCAGCATAATCGAGATAAACGCCGCGACCGCCAGGTCCTACGCCACGACCGTCATCGCACTGTTCTTTTGCGGAACGTGAAGCGATATCACGAGGTGCAAGGTTGCCGTAAGATGGGTATTTGCGTTCGAGATAGTAGTCACGATCTGCATCAGGTACCTGATCAGGGCGTTTACCGCAATCTTCCTGTTTCTTTGGAACCCAGATACGACCATCGTTACGAAGTGATTCGGACATGAGGGTCAGTTTTGACTGGTATTCGCCAGCTTGTGGAATACAGGTTGGATGAATCTGTGTGTAGCAAGGGTTTGCAAAGAAAGCGCCTTTTTTAGCTGCTGACCAGTTTGCTGTTACTGAACAACCTTTTGCATTTGTAGAAAGATAGAATACATTGACATAACCGCCTGAAGCGATACAAACAGCATCAGCTGCGTAACATTCGATTTCGCCTGTTACAAGGTTACGAACTGTAATACCTTTTGCTGCTCCATCAACAACAACAAGATCAAGCATTTCACGGCGAGTGTACATTTTTACAGTGCCGGCTTTAATCTGGCGTGAAAGAGCTGAATATGCGCCAAGAAGAAGTTGCTGACCTGTTTGACCGCGAGAGTAGAATGTTCTGGAAACCTGTGCGCCACCGAAAGAACGGGTGTCAAGGTAGCCTGCGTAGTCACGGTTGAATGGAACACCTTGAGCAACGCATTGGTCGATGATGTTGTTGGAAACCTGTGAAAGACGCCATACGTCAGCTTCACGGGCGCGGAAGTCGCCACCTTTGATGGTGTCGTACATAAGACGGAGGATAGAGTCACCGTCACTTGGATAGTTTTTAGCGGCGTTGATACCACCCTGCGCTGCGATTGAGTGAGCGCGGCGTGGTGAATCCTGATAGCAGAAAGCCTGAACATTGTAGCCGAGTTCGCCAAGTGAAGCAGCGGCAGCGCCGCCAGCAAGACCGGTTCCGACCATTATGATGTTGTATTTACGTTTGTTTGCCGGGTTAACAAGCTTTAGATCAAAGCGGTGTTTATCCCATGATTTTTCAATTGGTCCGGTAGGACATTTTCCGTCAAGTATCACAATAGCCCCCTTATTTCAGTATTTTTACGAGAATGGTGAGTGGAATTGCTGCATAGCCGAGGAACATGGCAAGTGCAGCCAATGTGCCTGCTTTTGTAATGAAAGGCTGTGTTCTGTCGTTGCTCCACCCCATGGTCTGGAAAAAGCTCTGGATACCGTGAGAAAGATGAAGAAAAAGAATTACCATTGCACCGGCATAAATAAGTGTTACACCGACATTCTGGAATGCAGAAACAACCATACCGAGAACGTTTGGAACCTGACCTTCAATTCCTTGAACAAGGTTTTTCAATGCTGCGGTTTCAGGAGTGATGATCTGGAAAGTGAAATGAAGAAGGTGATAAAGAATGAATGCCATCAACAACAGACCTGTCCAGATCATGTTTTCGCTTGCAAATGTTGCTTTTTGTCCAGCTTTTACAGCGTATTGTTGTGGACGACCGGCTCTGTTTTCAAGAGTCAGCTGAATGCCGTACCAGATGTGTACGCATACAAATAGCAGCAGTGTGAGACGGAAACCCCAGATGATTGGGGACGGCATGCTGTGCAGATGGTGTGCGTAGGCATTGATGCCACCCGGAAGCCAGCCAAAAATACTGGAGTTTCCGAGCAGATGGATAACAGCAAACAGAACCATGGATTGCCCTGTGATTGCCATTAATATCTTTCTGCCAATGGATGACGAGGTGAATTGCATAAACGTTCCTTCCTTTATAAAGAGTGTAATGAATCTGTTTGGTTAATCTATGAAAGCATACAATAAGGTGGAGTTTAAACTCTATGGTGAAGGGGGACCGCGCCAACAAAATCTGGTGATGTCAAACATACCATACCTCCTTTTGTTTGTATTTAAAGGGAAAATGAAAAGCGCATATCAAAAATAAAGAGCCAAGCTTTTGCAGCCGCAAATACTAAACTTCGTTATGAAAAATTGCAACTGTTTTATGTATACGCAGATAAACTCGTTTCTTTTCAGTATGAATGCCTGATGAGATATATCACGCCCCTGTTGCAGTGGTGATAAATAACTGGAAAATAATACATAGTTTGGTCTCTGTCGCTTTTCGGTCTCCTGTAACACAAATTTACCTTGTTCATTTGCTCGACTATTGACAAATCGAGAGTTCAGAAACTACTATATGGAAATATATTTATACGAAAGGTTTGTTATGAAAACAGTTGTTCTCCTCGGCGATGGTATGGCGGACGAGGTTTATAAAGAGCTTGGAGATAAATCACCTCTCCAGGCGGCAAAAACAGAAAATATGGATTTTATGGTAAAACATGGCGTTACCGGGCTTGCTTACACGGTACCTGAAGGGCTTCCGCCCGGGAGCGATGTGGCAAATCTTTCGGTTTTTGGCTATAATCCGACGGATTGTTACACTGGACGTTCCCCTTTGGAAGCTATCAGCATGGGGGTTCATCTTGATCCTGAAGATGTGGCTTTCAGGATGAATCTTGTAACCTTGAAACCGCATGGAAGTTCGATCTATATGGAAGATTTTTCAGCGGGTCATATTTCTACCGCAGAAGCTGCCGAACTGATTAAAACTTTGCAGACAGAACTAGGCAGCTCTGAATTTGAATTTTATCCTGGTGTCGGTTATCGACATTTGATGGTGTGGCGTGCCGGTAAAGACAAAATGACAGCGACACCTCCCCATGATATCACAGGGAGGGCTGTGCTCGATTATCTTCCCCAGGGTGATGGGGCTGATACCCTGAACAGTGTTATGAACTCCTGTCAGATGCTTTTTCATGATCATCCGGTCAATAAGAAGCGCAAAGAAGAAGGAAAACTCCCAGCTACGTCAGTATGGTTGTGGGGGCACGGTAAAATTCCTAAAATAGCATCTTTCAAAGAAACTTTCGGTTTGAATGGAGCTGTTATTTCCGCAGTGGATTTAATCAAGGGGATTGGCATCTGCGCCGGGCTAGATAGTATAAATGTTGAAGGTGCAACCGGATATATTGATACAAATTATGCTGGGAAGGCTGAAGCTGCGCTCGCTGCCCTTGAAACCCATGATTTTGTATATGTTCATCTGGAGGCTCCTGATGAAGCATCCCATGCCGGATCAATGCGGGATAAGCTGAAAGCAATTGAGGATTTTGACAGGCTGGTTGTCGGTACGGTGCTTGAGGGGATAAAAAAATTCGGCGAGTATGCGATCCTTTGTTGCCCGGATCACCCGACCCCTGTACGGCTAATGACCCACACCTCCGAACCTGTACCGTTTGTTATCTATCGTGGCGGGGAAGGGGATGGAAACGGTGCAGCGTCATATTCTGAAGCTGAAGCCAAAAAAACAGGGGTGGTAATGGAAGGGTATGAACTTCTGCCGAC
>Ga0172367_10006948_pt1 | contig 13115 bp, 14 predicted proteins | sample Lak10m_FD_114542 | JGI IMG/M metagenome (GOLD analysis project Ga0172367, IMG submission 114542) | Freshwater microbial communities from Kabuno Bay, South-Kivu, Congo - kab_022012_10m | ecosystem: Environmental > Aquatic > Freshwater > Lake | place: Democratic Republic of the Congo: South-Kivu...
AGTTTTTTTCCATTCTCAAAAAGAAGTCCAGCGTGAATAACTTCAGGAAAAGTTTTTTCTCCTTCAACTTTACATATTTCGTTAAAAATCTTTTTCTGTTTATCTAGGTTTGCAATGTGATCTACTCCACGAATGATGTGTGTGATATCATAATCATAATCATCCAATATAGAACAAAAGTTGTAGGTGGGAAATCCATTGTTACGAAGTATGACCATCTTATATTCGCCCATATCAAGTTCAATACCGTTTTCACCAAGAACGCCTATTTTTTCGGCAACCTCTTTGTACCTATCTAATCTTTGGGATTGTCTGAAGGTAAGATCATAATCTAGACCAAAATAATCCATCTGTTCGTAAATATAATCTATCCATTCTTCACGGTTTCTTTCCTGATCAGTATCATCTATACGCAGTATAAATTCTCCTCCATTAGCCTTTGCCATTAAATAATTAAGAAGTGCTGTTCTTAGTGTCCCTAGATGAAATTGACCGGTAGGACTCGGTGCTACTCTTGTTCTCATATTAATTAGTTTTTTTTAAAAGTATATATTATGCAAAAATAACCAAAAAAAATTTACAATATAGGATTAAGAAAAATAATAGCTAATATTTTTTAATATATATAGAGTTAATATGAAAAAATACCTTAATTTTTTAAAAGAAGAGTTAGATATAAAGGACACACAGGGATTACCCTCCGATATAGATAAACTTAGAAAAGACTATACAAAATATACTCTTTCATCAATACCCGATTCTGAACAATCTGCACGCGAATATGGTAAAAAAGTCATGGAGTTATCCCAAAAGAATCGAGAGTTGATAGGTACAGATCCCCAAAAGAAAGATGAACTTAAAAAGCTAGCAGAGGATATAATAAGAAATTACTTTCCAGAGCTTTTGAATTACATCAAACAAACTATGGGAGCTGAGGTGGTGTTCAATTTTGAGTTTTCTAATGATATAGTAGGTCAAATGACTAAACTTTCTTCAAAACCTGAAAAAGCTCTAAATGAAATCCCACAAGATATGCCAGAAGATCAAAAAAGTAAAATATCTAAAGCTAAGATTTTAGACATGATGGGTCAGTCTGCAGGATTTGATGTTTCGGGTGCTCTTAATGATTACCCAGAACTCTCCACTAAAATTACCAAAATTTTGGGAAAAGAAAAAACTGATGAATTCATTCAAAATACCAAAGACACCATGAACTGGGCACAAAGGCTAGATCAGGCAGAGAACCCCGACACAAAAGCTAGAATGATGAAAACAAACCCATCGGGTATGGCGGGGGGCAATGATGTAAGATTTGATAAAGAAAATAAAAAAATTATAATAAGCGTGAAAGGTATTGATTTTGTGATGCTCATTCACGAAGGACTAAAGGCGGTGAATCGTCTTTTATCCTGGGCATCTAGTCAAGATAGTGGAATAGACCCAAAACCATACACCAGTTCATACAGAGATGAAGTAGATGATTTTAGATATGGACCTGTTCTAAAAAAATGTTGGGAGAAATTTGTTGAAATGTGTGTTAGTTCATCTGAGGAATATTCCCAAATGGAGTTTAAAAATCTAATGGAACTCATCTGGGTAGAACTTTCTAGATCAAAGGAGAATGGGGGTAGATATACGGATGATGAATTTTTAACTATGAACGAAGAGCTCTTAGAAATCTGTAAGATAACGAACGATGGAAAAGTTACAATAGAAAAAAGACAATTTGATAGAAGTGTTGCAAACCCATTAATCATGGAAATAATAAAAGATCTTGTATCAAAAAACCAATCAGGAAAACCAAAAAATCAAGGCGATCCAATAGAGGAATTTGTCAAAAATATGAAAAAATACACCAATGATGATAACTGGGACGAAATTGAGAGAGAAGAAAAAGAATTCAAAGAGTGGCTCGAAGGTTTGCCGTCCAGGGATATTGAACAATATATGAATGATATATTAGACAAAAATCCACCATGGAAAGGGGATGTCATGGGGCTTATTTCAGCCGAATTAACAAAAAGAGAAAACTTAAAAGAATCTAATAATTTTTCTAGATTGAAAACATTTGAAAATTTTGTTTCTACATTAAGGAAGAAACCCGATGCTCAAATAGCACAAGGTCGGGGTTGGCAGATGTTCTTAGAAAGATTTAATAGAATATTCAAGAGTTTATCACCGGATAAAAAACAAGAAATAAATAGTTTTTTTAATTGAATATCCTTTTTTTAAGACGGATCATTTTTTACTTTTTCAAGAGAGATTGCTAAGTTATTTTTTAGTGCTAAAATATTTTGGGTATTTGAAGAAGTTTTTAAAAGTCTATCTAATAGAGCTTTTCCATTTTCAAAAAGTTCGATTACTTTATTAAGATCAGGGATGTTGGGAGTAGAATATTTATACACCAGATAATCTCCATAAGTAAATAAACAATCTTTTTCCGTCAAATAATCATAAATTTCTTTTTTACTTAAATTTTCATCCTGAGCAATTAATTCTAACACAATTTTATAAATATGATCCATGTCAATATTTTCAATTTCCTTTTTTTGAAATACCTCTAATCTTCCCAGCAAGTATATTTTTGAAAATTTATTATCTTTTGAATTATTATGTGAATAGATTAATTTCATAACACTTCTTATAGACATCTCATCGTCCCAGATAGCAGGTAATTTTTCTTTTATAATTTGATAATATTTTTCTGGAATTTCAAATACCTCAATAAACTCTTCAAGTGTACGAGGTTTAATTCGCTCTTCTTCTTGATTCTCGGGTTTGTTGAAACTATTGGCAAATTCAAAAATTTCAAGATTTTTTTTCAAATGACAACTTAAAAAATAATTCCAACTAGATGGATCTAAACTTAATTGATTGAAGTGCACATGTATGGAATCTTTATATTTTTCAAGATGAAAAAAATTACCCTCCCTTGTACAAAGTCCAGTATTAGACAGAGAACAAACTTTTTTAACTCCATCTTGATTTCTAGATATTGTAATTATAATATCTTCGTCCATATGTAACACTTTTAGATATGGTTCAAAACTTTCTATCTCTTGAAGTGTTTGTTGTATAGGTTTTCCTGAAATTTCTAATTGCTCCTTCATTTCTTTGAGTAAATCCACAAAACATACTTCCGGTTTATCCTTGAAATGCGCATATTCCTGTCTATCTCCTTTGTATTTACCAAGTTTTTTGATAACATGAAATAAAGATTGATTTGGATATCTTTGTTTTTCTTCACCAGTTTCAAAATCTCTTATAATTATTTCACCTGGCTTTCTAGGAATTTGCCTCAAATTGGTTAATCTGGAATGGAAAGCATTATACATCCCAGTTTCCTTGCTCGTTCGGGAAGTATTTGAAGGAGATAGTTGTTTTTTGTAGTACTCTTTCAATATTTGTGGAAAATAATTTTTTATAATTTTTTCATTTTCCATATTTGGCATTATTCTAATCAATTCATCACGCAACACCTCATAAGCAGGGGTGACGGAACCTGATGGGTTATTCCTTTTTTTTTCTTGATTTTCTTTTATTAACTTATCAATACTCCCAAAACTAAGTGTAGAATTACCCTTTTGTGAATTCCATTTTTCATACATATCACTCAAGGTTTCTACGGTAGTCAAAAAATCTGGACTTTCCCAATCCATCTGTTCGGTGGTAATATTAGGTGAAGAAAAAGGAAGACCCTCTTTAACAAAATATAACCATGGGAATATCAAACCTGGTTTTCCTATACCTTCAAAATAATTCTTGACTCTCCCATAATCCCCATCGGATAAAGCTTCTCTTTCTTGTTCTGGAGTTAGTTGAAGTTTAGAAAAAGACAAATCTGGGTTTTCTTTTTTCCACTCAGGATCATTGAAAATTTCCTCTTTTTTTGTCTTTAATAAGAAATCTTTAGCAGACTGATTATTTTCATTCAAAAAAGAGAATTGAGTTTTTAGATATCTCATTTTTTATTAATACTTTGGTTTTCTCCCCATACTTAAAGATGGTCGGTAAATATTTTCTTCTTCACTAAATTCTTCTTCACTAAATTCTTGTTCCTCTTGTTCCTCTTGAGAAAATTTAGAATACAAAGAATACAAAGGGTCTTTGGTTTCCCCCTGTGTATCAGGATCTGTTTGGGGCCAGCGTATTATTTGGGGTTTTGTCGTTGTATCTGGAATAGTTTGTGTTTCACCCGGCGAGGAATAACGAGGCATATCATCCAAATTCAAATCACCCTGTGTATCAGGATCTGTTTGGGGCCAGCGTATTATTTGGGGTTTTGTCGTTGTATCTGGAATAGTTTGGGTCTCCTGTTCCTCAGGGGGTGAGGAATAAATATCTGAATAAGATGAGGAATAATCCTCAACTATAAAATTTCTAAAATTTTTTATTTTTTTCATCGGTTTGTTTTTTTTTAATTATATATAAAAAAACAAAAACCTTTATTAATCAAAGGGTAAAGGGTCAATTACTCTTATTTTCATATTTCAATTTTACAAATTAATTTCAAACAAAAACCTATTATTATCCCGAGACCTGTTGTCTATGATATAAATATAAACCTTGCCTGACATACCCCCAGGTACATCTATCATATCGTAATTCCACCAATAACTACTTCCATAGGAAGGAATCTCAGGCACATTACTATCTAATTGTTTTCTATATAATTCATTTTGATTAAGAGAATCCATCACAATTAATGTAAAATTTTCAGTGTTGGCTGCATTTATTGTTAACCTGGTGAGATAAAAATGTATTATGAAACTTATCTTTTTTGGATCAAAAGCCCGAAGTGTTTGTTCTGTTTTTTCTTTGTTCCACATTTGGTTGTTTGCTTTTTCCAATATTTCGGATTGTAGTTGCTGTGGAGTTTGATAACCGATATTTGTAACACCGCCTATATCATTTCTACCTTCATGTCTGAAAACAAAATTTGTGTAGATATATTTCCCCTTTCCCTCTCTCCAATTACCCATCATTAGATTTCTATCAATTTGTCCATGTACTATGGTGCCTGTTAAAAAACAAACTATTGTAAATAAAATTTTTTTAATTTTTTTCATACAAGTTTATATTTTTTTTTTGATTGAATGTTTTTTCTAATAGGAAGAATTTTAGTTAGAGTTCATCTACTCTATTTTTAAGATCCGGTGGTAATTTCCAAGTCCAATTTTGTAAGTTTTTTTTCATATCACTAGGTTTTAAATTCTTATTTTTCCTTAAAAAATTACTCACCTCCCAGACAGAATGGAAGCTGGGGTATATTTTTTCACATTCCTCAAAATAACCAATCGCATCTTGTATTTTACCATCTAAAAGGGATTCCCACCCTAATCTTTCATATTTAGAAGCTTGGGAATAGTTATCATTAGGTAAGACAAATTCCATAGGATGCTGGACGCTGGTTTCCTGATGAGTACTATCACTAGAATAGGGTGGATATTTTTCTTTTTCTAATTGATTAATAGCTCTGTATTCACTATCAACTACTGAGTAGTAAGCCACCCACCTTTCCCTAAGTACATCGTTTGGCGTGACGAGTGAAAAATATTGTGAAAGAAGTCTTCTTTTTGATATATCCGGATTTAAAACAATAAGATCAGTGGCATATTTATCGTAGAATGAAACTTCCTCAAGAGATTGTTCTCTTTGTTGAAAATGAAAAGATATCAAAGTTGTAAGCACAACTAAAACAAAAGAACTCAAAAACCATTTAATCAAATCTATTTTTTTGTCTATATCCATTTTTCAATTCTGTCAAATATAATGTAATTTTTCATAATTCAGACCGATTGATTATAACTTTATCACTATTCTTGTCTGCCCACTTCTGTATACTATCCAAAGAATAAGATGTAAAATTACATTTACCATTTTCATAGTCATAATGAGATATATCCACCCCCGAACCTAAATCATCAAGGTCTATGAAAGTTTGGTATCTCATCTTACCAGGGGGAACTTCAACAACATAATATCGACCTGTCCATCCTTTTTTTACAAAAACTTCAATGGGAAATTCTTCCTTTATACGCCAAGATTCCTCCTTGTTCCAGTTTATTTCTGCCTCTGTTATAAAATCATTAAAGTCTGTTTTAATAAAATTCTTTGATTTAATATCATCTTTCATAAAAATTAGTTGTTTTTTGTTGTATATATAAAAAAAACAAATATCACAAAGATATTTACAATTTAGTTTGTGGATTATATATTTTTTCACCAGATGAGGGTACTTTTGTTTGATCGTCATCTTTTGCGATAGCATACAATTTGTATATTTTTCTTAAAGTTTCCTGTGATTTTTTTCTAATCATTTCAGCTGCTTGTGTGAAAAAAATCTTCCAATCTTTTTTGAATAATTTATCGGTTTGTTTTTCAAATCTTTCTATAGCTTTTAATTTTTCTTGATCCACAGATTTATTTTGGAACATATTCATCAGTTCTGTTTGGTCAAGAATATTCATTTTGAATATATCAATTCTATTGATTTTATTATATTCAAAAGCTCTTTTAAAAATCATATTTACAATTATTTTGAGTTCAAATTCATTTTTATTTCTGTTGGGGTATAATTTTTTCTGATCATCTAGAATCTTATTGTAGATTTGGTCAAAACTTATGGTTTGCATTTTCCTTAAAAAACTTATATTATCTTCATTATTTAAATAATTTATAAAATCTTTTTTTAAAATACCTCGATCTATTATATCTTGCCCAAATTCACATGTCCTAACTAAATTTTCTATGTGATCAACATAATACATCATATGAAAAAATAAATCCAAATCCTCATTACCATAATTTTGGAATTTGTAGGATCCGTATATAGATAGATCCGAAAGTCGGATTTTACCCTTTTTAAAAAAATCATAAATGTGCTTTATCTCATGTGATAGACTGGGTCTAAACAACTCTAAATTATTTTCCATCATTTCTCTTATCACTTGTCCTGTTATCTGATCGTGATAACTTTTATCTCTGGTAATTTTAAAATTAAGATATACAATTATCTTTGGAACAACACCCAAAGTGGGTTCTATATTCTGGGTTTGGTAATTTACTTCCCCAAAATCAGTGTATCTTATAGAAAATGAAATGAAATGTATCAAATGTTGCTGGGGTAAATCATCTTCTCTAAGGGACAATCTAAAGGATGCATCTTTGAAGTCAAGATCCCCCACTCTAAAATTACCGATGATATTTATCTGTTTTTGTTTTAGTTCATCAAGTCCATCATTCGGATCTATCCCTGGAATTATTTTATCATATAATTGATTTGACACATTAATTATATTCTGGGGTATGCCCAGAGCTTCCTTTATCAAATAGTGTTCAAATCCCGTGAATGGTTTCAAATGTTTCATAGTCTATCCTACATAAAAATTCAAAAATCTTTTTAAATGAATAGATTCATTTGATGAATTTTTATATTTGTGATTTTTGTAGAATTTATCTAAAATTTCTGTATCTATTGGATCCCGATCGAGCGCTCTATCTACTATCTGTCTTGTGAATTCAAAACCAAGATCTTCGATCTGTTCATCTGATAATTGCAAAAGCTGGGTTCTGGACAAATTTGTTGGATCCATAAATCCGATATTTTCTGTGGGATTTATATCCCCCTGTCCATCAGTTTCAAATTCATCGAAACTTTCAAATAATTTCAAATGTTTCATTTGTTTTTATTTTTATATATTAAAAAATATTATTTTTATGTCTAATGAAATCAACTACAGGTTATCGATAATTAGAAAATGGGCATGTTATCTATGTGGCTAAAATTATGATATAGATTTTAACACAAACAAAAAAATATTATTTGATGTCGTTGTGTAATTTATTAACTCAAAACATTCGAAAAGTTTTTAAATGACATTATATTTTTATTTTCTTTTACCATCTCCTCAGCTTCTCTTCTCAATCTTTTCCTTGTTCCTTCTCCTGGATTAGTATTTTTTTGATTTCTTAATTGTTCTTCTTTCCATTTATTTAATAATTCTTTGTATTTAGCATTTACTCTATCCTCACGAGAAGTCCCACGGACCCCTCCCATATAAGGCTCAGATGCGAGCGCACCCGCGGTAGCTGCTCTAGCTATATCATTACCGGGCACTTTCTGCACAACGTCCGTAATAACCTCTCTTGTGACTTCTTCGGTACCAGTCACAATTTGTGTATCATTGAGCCAATCAGTTAATTCCTGGGCAGCTTCGGGGTTTTTGATTCCAAACGGATTGAATCCTTTAACCCCCGTCATATCAATTCCATCTGTATTTTTAAAAATATCCCCAACAGTTTTTATAGAATCATTTTCTAAGCAATTATTTAAATATTCAATCTCTGTATCAATCATTTGTTGATTGCCCTGATGTGTTATATCAAACATTTTTCTTATGAATTCATCTGTAGAAATTCCTTTGGCATCGGCCATCTTATCGAACAGGTCAAAGAGCTCTTGTTTTGGAGCTGTTGCATTTATGAATTCATTTGTACCATCGGTAATATCTAAATTATCACCTAATTGTTGTAATGTTTTTAAAATAGCATCCTTAGACTGAATTGGTGGTAAATAATCTTTTGTTTCTATATAATCCGTCACATAATCCACTTGTCTTGTTCTCACCAATTTTGATAAACAAGCACCACTTCCCAAACACAGGGCGCTCATCATTAAACTAAATGCAAGATTAAACTGCATATGCCTTTCTCTTATTCCAAATGCCTTCAATATATTAGCTGCATCTTCTTTTTGACCATTTTTCCATAACTCAATCACTTTATTGAATTCTTCTTTATTTAATACAAGATCCATAGGTATTATTGCACCATTCACTGTATCTATAAATGGATTTTCCCCCTTTAAAATTCTTCCAGTTTTTGATATCACAGGAGTTATATCTGTGTTCAGTTCTCTTATTTTTTCATTTATTCTTTCATTAGAATAGTATGAGTATTTTTCTATGTGTGTCATCATCACTAAATTATTTTATTTTTTTGAAGCTACAGCAGCTTGGAACCCTTTATTCCTATCCCCAACACTTACCATCCTCATATTTTTAGTATCTTTTTCTTTTTCTTTTTCAACACATTTGGCCCATTCCGTTTGATAAGAATCTGGAAATATATCCCTCGATTCTAATTCTTTTTCAACCTTTTGTATATTTTTTCGAACTTCATCAGTTGTTGGGGACGTATTCATCAAACTATTAAGTTTTCTAAACAATCTACAAGTACTAGCTTTATCTAAAGTAATATCCTCGTATGGATCCCTCTTGGTACCGTAAGCCAAATTCCATCTTAACTGATCACCGCGTTTTTGTTTAATTATATCTTCATCTGTTCTTATTCCGGTCGGATAAACTTTGAACCAAGCTTCAAGATACTGAATATAATTCTCTAGGGTTGGATATGGTTGTCTAAACCAACACATAAGTAAAAATACCCCAAAAATAAAAAACAAAGCACAAACAACAGTAAATATTGAAAAGGCTGGTGCCAGAAAAGCACCACCAATGGCGCCTGCTGCAGCTGGAGCCACACCACCAGTAGCAGCAAATATCCCCATGACAACAGCTATGACTACCGGTATTAAAATGAAAGATAACTTAGATAAAGCTACCTGCATTCTAGGTGATTCTACACCCAATTTAACAAGTAATTTACCAAAGATGCCTGTACTACTGTTGGCTATTGTTTCTTGGGTAATATTTTGACCAGAATCCGCTCCGGATATATTGAATGTTACTAAATTTTGACCATCAATATCCTGTTCTACCTCTTGTGATGTTACGGTATCGGCACCTGCTTCCTGACCGGTGGTTGTTAATTTATGATATAGGTTTTTGAAAGCTCCCCAACCTTTTTTAAATATATTTTCATTTACAAGACCAGTGTAAGATATACGATTAAAAAAGATTCTATTTTCTAACAATATTATAGATTCTATAGTTTCAAAAGATGTTGAGCCATATCTTAACGATTCTTTCAGTTCCACTTGAGCTATATTATTTTCAATATCCCTTTTTACGTCTGGTTCTATATCTTGCTTTTCTTCTTTGAAAATTTCCATAACCATTTCTGTTATCTTTTTGAAATTGGGGGTATTGTCTGGATTTATAAGATCATGTTCGATGACCGACTTTTTCATAGAATCAAAAAATTCAAGACATTCTTCCTGAATGTTTTGAATTTTTTGTTTCAACTTCATAATAAATTCACCTACTAATGAATCTTTAATTTTACTTCCTATATTTTGCAAGAAACTTTTAATTCCACTAATCAATTCATTCCATTTTTCCTTTAGCCATTTACTTACACTCAAATTTTCTCTTATTAATGTAAAAGTTGTTGACCATATTATTTCCTCAAACATCTGAATAAATTCTGTATCTAAAAACTCAGAAAATTCTCTATCACTACTTTTACTCATTTTGAGTGCTATTAAGGGCGCACTCTGTTCAATTTTTTCATTGAATCCCTTTTCGTAATACTTTAAATGTTTCATCTACTACATTATTTTTTTGTTATATATTATTTTTTTGTTATTTTTTTCTATTTTCATTTTTGATTCTTTTATGAAAGAATCAAAATTAGTAATATATCTCATTTTTTATATTTTTTTATATATTATATATATATAAAAAAAACTTAAAGAATAACCAAGATTATATCTATTTTAATTAAACCGTTTGGTTTTCGAAATATCTAACAACCCATAAAATAATTTTTATATATAGAAAAAAAAATTAAATTATGAAGCACTTACAAAAATTCGAAGGCTTTCTGGACAAAGTATCAGATGTCTTCAAAAGTAACTCCGAAAAAGGAAAGATAGTTTCAGAGTTACTGAAAAAAAATAATATTCCATCAGAGGGTTATGCATATACTCTCAATTATATAGGCGGAGCGGATCTAACACCAGAGACAAAAAGCCACCCCCTTTCATATTTGTGGAATTATGAGCCGAACAAAGATAAAGCCAAGTTTGAGAATGGGAAATTGGTTATATCTGATGATTTAAAAAATAAAAAGGTTGTAAATATCTTACCTATATTAGATATTCAAAAAGAGATCACAGAAAATGGACGAGTTCAATCATCAGCAGTTATCAAGTTCAACTACAAGTTTGATCTTTCCAAAGATGTACCAACATTTGAAGTGAAAGATGCATCTTTATTTAATATCGAAACTGGTAAATTTGAACCTAATGATAGGATTAGTAACTTAAATAAAGTAGAAGATTTTAATGACGAAAATACTGATGACTTCATTAAACTAAAGGACATATACAATAAAGATTTAACTATTACTTACCAAAATTTTGTAGATGAATGCAACAAAAGACCAGATGTACTTGAAATAATTAAAAATAGGTTTGCACCAAAGGGGCAAACCCAGTCACAAGGTCAAAAAACTATTGAATCTTTTTCTTCTTTCTCTCATAACTTTCCCACTAGAAAGAGATAGTTCAGTATTTAGTATGAAAAAAACCCCAGATCTGGGGTTTTTTTGTTTTACTTGGGTTATTATTTTATCCTAGAAAAAAATATCCTTAATGTTTAGAAACGACCTTTGGATAATAAAATGGGGTCTCGTTAAATATAAATGAAAATATCCTAGTTAAAATCTATAACGAATATCCCAAGATTTGAAGATAATTCTGTGTTTGATTAAAGTGTAGTTGGCTAAAACCCTTTTCATCGCCACGAACAAAATCTTGCCCTAGTAGTCTTTTATACAGAGAGATATATTTTTCACTAATAGTTTCTACCAACTCACTAGACATATGTGGAATCATATCACCACTTCTACCCATAAAATTATTATCAATAAGCCACTCACGAATGAATTCTTTTGAGAGATGCTCCTGCTCTAGTTTCAACTTCTGCCTATCACTATACCCCTCTAGCATGAAAAATCTTGATGAATCTGGAGTATGAACTTCATCCATAAGTATAAGCTCACCTTTTGATATACCAAACTCATATTTAGTATCAACAAGTACAAGTCCCCTTTCTTTAGCCTTTTGAGAGCCATGCTCAAAAAGTTTTAGACTATATTTCTCCATCTGGGAATATACCTGAGGTTTTACTATTCTATTAAGAAGGATTCCTTCTCGAGAAATATCAACATCATGACCTACTTTAGCTTTTGTTGTAGGAGTTATAATAGGATGGGGAAGAGGGTCATTCTTTCCTAATCCGTCAGGAAGGGACACCCCACATATTTCTCTGGTTCCACTCTGGTACAACCTCCAGGCGTGACCAGATAGATATCCACGAACAACCATCTCAACAGGTATAGGATTTGCCCGAATACCAACCGATACCATCGGAGCGGGTGTCTCTAGTAACCAGGTGGGTACTATATCTGAAACATCTTCTAAAAAATAACTAGCTATTCCTGTTAGAACTTCTCCCTTGTAGGGGATAGGTTTTGGTAAGATAACATCAAAAGCAGATAATCTGTTCGATGCTACCATAACGATATGTTCATCTCCTATATAATGAACATCACGTACTTTACCCCTATAAAAACCTGTTTGTCCTGTAAATGTGATACTATCCATTTTGGTCGATTTCTTCTAGTGTAAATTTGTACCTTTCCATGATTACATTTGATAATAACTGCTTACAAGCTGAATCGACCATTTCAGACGCCTGGGCATTGTTATCGGCCTCTACTTGTAATCTTATGTGCTTTCCTACCCTAACATTGGTTATTTCAGGAAGTTTAAGTTTAACAAGAGCTCCTTCAACTGCTTTTCCCTGGGGATCTAAAAGTGCGTCGTGTGGTAGAATATTAATATTTGCTATGAACCTCATAATCAATAGTATAGATTTTTAGAGTAAAAGTTCTATAGGTTATCTAGAAAGACCTTCATTTCTTTTGACATCTAACCCTGTAAAAAAAGAGCAGGAAACTAAAAAAAGTTTTACAATATCTAATCAATCACCAGAGATATTTTGTAATCCCTGACATGGGCGGGTAAATCTCTTAGATAGATATACTCATTAGTTTCACCATTTTTTGACCAAAGATAACTTTCTATACCCTGTCCTATATGGAAGAATTTTTTACCGGACTTTATACCAACTTCACTGACCAAA
>Ga0172367_10006949_pt1 | contig 13114 bp, 17 predicted proteins | sample Lak10m_FD_114542 | JGI IMG/M metagenome (GOLD analysis project Ga0172367, IMG submission 114542) | Freshwater microbial communities from Kabuno Bay, South-Kivu, Congo - kab_022012_10m | ecosystem: Environmental > Aquatic > Freshwater > Lake | place: Democratic Republic of the Congo: South-Kivu...
ACTTCACGAACTTCATCAGAAATCATATCCGCTTTAGCTTTATCAGCTTTCATACGGTCATTCAGAACTTCAAGAGCCTGAATCTTATCGAAAAACGCGGTGTCACCTACGTTAATACGAACTTTCTTATCTTCTTTAGCTGGTGATTTAGTTTCAGCTGTCTTACGTGCTTTCGCGAACAAGTTTCCTTTAGTAGTTGCCATAATTATTGTTTTTGTTGTTGTTTGATTAATTTGATAATACAAAGATACTAAACTTTTTTTAAACCGCCAAACTTTTTGAAAAAATATTTTTTAAAGTTTTTATTTTTCTTTCTATTCGTGAATACAAATATACAAAATAGTTTCCTAATAACCAAATCAACTTTCAAATCTATTACCCTTAACTAGATTATCTTTTGCCCAAAGTGGTTGAAAATTTGTAAAGTGGTTCAATTGATAAATCTCACTTTCTGATTCTCCCCAACTCACTGGTCTTTTATGGTCTAAATGCCATTCTCCATAATTTTCCCAAGACATACCCTCTTTAAATTGTTCTTCAATATGAATTTTAAATTGTTCAAAGCTACAATCTAAAATCTTTTCTGTTTTGCAATTCTTCGTGAAACCGCCACGTTTAATCGAGTTTCTAATCAAACCTCTAATACGAGTAATAAGTTTAAATAAAGAATCTGTTCTATATTTTTCAGAATTATATTTTTTAACCCTCTCTTTAACAGATTCTTTATTTTCCTGATAATACCTCGATTTAGATTCTCTCAAAATTTCTTTGTTTTCTTCTTGATATTTCTTATTATACTCCGGGTTATCGAGCCTCCATTTTTTCTTTCTTTCAATTTCACCCTGTGTTTTACACAATTCTTTGAAATAATCGGGATTTTTATTCGACCAATTTTTGTTATAATCTTTGTAATAATCTGGATTTTTTTCAATCCATGATTTTCTTGTTTGTTTTTCTTTATCAGGGTTATTCTTTTTCCATAACCTACGAAGTTCTAAATCACATTTTTTACACTTCCTACGATAGTACCCATCTTTATCTTGTCTAAACTCCGATAATTGACTTTCTAATCCACAACTTTTACATACTTTAGTTTCCATGTAAGTATATATAAAATTACTTGCTCTCCCTTTTTAATTTCCTTTTTCTGTAAACATATTCAATTTCCTTATGTCTTCTACAACAATATTTCGAATTTTTTCGAAGATTGGATATGTCTTTTTGGCAATTTCTATATTGACATTTTCTTATTAATTGCATATTAATAATCATCAAAGTCATCATCATAAGATTTAGAACCTCCTCTTCTGGGTTTGTAATCATCTTCAAATTCATCATATTCTTCATATGATTCATCTTCATCTTCATCATCAACCGTAGTATCATATAAATCCATTTCTTCCAAGAATTCAATCAACTTCTTTTCTTCGTAAGTCGTTAAATCGATATCTTTGATTTTAAGAGTCCATCTATCTATAATATCGAATTCTATTTTACCATCTTCTTGTAAAGACTCTAATCTTTCAAAAAGTACTTCTTCATCGTTACATTCATCAATAGCGTAATACTTGTGTAATTTCATTTTTAAAAATCTTTTTTTGTTATAATTTTAAGTATCTCAGTTGTTGACATTCTTGGTGAATTTTTATCCTCTTTATATCGTGTAAAGATTTGAAACTTATTGTCTTCTGTAAGACCAATATCCATAAAGAAATCGCCAACTTTAATTTTTAAATAAGATTCAGATAACGAGATTGGAATTATTTCGAGATCCGGATTCTCATTCCAATTATCTATCTTTCTAAGAAACTCAAAATTTTCCTTTTTTAAGTATTCTACACCTAAAAGTTGGATGAATTTAGAAGTTTTTTTTAAAACCTCATTCTTTCTAATACCAAACACATCCTTAAACTTGAAACCTAAAGTGATATGAAAATCTTGTTCTGGTAATTCATATCTTTTTCTTATAGCTTGTAATTTTTCACTTCTACACACAACAAAATAAGCTCTATTTTCATTTTTTTGAGCTGTTCCAACACCTAACATCTGTAAATCATCAATCGGATATTTAATGACCGTTTCAAGTGAATTGATGAACTGGTCAATTCCTTGCTTACTTAATTTGTTATAATCCATAACATTAATCACGGTAATATGATATGAACCATGATCTCTTTGTTGTTGTAGATTGGTATAGGTTTCATATTCTGAACCTAAAATGTCTTTCAATTCTTCCAAAAAAGGTTCCACTAATGGTTTGTCTATTCGTATTCCAAGATAATTGTTACCTATTGTGTCTTTGAGAGTTGTTAAATAGTATATCATAATAAAACTATATATCTACTTTTAAAATTGTTTTAAAAATATGTAAAAACATACAAAATTGATTTATATCAATTAATATATATAGTATGAAAGCAAAAGAAATAATGAAAAGGTATCAAATAACCAGAAACACTTTAAGTAACTGGGTCAAAAGAGGATGGATAAAAGTTGAAAAGATGCCATCTGGTAGATATATCTATCTGGATAAAAAAGAAAGTATGGAAAATGAAAAAGTGTAGTATTTGTAAAGTTGAAAAAGATTTAGTTGATTTTAAAAAAGATAATAGACAATCAAATGGATGTTCTAGTTCATGTAAGGCATGTGCAAGAATAAAAAGTTTATTATATTACCAAGAGAACAAAAATAGATTTGATTTGAAAGAAAAAAGAAAAAATCAACAAAAAAATTATAGAGAAAATAATAAAGAACTACTATCACAGAAGTTCAAAAAATGGTGTTCCGAGAATCAAGAAAAAATGAAATCATATAAGAGAAATTATAGAAACATTAATAAGCAAAAAATAAATGAATACCATAGACAATATACAAAAAGTAGATTTGAGTCTGACACACTTTTTAAATTATCCCATTGTATCAGGTCAATAATTCGTAAATCTCTTAAAAAAGAGGGTTTCTCAAAGAGGTCTAAGACTTTTGAAATCTTATGTTGCGATTTTGATTTTTTTAAAAATTATATAGAATCTAAATTTGAATCTTGGATGAATTGGGAAAATTACGGATTATATAATGGTGAGGATAATTTTGGATGGGACTTAGATCATATTATTCCACTTTCCTCAGCAACAAGTGAGGAAGAGGTAATTCAATTAAATCATTACACGAATTTACAACCATTGTGTAGTAAAGTTAATAGGTTTATAAAGAAAGATAATTTTTGAATTTTTCAGACTCAAGTTCTTTAATTTTTGAACCTAGTTCTTTACCCTTATATCCTTGTTTCATCAAATCCTCAGCTGATACAGATGGTTTATATTTCATAAAGGCAGAGAAAATACTCTCTTTCAATTTTTTAACTCCGATCCATTCCTGAATAGTTTCATCTTTAATATGACACCTCATTTTCTGTTTGAAAAGATCGGGACCGTTCTCTGGAGTCAATTTCAGAAAATCAATCAAGAATATAACTGGTCTAGCCACATCAATCTCAATCTTCCAATCTTGAACCATTTTACGTTCCAATTTTTGAGTGTCTTCACCTTGAAATAGATTAGCTAATACTACAATAAAATCTTTACTACTGATTAATTCAGTATTTACATTTGAATTAGGAAATACTTCATCCCACATATCGAAGTCGGTAAAAAACTGTAAGTAGTAGTTGAAGTCTTTAGCTTGACGAAAAGCCTTCTTAAACTCTTCCCAAACCCTTTCTTGTGAGATTCTTTCCATCTTACCAGTTTCGGGACTCATATTTTGAAGTCTGGTATCTGGATATTTAACTTTTCTATCTACAATAGCATCATAAGTTTCTTTATCAAGTGGATGATTATATCTTGAGGCGAATCTGAAGCATCTCAAAATTCTAAGTGAGTCCTCATCAAATCTTTCACCGGCATCACCGACCATGCGAGTAATTCCCCTTTCTAAATCTTCTCTACCACCGGTCAAATCTACAATTTCTTGTTTATCTAAATCATAGAATAAAGAGTTGTAAGTTAAGTCACGCCTTTTGACATCCTGTTCAATAGTAGCTCCTAATTTGACCTCTGGATTTCGTCCTTTAGAAACATCTTCTCTAAAAGTAGCAATTTCCATACCTTCTGGTTGGTCTTTGGTATATATGACTACCACTCCAAAGCTTTTTCCTTGTAGATTTGTTTTATATTTATCACCGATAATTTCTAAAACTTCATCAGGTAAGGCATCAGTTGCCAAGTCAAAATCTTTTGGTTTATCACCAGTTAAAAAGTCACGCACTGAACCACCAACAAGATAAAGTTTTTTACCTTGTTCAGAGAATAAAATGTGTAATTCTTTAACTGATTGTGGAATTACATCCCACATATCATTTACATTTTTCAAGCTTTCTAAGAATTTAGTATATTTTGTAAATATCATGCTAAGATACAACTCTTTTTTTAATCTTTAAAGAAATAATTATGTGAATATCCTTTTACATCATTCAACATTTTTTCCATATCTAAATTGTAATCAACAAGTAGTTCACATTGTTGACAAATACATCTGAAAACTAAATCGTGCATAGTATGATATCTGTTATCACTTGAAGGATAATCTACATCTTCATCTAAACAAGCCATAAGAGATTTTTTAAGAGTTAAAGCTCCTCTTCTATCAACTAATTCTGGTGATAGAGTCTGACTCTCATCATAAGGATCATATGTTACTTTACTGAATGATAATTTCTCATTTTCAACTTTATAAAATATGTTAACCCAATTGCCCCAGAAGAATCCATTTCCAAAATAAGGTTCTGGAAACTTACTTAAACACTTTTGAAGTGTTTCTTCATCAACTGGTATTAAACCTAAAGCAAAATTGATATTAAAACTAAAGTATCCTTTACTGGTTTCTTTTAAATATGTTATAGAGTCAAAGTGAGCATAATCATCAAAAGTAAAAATTAAATAAAAATCTCCTCTAAATACTTCACTTTTGCCCGACATAAACTTGAAAGTGGCTTTACCAAACGGTGAATAGGTTTCGATATTCTTTTTCCACTTTTCTTTAGAAACCCTATTCTCAGCTTCTTTACCCCAAGTTTCTAAATCTTTAGATCTTCTTTCATGACCCAGTTTCTTTAATTTTCTGGAAGCTGATAGGTAAGTAGATGGTTCTAATTCCTCATTAAACTTTTTCAAATGTTTCATTTAGATAACTTCAATTTGTGTTATATATTAAATAATATATACAAGATATATGAAATGGATTAGAGCGTTTGAAAATTTCAAAGTTAAAAATATAACATCAGAAGATGTTATTAATGCTATTAAAGGTGGTGGTAGAGTCTTTGCTACCATTATCAAAGATTTTCCCGGAAACGATCCAAAAGAACCACTAACTCCGGTTAGTATTGATGATGATGGATTAGTTACCGTTCAATATGATGGTAAAGAATATGAAGTTGATTTAGAGGATATAGAAAAAATTGATATACCAGGATGAAACACTTAAAGAGATTCGAATCCACATCTAAAACAATTCGACATAGAGAGTATCGTGAATTATACAAAGAATATTTTCATGATATGCTAAGTAGTAGAACTGGATTTAATAATACGAGTATAAGGTCTACAGATCTTGCTGAAATATTAGGTGAGGTAGTTGGTGATACTTACGATGATGTAGTCTATGATGTTGATTACTTAGAAAAAGTCAAACAAGATTTTCAAAACACAAAAGAAGATTTTGATGAGCTCTCACACATACTAAAGGATTTAGAAGAAGAATATAGTATAGAAAGTGTTATCTACACTATAAAACCTTATGGGAAGTATAAACAAGAAATTTCACATGGAAGAGAATCGTTACCATTTTTCAGAACTATTCCAGCCAAAGTAAAAACAAGTTTAGATACAGAAGATGCTGTTTTTGATGTTTATATTGGACTAAGTAATGAAATCGAAGGATCAGGACTATATCAGATGATTCAAAGTGATACGATGAAAGGAGTTACAGATTTTATTAGAATACTTGAATCTAAAGGATCTAAAGTTGAAATGTTACTATTCACTGGTTCAGCTAGAAAAAAATCTGGCGATGAAATGAGATATAAAAGTTTCATTAACTTAAAATTTAATTACAGATAGTCATAAAAACAAAAAACCCAGTCTTACAACTGGGTTTTTAAATATTCAAAAAGGAAGGACAATAATTTAATATATAAGATATGAGAAAATGTAAATATAGAAATTGCAATAATAATGTTACAGGTCGACCTAATAGGAAATTTTGTAAAATTCAGTGTAAAAGAAATGAACTCAAATATAAACAACGAGATAAAAAGAAATTGAAGGAAGATGAGGAATAAACTAAAATGTGAAATTTGTGAGAAGATATGTAATAAAATTTCACTTTAGAACATTTCCTACAAATAAAAAACCCCACATAAAGTGGGGTTTTCGAAGTGTTGAAATTAGTGAGTGTTCTCGATTGTAATTTGTTTAACCTTTCCATTTGTTTTAGTAATTGGAACTGGTGTTCCAACAGAAATCACCAAAACGGTACCTTTGACTTTTGAAAAATCCAGAGAATCACAATAACCGTCAGTAAGCATTACCGTATTGAAATCATTAAAATTTTCTACAACGTGATTTATGCTAGGTTGAAGTACAGTTCCACCCAATCCATGAATCTTCATAGTTTCGAGTTGACGTTTCTTTTTGAAGTTTTCTACCCATTTCACTTCGGTATCACCCTGTATAAAGTTGATTTCGATGTCGTTTTGATAAACATAACTCAAAACCCTTTCAAACGTGCCTTGACCACCCATGCTACCGCTTGTGTCCAAAATCACATTTATCTTAGTCTTTACTTTTCGATTACCCTTCAAACCAGAGATACCTCTCCGATTTGGCTTAACAATCGTTTTTTGTTTCTTGGTGCCAAAAATCAAATTGCTAACACTTCTTTTGATTTCTTTCAAGTAATCTTTGCGTTGCTTACGAAGCTTGTTAAGAGTTGTCTCAATATTACCAGAAGAAAAACCACGAGATTGTAATCTTTCCATTACATCACGTACCATCGCCTCACGCATTTCCTCTGGAACATCATCAGTCATGTGAACATCAAGGTATTGACCTTCATTGTTCTCCATGTCTTGAAAGATTTGCTCTTTAGACCAAGTATCGATAGACTCACCATCTTTAGAGGGGTTCTTACCATAAGGTCCGTAAGAAGGTTTACCAGTAGAATCTTTTCCTCCTTGGTTACCAGTACCATACAATCTGGACAAGTATCCTGATTCTGTTGACCAGAACCTCCACCGCCTTGACCCTGTTGTTGACCTTGACCATCTTGTCCTTGTTGTTGACCTTGATGCTGTTGACCCTGACCGGATTTGTTTTGGTCTTGTTTCTTACCAGTGCCGTTACAAGATTGGCATTGAGATTGGCATTGGTTTGACTTTTGCCATTTCTCTTTTTCTTCTTTCAACCACTCGTATAGTTCTTCAAAGATTAGCTTACCTGTATATTCTTTTGGAACAAACAGAGCCATATTTTTACCGTTCTTATCTTTTGGAATTTCAACGAAAGCATGAGAGATATCTTCCCAGATAATATGATTGATAATCATATCTTGGGCGATGTTAGCCATCTTGTGGTCGTATTGACCAGCCATAGTTCTACGTGGGTGATTAAAAAGAAGGTGGAAATCTTCGTGAAGTGTAATGAAGTTAGTTTCTTTTTGAGAAATATCTTCAAGGAATTTCGGAGAATAGAAAAAGTTCATACCTTTAGAAGATACGTTTACACCACAAGTGCCGATTGAATCAGTTTCGTGAAAGTTTACGTGTAAGTTAAATTCACCGTAGTATGGGAGATTTATCTTCGTGTCAATAAGCATTGACTGAATCGAATTTAAAAGTTTTTCGTGTATGTTTTTAACTATCATTACTATGATTTTATTTTTGTTTTACAAATATACAGATAAAAAGTTTAATAACCAAATTATTTTTCAATAGGGAGAATTTAACTTTTAATATATATTAAAAACAAATATAGTAAAATGGTTTTGGATAAAAAAATTAAAATTAAAATAACAAAAAAAAATATAGAATATTATAGATGTTTCTATGATGGAATATCTTTAAAAGATGTAGTAGAGGTTGATGTTGAGACACAATTACAGACCGGTAGTAATTTAAAGATTAATGTGTGTTGTGATATATGTAATATACAAAGAAAAATAAAATATCAGGCTTACATTAAAAATATTAATAGTAATTCAGATTATCCAATTTATACTTGTGATAGGTGTTCACATATTAAATTAAAAAATACAAACATTAAAAAATATGGTGTTGAATATTATTCAAAGCATCCAGAAAGGAATTCCAAGGTAAGATTAACATCTTTAGAGAAATATGGTGTCGATCACTTTTCAAAGTCAGAATTGTTTAGAGAGAAGGTTGGTAAGACCAATTTAGAAAAATTCGGATTCGAAAATCCATTTATGGATAAGGATAGAATTCAATTCATCTTTAAAGAGAAGTATGGAGTTAATCATCCATCTAAATGTCCTGAGATAAAAGATAAAATAGAAAATACCATGTTGGAAAAATATGGATATAAAAATGCTTTAAGTTCACCTGAATTAAGAAGTGTTAGGGAAAAAACAATGTTGGAAAAATATGGTTGTGAAGTTCCTATGAAATGTGAGCTAATCAGAAGAGAAAATTCAAAATTAGCATCTGATGAGCAATATTTAGAATATAAAGGTGATAGTGTCTCTATATTTAATTGTGAGAAAGGTCATATTTTTTTTATAGACTCAGTAACATATCATAATAGAAAAAGGTCTCATTTAGATTTATGCACAGTTTGTAATCCAGTTGGTGAGTCTGTCTCTATTAAGGAAAAAGAATTATATCAATTTATAAAATCTATATATTCAGGTGAAGTTATACAATCATATAGAAATAATTTAGAAATAGATATTTATATACCGGATTTAAAAATAGGATTTGAATTTAATGGACTTTATTGGCACTCAGAAGAGTGGAAAGACAAGAATTATCATCTAGATAAGACCCAATTTTTTAAAAAATTGGGTATAAGAGTTATTCATATTTGGGAAGATGATTGGACTTTTAAAAAAGATATAATAAAAAGTCAAATAATAAACAGGTTAGGATTAAATACTAATAAGATATATGCAAGGAAATGTGAAGTTAAAGGAATAAAGGATTCTAAATTCTTGGAGTCTAACCATATACAAGGAATTGACAATTCAGTTTTAAAGTTGGGATTATATTATAATGGTGAGTTGATATCTTTTATGTCGTTTAATAAATTTGAAGGTAGAAAGAAACTTGGAGAAAGAGAATGGAATTTGTCAAGGTTTTGTAATATTTTAAATACATCGGTGATTGGTGGTGCATCCAAGTTATTTAACTATTTTATTGAAAAATACAAACCAATAAAGGTTATAAGTTATGCTGATTATGATTGGAGTGATGGTAATTTATATACTATATTGGGGTTTAGTAAAGTTAAAGATGTAAAGCCTGATTATAAGTATATTATTAATGGGGTTAGGAGACATAAGCAAAATTTTAAAAAATCTAACTTGGATTTAGATGATTTAATTACTGAGGTGGCTTATATGAAGTCTAATGGGATTGTTAGAATATGGGATTGTGGTAAAATAAAATTTGAAAAGAACATTTTATAGGCGCTTTTCAAATTTTACAAACTTCAAAATTTATTTGAGTTTTGTTTTTCTTCGATATCATTCAAAATAACTTGAAGGTGTTTGGCCACTTTTGAGGTTTTCATAATCAATTTGCTTTTCATTCTTTTATGAACTTCTCTTTCAAATCTTTCTGTTATTTCTTTAATTGGATAGATATCAAAAGGAACATCAAAGTTATTAATTAATTGTCTAGTTTTATATTCTATCAAATTAATTGAGTAAAAGTTTGAACTTGGTTTGATTATTATCAAGTAGTTATCATTTTCAATTTGATAAGAATAATCAATCGAATTAGAACGAAGTTCTGAAGTCGGATCGTGTAACAAATTTATCGTAATTGTATAAACCAACTTTTGAATTTGATCCATTTGAAGCGGCTCCCTTGCCTCAAGGGTTCTCATTACTTTGATAGATCGATTTCTCATTGTAACAAGAGAACGCATAAATCTCCATCTTAACCAACGGTGTATCATATATATTACTTCTTAATTTTTATTACTATCTTCGGTTGAATCAATATGTTGTTTAGTATCATCTTCAAAACCCAAACCTTTATCCTCTTCTATAATAGAGTTTTTCAAATCACTCATATCATTTGAGCCTTCACTTTGATATGAAGGTGACCCACACAATTTATCATACTCTGGTTCTTGTTCAAATCCCATTTTTAACATCTTATCGACCAGTTTGTGCCAAGTCATTTCACCACGATATTCAAACTCACCATTACCTACTATCGACATTTTACCAGTCACATCAAGTTTATTTATTTTCTCGTAAATTTCTTTTTCAACTGACAGATTTTCATCAGTCAAATTGTCTTTCTTAGCAATCTTGATGGTGTAGAAACCTTTGGTCAGATAATCAATCACAGCATCTTCTTTCAACTTCAAAAGTGGAGAAATCTGTTTAACTACATCTTGTAAAGCTTGGTCTAAAACCACACCTGATTTATTCTCGGTTGAAACGTAGAATACATAACCATTAGCCGCGTCAACTGGTTTAAGTGATTCTAAACGTGATTGTAGAACTCGATAATCTTCTGCAGCTGATTTCAAATTAGATTCGTATTGTTTAATCAATTGTTTAGCTTGAGTAATATCCTTCTCTTTCTTTTCAATTCTTTCAGTGAGTTCGGCTACTTTCTCACGGTTCATTTCTTCAAAAGCCTCACGCATCATTTGTTGTGCATAGGTTTCTTGTGGTGTCTCAGTTTCAACTTTAACTTCTACTTCGGTTTGAGTAGGTGTTTCATCTCCAAAAAGAGAATCAAGTAGTGAAAGTGCGTTATCGGAAACTTTTACTTCTTCCATAATTTCTTCTGTTTTCGTTTCTACTTCTTTTAATGAATCAAAAAGAGAAGTCAATTTATCAATAGGTTTTACTTCATCTACTTCGAGATAAAGTTTTTTACCATCACTATCAGCAAATTCAAGTCCATAAACAATATATTTTTTCATATACCCGGTTACATCACGAGAGTCTATATCATCAATCAATCTTTGAATCATTTCATCAGTGCATTGAGTTGTATCAGTTTCTTCAAAATTGATTGTGCCTTCATCACAAATAGTAATTTTGAAGATAACACCTTCTAACATACCAGAAAGTTGTTCAGCTTTTAAGAAAGCAAAGTCAGTGTGATAACGAATACCACCTTTTTTACCAATTACAAAGTTTAAGAATTTACGTTTTGGTTTGAATTTACCAATTACTGGCTCTTTTACTTCTTCCTCTGTTTCATTTGTAGAATCGGCATCACCGAGTATCTGGTCGATAATATCATAAGAATTATCGGATGGTTTGTTGTGATTGCAATCTGAATTGCAAGTGTGGTTAGTATCTGTCATTTAGATTATATTTTATGAATTACAAAGATACGGATTATTTTTGATTAATTCAAAATTCCGCCTAATTTTAAATCACGGACTTCTTCTCTTGTATAAGGTGTTGGTAAATCAACAACATTTGTTGATATCCAGGAATCTTCTGTTTCTTTAATCAACTCTAAAAGATATTGATTTTCTGTTTTTTCTGATTCTTGAAATTTTAGAATTTCGTTGATTTCTAATTCAAAATCTGAATAGTTAGATATTACTACCGGGTCATCCTCGTTGTGATTATCCATCACGCAAATGAGTAGGTAATACAATTCTTTCTTTTCTAGTTGTTTCATTCTAACTCTTTGATCCGAGACATTAAAGAGTTTGTAAATGTTCAGAAATAATTCTGAAACTCCAAATTTTTTATCCATTATATTCCTAATTTACTAAGTTGGTAATCACGATATTCACCTTTACCAACGGAACCTAATTCATAAGCTCTACGGAAGAAAACATCGAATATATGTTCCTGGCCTAATTCTTTGGCAACCATCGATCTATTAATGGCTTTCCATTCGTCAGTTATGGCGTTTGCTTGTTTTTGTGCAAGTCGGATTTGAGCTTCGATATCACCGGGGGCTTTAGTGAGCATATCATTTACCCGTTTGTAATTTTTCAAATATTCTGATTTTGTTTGGCCGTTGTATTTTTCGTTCATTGTCTCTTATATTTTGTGTGTAATTAAAGTTTATTTTGAAATCATGCAACATCATGATAACTTATTATTAATTTAACTTCCCATTTTTAAATCGATTTAAAATGGAGTTGCTTTTTCTTCTAGTTTTTCTTTGAAAAGAATTGATTTGAATTTCTTTGTGTGGTTCCAACCATATATATCTCTACTTTCAATCTTATATAAATCAATAATTCTTTGTTGAGCTATATGAATATATAAACTTAGATATCTACTACGAACATCAGTTATATCCTCTATTTCTTTAATATTGAGAATATTAACCTTGACCGTGATATTCTTTTGAAATTTAGTACAGATATCCATCAAATCCTGGCGTATTTCATCAGGAGTTTTATTTGAGTAGAACTCTCTTAGTATTTTACTATCAATGTGTCTTTTTATAGAATCTTTTCTCATTTTAATAGTTCATTTAATTGTTTTTCACGTTTCCATTCTTTGAACCAAATTTCATCGGTGATATACAACGACTTAATTAAGTTATTAAATCTCAATCCTTCTAAATCAAAAGTTCCATTTGTTTGTAACACTGTCGTTCCTTTCCAATAAGGGTTAAATAGTGTTCCGTAATGAATATATTTCATCTTAACTCTAAACTGATTTGATAGCTTAGCTAAGAAAACCGGTTTGGGATAATACATTTTATAAACACCTTCTTCTTTATCAAGTAAATATCTGACTTTCAATTTGACAGTATCTATCACTTTTTCTTGACAAATGATTTCAGCCATATAATCTAATCTTACTTTTCTCCCGGAAAGTCTAACTATTTTAATGACTCCAATTTCGATTATCGATTGTTCTATAATTTGG
>Ga0172367_10006950_pt1 | contig 13107 bp, 16 predicted proteins | sample Lak10m_FD_114542 | JGI IMG/M metagenome (GOLD analysis project Ga0172367, IMG submission 114542) | Freshwater microbial communities from Kabuno Bay, South-Kivu, Congo - kab_022012_10m | ecosystem: Environmental > Aquatic > Freshwater > Lake | place: Democratic Republic of the Congo: South-Kivu...
CCTGACCGTGGAGCTGATCGTACCGGTCGCCCTCGAACAGGGCTCCAAGTTCGCCATTCGTGAAGGCGGTCTCACCGTCGGCGCGGGTGTCGTTACCAAGATCATTGCGTAAGAAACTGAAAGTAAGGTAGTAACATGGCTTCCAAAAAGAAAGATGTTCGTCCGGTGATCACCTTGCAATGTAATGATTGCAAGGAACGAAACTACACCACTGAAAAGAATCGCCGTAACGATCCGAACCGAATGGAACTGAAGAAGTACTGCGACCGCTGCAAGAAGCACACAGTACATCGCGAAACCAAGTAGTTACTTAGTTGGGTAGTCGGATGGTTAAGTAGTTGAACTACGAAACTATAAGGCTAAAAAACTACCCAACTAAACTTAGGCCAGTGGCTCAATTGGCAGAGCTCTCGTCTCCAAAACGAGCGGTTGTGGGTTCAAGTCCTACCTGGCCTGCCTAAGGCAACGCCGCGGCCTCGCGGCGTTTTAGCCGTGAAAACCTGAAGGAGTAAACCTTGGCTGAGAAGGCAAAAAAAGGTAAAAAGCAAGAAAACGCCATCCAGCGTTACTTCCGCGAAACGACTGGCGAGTTGCGAAAGGTTAGCTGGCCTACATGGCCCGAAGCTCGCCGCCTGACCTTGTTGGTTTTGTTGGTTATGGTGTTCGTTGGAATATTTCTGGCAGGTGTAGATGCTCTTGCCAAAGAATTACTTAACCTAATGTTGGGTGTGTAATTTTCAAGGAAAGTAAGCATGGATTTACCGGAACCGCAAGAGCAATTTGAACAGGAACCGATGGATAATGAACCTCAGGAGCAAACCGCTTCTGAGGATGTTTCCGCTTCTGCGCCGGAACCCGCGCCTGCTCCTGCACCCGAAGAGAAGATTCCCTCAGACCTTCCTCCCATTGAAACCGCTGTTGAAGGACCGGCATGGTATGTGATTCACTGCTATTCCGGTTATGAAAACAAGGTTCGTCACAATCTTGAACAGCGTATCGAGACCATGGGCATGAAAGACCGCATTTTTGATGTGTTCATCCCCATGCAGGAAGAGATCGAGGTGAAAGACGGTAAGCGCCGTACAGTGGAACGCCACATCTTCCCTGGGTATGTGCTTGTGAGCATGGCTCTTTCGGAAGAATCCTGGTATGTAGTTCGCAATACACCTGGTGTGACTGGCTTTGTGGGGATGGGAAATTCGCCGACTCCACTTCGCCCTGAAGAAGTGGCACAAATCATCAAACGCACCGAAGCAGATGGACCTACGGTCAAGGTGACCTTTAAACAAGGCGAACGTGTCCGTATCATTGATGGACCGTTCAATGACTTTCGTGGTGTGGTTTCCGAGATCGATATGGAACGCACCAAAGTCCGCGTAATGGTCAGTTTCTTCGGACGTGAAACACCGGTGGAATTGGATTTCTTGCAGGTAGAGAAGTCGTAACAAACAGTGTAGGTAAAACTAAATTTACAGTAGCAGGCAAAAACAAAGCCTGATGCGGTGGGAGGGTCTCCCAGAATGACCCGCTAAAACCACAGGAGTTGAAAATGGCAAAGAAACTAAAAGCAATCGTACGTCTCCAGCTTGAAGCTGGAAAGGCAAACCCGGCCCCTCCGGTTGGTCCTGCGTTGGCAAGCCATGGTATTAACATCATGGCGTTTTGTAAGGAATACAATGCTCGTACCTCCAATCGCCCGGGTGAAATTCTCCCCGCTGAGATCACAATCTTTACTGATGGTTCTTTTACCTTTGTGCTTCGTACATCACCCGCTGCGGTGTTGTTGCGCAAGGCAGCCAAGGTTGAAAAGGGTTCCGGCGTTCCCAACAAGGAAAAGGTCGGTAAGGTGACCCGTGCCCAGGTCAAGGAAATCGCTGAGTTGAAAATGAAAGACCTCAATGCGATCAGCCTTGAAGGTGCCATGTTGCAGATCGAAGGCACCGCCCGTTCCATGGGTATTACAATCGTTGACTAAATAATTGTGGGAGGATGGCTTTGGGCTATCCGCTTGTACCACGGAGGATAAAATGGCTAAACACGGAAAAAAATATACGGCGGCTCTCGCCAAAGTTGATGTTGACAAGATTTACTCTGCGAAAGATGCTGTGGCTCTTGCCAAAGAAACCAGCATTACCAAGTTCGATTCAACCATCGAAGTTCACATGCGCACCACGCTTGATTCGCGTCAGTCTGATCAGCAGTTGCGCGATGTGGTTGTGCTCCCTCACGGTTTGGGCAAGAAGGTTCGTGTGTTGGTCTTTGCCCAGGCTGAAGGCGCTGCGGCTGCCCGTGCTGGCGGGGCAGATTTTGTTGCCGATGATGATGAATCTTTGAAGAAGATCGAAGGCGGCATGTTGGATTTTGATGTTGCCATCGCCACACCTGATGCGATGGGCAAGGTTGGTCGTCTCGGTCGTGTGCTTGGTCCGCGCGGCTTAATGCCAAACCCCAAAGCTGGTACCGTTGTGACTGCTCAGGATATGGAACGTGCGATCAAGGAAGCGAAAGCCGGTCGTGTGGAATATCGCCTTGATAAGAGCAATAATATTCATGTTTCCATTGGCAAGGCTTCTTTTGGTGCCGATAAATTGTATGAGAACTACGTTGCGCTGATGGATGCGATCAATAAATCCCGCCCATCCGGTGCAAAGGGCAATATCATGAAGCGCATTACTGTGGCTTCAACCATGGGACCTGGCGTGAAAGTGGATCCCAATGAACATTTTGCTGGAGAAGGATAAGCAAGTCATCCTATAATTCCTGAAATACCACTTCGCCAATGACGGCGGGTGTTTTGCGAAAAGTCGTGCGGAGTACGAGACCAACGTGAAACTTAATACCCTGCTCAGGTGGAGACCCAGTAGCATCTTTCAGCGCCTCCGCGCTGTTCTCTCGAAAGAGAGTGCGAAAAAGTCTTTGCCAGCGAGAGTGGCAAAGACTTTTTTTCGAAAGGAGGTGAATTCCCTTTGGCAATTTCAAAGCAACGCAAGGAAGAAGTTCTGGCTCAGTATAACGACTGGATCAAACGCAGTGAAGCTGTGATTCTTGTGGAGTATACCGGCGCAAATATGAAGTCGCTTGATAGTCTCCGCGCGAAGATCCGTGAATCTGGTGGTGAGTTCCATGTGGTGAAGAATACGCTTGTACGCCGCGTTTTCGCAGATAATGGCATGGAAATCCCCGGCGACATGCTGGTTAAGTCTACGGCTATATCATTTGCTTTTACTGACCCCGCTTCAACCGCAAAAGCATTGACAGATGGCACAAAAGGCAATGAGTTTGTGAAGGTTAAAGGTGGTTTCATGGCTGGTAAATCCATGAATTCTGCCCAGGTCAAGGCGCTTTCTGATCTGCCGCCGCTGCCCGTTATGCGCGCAACACTGCTTGGCGTTTTGCAAGCCCCGGCAAGCAAACTCGTTCGTACGCTGGCAGAACCCGCTCGCGGGTTGGCTGCTGTCGTCAAGGCACATTCCGAACAGGCTGCTGCCTAGTTTTATCTCTGCGAGGGGAACGCCTCGCAATGTTGTATCCAAAATTTTCTAATATCTTAGCAAGGAGTGCTAAACAATGTCCGAAAAGCTCGCTAAACTCGTGGATGAACTTTCCACCCTTTCTGTTCTTGAGGCTGCTGACCTCGTGAAAATGCTCGAAGAAAAATGGGGCGTTTCTGCTGCTGCCCCTGTGGCTGTTGCCGCCGCTGGTGGCGCTGCCGCCGCTGCTGAACCTGTCGAAGAGAAGACCGAGTTCGATGTGGTCATCAAGGATGCAGGCGCGAAGAAGATCGACGTCATCAAGGTTATTCGTCAGTTGACCAGCCTCGGTCTCGGCGAAGCCAAGGCTCTTGCCGAAGCTGCTGGTTCCAAGGTTCTCACCGGCGTGGGCAAAGATGCCGCCATGGACGCCAAGAAGAAGCTCGAAGAAGCTGGCGCCAACATCGTCGTCGAATAATTTTTTCAGACGGAATAAAAAAGAGACCAACCGAAAGGTGGTCTCTTTTTTATTCTAAATTTACGCTGCCATTCTTTCCATTTTGCGAATGACCATGACTACTTTACCTTTGATATCAAGCGTTTCGTTCTTTTTGATCATGATCGGTTTGAAAGCCGGGTTGGCAGGTTGCAGACGATACCCATCTTTTTCTTTGTAGAAATACTTTAGGGTAGTTTCGTTGCGCTCGGTCAACCAGACGGCTACCATCTCGCCGTTACGGGCATCTTGAGCGGGTTTCAAAATGACAATATCGCCGTCGTTGATCATGGCATCGATCATGGAGTCTCCCTGAACTTGCAGGGCGAAAAGATCTTTGCCCTTTTCTTTGGAAGGCATCATAGACATGGCAATTTCCACTGAATCTTCAGGGGTGAAGGGGGATTCAGATGGGATGAGAATGGGTTCACCGGCTTGAATAACGCCCAGCACGGGGACGCGCAGCATATCACCAAGGGGATTTGTATCACCAATGAGGCGCATCCCGCGTGATATCTTTCGGTCTCGTTCAAGCAGACCTTCTTTTTCCAACTGATCGAGATAATAGTTTACGACCGAGGTGGAGGAGATATCACAATGTTCCCCGATCTCACGAATGGAGGGGGGGTGCTTGTGTTCACGTTGGTATGACGCAATAAAATCTAATATTTTTTTGTGGCGTTCGCCAATTCCCTTGCTTTTTCGAACCATCATAATTTTTCTCCTGCCAATGCTGGCATAGGTGAGCATTCTTCGCTCATTTGTGCTAGTAATAATATAATACTCGAACGCTTGTTCTGTGTCAAGGATTTTTTTAAATCCGAAATAGGTGTTTCTTTCAATTTTTTCAGGCAAAAATCAAGAATTTTCACTTTTTATTTGATAATATTTATTTATATATTGACAAAGTTTATTTTGAGAGTATAATTTTATTTGAAATCCGTTTATTTTATTGAAATTATCAATAAAGAAATAAAAATGCTAATTTTGACGTAAGATTTTTTTGAAAAACAAATCGTAATCGGAGAATAAATTATGCGACCTGCGCCAACCCGTTGCCCCATTTGCCAATCTGAATTGGAAGTTGTCCGTTTGCACTGCAACAGTTGCGACACCTCAATTGAGGGTCGTTTTGCACTGGGGCAATTTTCTAATCTATCCACCGAACAAATGGAGTTTGTATTTACCTTTGTGCGTTGCGAGGGCAAGATCAATCGTATGGAACAGGAGTTGGGGCTTTCCTACCCCACCATTCGCAACCGTTTACACGAAGTGATCCGTAAACTTGGTTTTGAGCCTGGCAAAGATGAAGCGCCCGAGGTGGATGATGAAACTCGCAGCACCGTCATTGCAGACCTTGAAGCCGGAAAGATCACCGCCGATCAAGCTATGCGTATTTTACGCGGCGAGGAGGAGTAGACCATGTCTCAAACCATTTCTGCGGGACGCACCCCCACTATTCGAATTAGTTCCATTGGCGGCGACTTAAGTTTTGTTGGCTGGGAAGGCGATGATATTTTGCTAAAAGCCGATGACGATGAACTCACCGTCAGCCAGGATGGTGACCAGGTAAACCTTGTATGCAGCGACGACCTATCCATGCGGGTGCCAAAAGCCGCAACCGTATTTATCGACAATATCGGCGGCGATGCTTCCATTCGCGGGCTGATGGGTGATATCGAATTGAAAAGTATCGGCGGCGACCTTTCGATGCGGGATGTGTATAACGTAGCGATAGGATCGGTTCATGCGGACTTTAGCCTGCGGGGTGGAAAAGGGAATTTATCCATCCGTAAGGCGGATTCTGATGTCTCCATCCGAGACGTTGATGGAAACATCACCCTCGACTCGATCTCCGATGACCTTGCCTTGCGTGATGTGCGCGGGAATGTTTCTGCCAATGTGGGGGAGGATGTGGTTTTGTACTTGAATCCGCTGCCTGGGAATACCTACACCGTAAACGCTGGTGACGATATTCTGCTGGTGATGCCGCCCAAGGCGAACGCTTCTCTAAATTTGAGCGCAGACGAGATCACAGTGGATTGGGATAACGTTGACCTGGAGGAAGATGCCACGAGCGCTGCGTTTATTCTGGGCGATGGCTCTGCCAGCATTACTTTGAGTGCAGGCGGAGATATTCGTGTTTCCAACCGTTCCGACGCAGGCGAATCGGCTGAAGATTTTGGTAACTTTGCCGCCATGGGCATGGATTGGTCTGGCTTTGGCGACCGCATTTCGCGGAGGGTGGAACAGGCAACCGAACGCGCCCAGCGTAAGATCGAAGCCGCAAGCCGCCGTGTTGAACAGAAGACCCGCGAAGCCGAACGGCGTGGACGGGGGAAAGCCGTTTTGGAAGTTGGACGCTGGAATTGGGATTTCTCGCCGAAAGGTGTGCCCATGCCTTCAAAATCAAAGATATCAGATGAAGAAAGACTGACGATCTTGAAAATGTTGCAAGAAAAAAAGATCACCGCAGAAGATGCAGAAAAACTTTTATCGGCACTTGAAGGAGGTTCTTAATGTCATCTGAAGAACGCAGCAAGATTTTGCAAATGGTGGTGGATGGCAAGATCAGCGCAGAAGAAGCCGCCAGCCTGATGCGTGCCCTGGACGAATCGGTAGAGGAGGAAACTGATTCGGCGGAGCCTGAGGTCTTGGAATTTGAACCCGCTTTGGGCGGGGAAAGAAGCGAGGCGCCAGAGATTGACGAAGTCCGCCGCCGCGCACATCGCTTTTCAAGCGCATTCCTCTGGATCGGCATCCTCGTCACGATTTTTACTGCGTGGTGGATGTTTGCGATTCAACAGAATAACGGGTTGAACTTTTGGTTTTTCTGCCTGGGTATGCCGTTGACCCTTGGTATTTTATTGATCGCCATGGGCGCCGGGAGCAAAACATCGCGCTGGCTGTATGTCAATGTAGATCGCACACGCTCAAGAGACCCGGAGGGTCCGCGTAAGATTTCTCTCGCTTTTCCGCTTCCGTTGGGTTTTGCGGGATGGTTCATCCGCAATTTTGGCAGCCGTATTGAAGGGTTGAAGAATACGAATGTGGATGATGTGGTGAACGCAATTGCGATGACGAAGGATATGACCGACCCTTTGATCGTGCATGTAGATGATGCCGATGACGGCGAACGGGTGCAAGTTTTTATAGGATAAAAAATGGAAACAGTTAAGAAACAACCTTTACTAAGTGGTTTATTGATTTTGTTTTTAACTGCCATGATCTTTGCGAATATTGGGGGGAATATGTACGAAGGATTAATGCCTTTGTATCTAAAAGAGTTGAACGCAAAAATTACGGATATTGGTTTATTCTTTACACTGGCGCAGGTTGTGCCGTTGTTCCTGCAAATTCTTGGAGGTTGGGTTTCAGATTCGCTGGGACGTTTACGCGCCATTGCGATAGGAAGTGTGTTCGGCTTGCTTGGTTTTATTCCGCTTGTGCTGGCGGATACCTGGCATTGGCTGCTGCTTGCCACGGCGGTGGGGGCGATTGCCCGGGCGTTGGTGGGACCAAGTTTTGATGCCTTCATTGCTGAACATTCCAGCGAGGAAAATCGCGGTAAGGTCTATGGTATTTCGCAGGCGATCTTCATGGTTGTGACGGTGGTGGGTCCGCCATTGGGCGGTTGGCTGGCTGGCTCTTTCGGCTTTAAGTTGATGCTGTTCGTAGCTGGTGTTTTTTATGCTGTTGCGGTTGCCATCCGTTTGAGCATGGCGCGTGAAGCTGCCAAAGGGGAGCAGGCAAACGGCGAGAAGAAGAGCTTATCTCTCTCCAGTTTAAGATCGAATTTGGTTTCGATGACGGCGCTTGTGTTCGGCGGTGGTTTGATCACCTGGATGCTTATTACCGATGGCTTGCGCGATGTTTCCTTCCAATTTTCAGGGAGTCTCTTTCCGGTGTACATGCAGGAGGTTGGCGGGTTATCGTATCAGCAGATCGGCTGGGTGACATCTGTCTTTGGTATTTTTATGATGTTGAGTACAATTCCCGGCGGTTGGCTTTCAGATAAAGCGGGGGAGCGGGTTGGGATCGCCCTGGGTATGATTCTGCTGTCTCTTTCATTGTTCTTGCTGGTGGGTATCTACCCGTTGGGAACTTCAGGACAGTGGTTATACTACGTTGGTTGGGGGTTGGCGGGGTTGGGCGCGGGAGTTTCTCAACCTGCGTACTCTTCGTTGATCAGCAAGGCAATTCCAAAAGAACAACGCGGGTTGGCGTTCGGTTTGCTCAGCACCAGTTTGGGGATTGTCTCGCTTCCTGCTCCGTGGATCGGCGCGCAACTTTGGGATAAGCTTGGTCCAACTGCGCCATTTACGATCACCGCGTCTATGTTGATGCTTTCGGTCATTCCGATCTGGTTAAAATTCAAGCTCCCCAAAACAGAAGTTTCTGCCGGAGATGAGACCGTAGTACCCGCCGCAGCCGATTAGAAAAAAAGAAACCCCGATGGTCTTGTCAGGTATGATAGACCGTTAGGGTTTGGCAAAATAATAAAACGCGAAAGAAAATACGTCCGAAAGGAGTGATGAACATGGCAAATGCAGAAGAAAGAATGAAAATACTAAAATTGATCGAGGAAGGCAAGATCAGCGCGGAGGAGGGGGCAAAATTGCTCTCTGCTCTCAGTGACTCGCGTAAAGGTGTGCCCACCCCGCCGCGCCCGCCCTCTGCTGCCAGTGCCCGTATGTTACGTGTGCGCGTCACCGATACCCGCACGGGGCGCTCCAAAGCCTCGGTACAAATTCCGCTTGCATTGGTTGATGCGGGTCTCAAGATCGGCGCCCACTTTGCACCCGAAGTACAAGGCGTGGATATGAGTAACGTGATGGAAGCCCTGCGCATGGGCGTCACCGGCAAGATCATCGATGTGACCGATGAAGAAGACGGTGAACACGTTGAAATCTTTGTTGAATAGTAAAGGAAGGAAACCATGTACCTTTTCGGATTTTTCAGGCTTGCACGCTAAGCGCCATTGAGATTATTGGCGCGGCAGAATTCTCGCACCGACAACCGGCAGACCATCTCTAAAGACAGAGATGTGAACTGCCGGTTTCAGTCATTCTAAGTCGTCGGTTGTAAGTCTTTAAAAAATAAAATATCGCTCAATCCGCCTTGAGCGTTGGTTTGTCTAATTTATTTCGACCGACTACTTAAAAGGATATAACCTTAATGAACACCTCTTCCAAACAACCCAGCGGCATGTTTGGCTTCACCATCGTTTGGCTTGGGCAGATCATTTCTGTGCTTGCCAGCGCCATGAGCCAATTTGCTCTGACTATTTTTGTGTTCGAACAAACCGGCAGCGCCACCGCGTTGGGATTAATGCAAGTCTTTTTCATGGCACCCTTTCTCCTGATCTCTCCGGTTGCAGGTGTGATGGTAGACCGCCACAACCGCAAAATGATGATGATGGTCAGCGACCTGGCAGCAGGGCTTGCCACCATCATGATTCTCATTTTTCAATCGTTGGGCGTGCTTCAATTCTGGCACTTGTATCTCACGGCAGTGGTTTATGGGCTGGGCATGGCGTTTCAATGGCCCGCCTACTCCGCCGCGATCAGCACCATGGTTCCAAAAGAACAATACGCCCGCGCCAACGGCATGATGTCACTGGTAGACGCCGGACCCGGCGTGATCGCCCCGCTTTTGGCTGGCGCATTGCTACCCGTGATCGGCTTGACAGGCATTCTCATCTTCGATGTCGTCACCTTCCTGCTTGCCATTGCCGCGCTCTCCGTAGTACATATTCCGCAGCCCAAGAAAACACAGGAAGGCGAGCAAGGCAAAGGCAGCCTTTGGAAAGAATCCGCCTACGGATTTAAATACATTTTCGCACGCCCCAGCCTGCTCGGCTTGCAATTGACCTTTTTCATCGGCAACCTCTTCGCAGGTATCGGCATGACGGTCTTCGCCCCCATGATCCTCTCGCGGACCGACAACAACAGCCTCATCCTCGGTTCCGCACAAACCGCTGGCGCAGTGGGCGGGCTGATCGGCGGTATTGCCATGAGCGCCTGGGGCGGATTCAAAAAACGAGTGCATGGCGTCCTCATCGGGTGGATGATCTCAGGAACCGGCATGGCAATTCTCGGCTTAACCGGCGGCTTACCCAACTGGATCATCGGCATGGTCATTGGCGCATTGGTCATTCCGCTTGTCAACGGCTCCAACCAAGCCATCTGGCAGGCAAAGGTCGCCCCCGATGTACAAGGACGCGTCTTCTCTGCCCGCCGCCTGATCGCCTGGTTCACCAATCCCATTTCACCCATCATCGCCGGAACCCTCGCCGATTTTGTACTCGAACCGCAAATGCGCACCACCAGCGCCCTTTCACAAACCTTCGGCTCACTGGTTGGCACAGGTCCCGGCGCAGGCATGGGGCTCATCTTATTCTTCTGCGGGCTTATGGCAGTTCTTGTCGGCATCACCGGATACTTCATCCCTGCCATACGAGATGCCGAAACCCTCCTGCCAGATCACGATGAACTGACACCCGCAACAACGTAAAAAACAGGATTTGTAGGGCGGGTTTTTAACCCGCCATTCATTACCATGCAAGAAACTGTCAGGCTGCAAGCCTGACCTACAAACTCGTCCGGCTTTTTTATTGGATAAAGTACATCGCCTCACACCCTACCAATGGGCTTGCTCCACCACCCCAAACATTTTCCACGCCGTGAGATATACTCCTGCTGAAGGAGAACTCCATGAAAATAATCATCTTTGGAACCGGCGGTGTAGGCGGATACTTCGGCGGCAAACTCGCCCAACACGGCGCAGACGTCACCTTCATCGCCCGAAGCGCTCACCTTGAAGCCATTCGGGCAAATGGTTTGCGCATCGAATCCATCGACGGAGATTTCACAATCCACCCCGCTCAAGCCACTGACGACCCGCAAACCATCGGCAAAGCAGACCTGATCCTTCTTTGCGCGAAAGCCTGGCAGTTGGATAATGCCATTCAACAAATGAAACCACTGGTGGGGGAGCACACCGTCATTTTGCCATTGCTCAATGGCATGGAACATATGGACGCGCTCTTCCAAGCCTTTGGCGCACAGCATGTCCTCGGCGGCTTGTGCCGCATCAGCGCCTTCATTGGTGAGCCAGGAGTGATCCGCCATGTGGGTGTCAAACCGCAGATCATGTACGGCGAATGGGATAACTCACACACCCCGCGTGTAGAGAAGGTCCATGCGCTATTCACCGCCATTGACGGCATCGTGGCTGAAATTCCCAGCGATATACAAATCGCCATGTGGGAAAAATTCATCTTCATTGCCGGAGTGAGCGGCGTAGGGGCATACACCCGTTTGCCTATTGGCGAATACCGCACCACCCCTGAATTTCGTACCATGCTGCAAAATGCTTTTGAAGAAACCGCTGCCGTTGCCCGCGCCCGTGGCGTTGGCATCCCCGAAAATTTCGTGCAAGACACCATGCACCGCATCGATGGCATTGCCGCGGGTGTCACCCCATCCATGCAAAAGGATATGATGGCGGGGCGTCCCTCAGAACTTAATGAACAAACCGGCGCAGTCATTCGCATGGGCAAGGCAGCCGGTGTGCCAACCCCCACCCACGAAAAACTGCTCGCCGCCCTGCTGCCCCTCGAACAAAAAGCGCGTGGTTAGCGAACAGTAAACACTGATAACTGACAACTGTCCACTACCAACTACCCCAACTACCCCACCTACCCACCTACCCAAACTTCCAGTACACACCCAAAGACTTTACCGATACACTCCACATCATTAGGAGCAAAAGTATGAGTAAAAATATATTTAACGAACTTTCAGAATCCATGGCGAATGCGGCTGAAAAAGCTGGTTCATACACCGTAATGGTAGATGCCCGCCGTCGTATGCCCGCCAGCGGTGTGGCAATTTCAAAAGAGATCGTATTAACGGCTGGGCATGTCGTGGAACGCGAAGAGGGGATCAAGATCCTTTTCCACGATGGCACTGAAACCACCGCCCACCTTATCGGACGAGACCCGGGCACAGACTTGGCGGTTCTCAAACTCGATTCGGGTTCTGCCACCCCCGCTGAAATAGCAAAACAGCCTGCCCGCGTTGGGCAATTTGTCCTCGCCCTTGGCAGACCCTCTTCAAACGGAATTGAAGCCAGTTTTGGCACCGTGAACAAACTCGGCGGACCCATCCGCACCGGACGCGGCGGCATGTTGGATGCCTACATCAAGACCGATGTAGTTTCCTATCCGGGCTTCTCAGGGGGGCCGCTGATTAATGGCGCAGGTGAAATGTATGGCATTAATACCTCCGGCTTTGGCATGGGCGGCGAGGCTGTCACCATCCCTGCCGAGGTGGCGGTAAAAATTGCGGATGCACTCGCCAAACATGGCAAGATCAAACGCGGATATATCGGCATTCGCAGCCAGATCGTAAACCTGCCATCTGATGCAGTGAAGCAACTTAATCGTGAACAGGAAACGGGTTTGCTGATCGTTGGCATCGAAAAAGACAGCCCCGCCGAAAAAAGCGGACTTGGCTTGATCGTGGGAGATATCCTTGCAGGGATTGCCGGTGTTGCAGTATCCGATCATGAAGACCTCTTTGCCCGCCTGAGCGGTGATGTGGTTGGGAAATCTGTGGCAGTGGATGTGCTTCGCGGCGGCAAGTTACAATCGCTTGAAGTTGTTGTTGGTGAAAGATAACGCTTTGCCCCAACGGAGCCAGGCATAGGAGAATATTTGACCCGCGTAACCATCGTATCGCCAAACCATGCCGTGCGGGTGAGGCTGCATCAAATGCTCGTTGGGCAGCAAAACATTCAAGTGATAGGGGAGGCGGTACGTCTTTCAGATGTGGATACAGAAGAAACCGAGGTGGCAGTGCTCGCCTCGGTTTCTTCTGTTCATGTAAATGCCGCGGGTGAAATTGGAATTCTTTTGCTGACTGACGATGTTGAAATAGCAAGATCGCTGCTCGCGGCTGGCATCCACGGTTGGGGAGTATTATCGCCTGAGGTGGGGAGGGAGGAACTTGCGGCAGGAATCGCCGCAGTGGCAGAAGGGCTTTGGGTTGGCTCACCCGCCCTGGTTGAGGGATTGATGCGCCTGCCAAAGGGCAGTGAAGGCTTGGGAGAAGATGCGTTACCCGAGCCGCTCAC
>Ga0172367_10006951_pt1 | contig 13107 bp, 10 predicted proteins | sample Lak10m_FD_114542 | JGI IMG/M metagenome (GOLD analysis project Ga0172367, IMG submission 114542) | Freshwater microbial communities from Kabuno Bay, South-Kivu, Congo - kab_022012_10m | ecosystem: Environmental > Aquatic > Freshwater > Lake | place: Democratic Republic of the Congo: South-Kivu...
AAAACATACTCCTCCACCCAAGGCAGATTGAAAAAGGTAGGATAGTTTATCATATTTTTGGGATAAAATAACAATAAAATATAAAATATTAATTATCTAATATGATTCTAATATTATTTAATTGTATTTTAAATACTCAAACTACCATTAACCTTATTTTCTCTATTTTCAATACCATAAATTATATCAAGACAAGCGACAACTCCAATCATAATAGCATTATCGGTGGATAAAATTTTATTTGGGACTATTAATTTTACTCCATTTTGTGTGGCATAATTCTCAAAAGCCTGTCTTAATTTTAGATTAGCTGTCACTCCCCCTCCTATAATTACTTGTCTTATATTATAAGTATTTACCGCCCAATTTAATTTGGCTACTAATAAATCGATTACAGCTTGTTCAAAACTAGCACAGATATTAGCTAAATCTTGCTCATTTTGTGGTGGATTATCTTTGATATAATATAAAACAGCAGTCTTGAGCCCTGAAAAAGACATCCTACCATCACCCGAGTTAAGCATTGGTCGAGGAAATTGTATAGACTCATTATCTCCACTCTCTGCTAACTTGGATACTTTTGGTCCTCCCGGATAAGGTAAATCTAGCATTTTGGCTACTTTATCGAAAGCCTCCCCCGCTGCATCATCTTGAGTAATACCTATAATTTCATAATCATTGTAGGCTTTGACCAAAACTAATTCGGTATGTCCTCCAGAAATTGTATAGGCAATAAAAGGGTATTCGGTAGGTATTGTCCCTGCTAAATTCTCATCCAATAGCCCTGAGAATATATGTCCATGCATATGATTGACTGGAATTAGTGGGACTCCTAATACTTCAGCTAAAAGGGTTGCTAAATTAACCCCCACATACAGTGATGGCTCCAATCCAGGGCCTACGGTTACTGCAATTACATCAATTTCCCTACCATTGCGATTTATAAACTCCTTCAGCATCACTGGAAGTTTTTTATTGTGCAGTCTTGCAGCCAGGGCTGGGACTACTCCACCATATTGACTATGCTCATTGATTTGAGAATATACAATATGGTCAAGTACCTGAAATTTTTCAGATTCTTTATCTAAGTTTAATATGGCCAAAGCCGTTTCATCACAAGAAGTCTCAATGGCTAAAATTTTCATATAATTATATTGTGCCAGATTATAGGGATTAAGTCAATCTATATACCACAAAGTAGCATTGTTCCCAATACTACCTTGTGTGGATTTGTGCAACTTTATTAGATAAGATTTACTAAGGATTGACCTCTCTAACATTACTATCTCCTAGATTAGCTACTGATGGACATTGTTTTATAGCTGTCTTTCCATTACTAGTAACTTCTACCCATGGATTATGTCTTCCAAATTCTATATCAGAATAACTTAATGTTCTATCGAGATTAGTAGTCGATGCATTACCTGTTAAAGGGTTATTATCTCCATTTTTTCTACCTATTTTAAAGCTGTATGAACTTACATTTCCTACTTCTGCAGTAATTTTTACATCAGTCTGTCCTGCTCGTACTGTATTTTTATCTACCCTACAACTTGTGATAATAGGATATGACTCTACTTTGAGATTAACGATTGCTGATATATTTCTTATATTTGGAGCTTTAGCGGGTTTTCCTTCACATTTTAATTCTATTCTATATGTCTGGTCTGTTGTGCTCACTGGTAAATTTTGCCCTCCTATGTTATTGCCAGTAAATCCTCTATTAGTTGTATTTCCGAATATATCTGCAGCTACTCCTTCCGGTTTATTTGTAGTTATTAACCTACAGCTATTATCAATAACTCCTATTGTATCAGTAATTGACCAATTAGCATTTACTGATTCTCCCGTCCTTATGGTTAATGTATTAGGAGAAAAAGCTGTATTAGTATCACCACTCCTCAAATCAAAGCTAACCTGAGGTTCTGGATAATCTTTTGTTTGAAATTCTGGACCATAAACCCATTCACCTTCACCATTTACATTATTCCAAACTTTTACTCTTGGATAATAAGATGTGCTAGCTTCTAATGATTGTTGACTTATTTCCATATTTGTAGCTGCACCTGCTTGTGCATTACTAAATACGATATTATTAAATCCCGTATCTGTTGCCACCTGTACTTGTGCATATGTCTGGATATCTTCTGGGTCACTATAAGTCCAATTTGCTGTAGCTGTAGTATAACTGATAGTATCAGTCTTATCATATGTTACTGTTGGAGGTGTATTTGGTCTTGCTACTTGAATTGTATATGATATTGGATTTAATGTGTATTCCCAAGCATTATATGCAGGAATTTCTTCAAAACACTTTTTACCTGGATTAAAAAAACCACATGCGTCATTTGCACTACGCCATACAGTATCATTTTCCACACAATAAGATTGTTGAGCATAGGCTTTATCCGTCGTACTTTTGCTATTTGTCTTTGTATAACCAACCGGACACCTATCCCCCTGGACCCAATATTCAAATTTTCTATAATTTCCAAAATCATAACTTCTCTGTAAATAATAAGAACCTGTGCCAGTGAAAGAGACCGTTACAGTTGCAGTTCCATTATTCTTGGTCACACATAAATTTCTAGAACTACAATCTATTATGTCATTGTTACTACTTGTTAAGGTATATCCAATATTATTATCCATTGTATATCCTGCTTGTCTAGTAATACCTCCTCTAACTTCATCTCTAACTACATAAAGACCTCCACAGTCTCCTCCTTCTGATATATATTCTCTACTATATGTTTTTCCATCTAAAGGTGGGGTTGCCCTATCTGAAGATGCATAGTTATATGAACCTTCAACATCATAATTCCTTGCTTTTAACTCTACTCCTGTAGCGACAACACTACTTTCATTTTGAGAGAGAGTTTTTATATTTCCTGCTATTAAATCGAATTGTTTTTTTAATTCAATTGTAAATGAGGTTTTTGTTTCGAAGTCTCCAAACCATCTACCTCCTTTGCATCCTCCTAAATCTATATATCTATAATATTCCCATTTATCAGTATAGTTAATAGGAACAGATACAGCGCTAGTAATTGTTGGAGATATACATATTAGACTAAATATTATTCCTATTAATATCAGCTTATAATTTTGTATAATTTTCTTATCTTTCATATATTTATTATTATATTAGTCTACTTCTCCTATATCTATTGTATCCAAAAGATAATACTATTATTAATATTATTATACCCAATATACTACTTGTTACAAATATTATATTGTTATTATTTTCTTTTTTACATTTACTTGGATCTAGCTCTTTACAGTCATATTTTAATTCTACTGTATTTAGTACATTTCCATCTTTGTCTTTGATACTACTAGTCACTGTGATACTATTATATATCTTATTTTTTGGTAATTTGGTATATATTCCATCTACTTGTCCTGTTACTTTACCTTTATATTCACTATTTGCTATGACTTTGCCTTGCTCATCTTTGATTGTATTTTCTAATATTACATCTGTTGAGTATTCATTAGTATTATGTATACAGCTTACTAATTGCATTTCTCCTTCTGGTTTATATGGACTTGTATTCATTGTGACTGCTGCTATTCTAGGTTCACTTATACTATCATTACTAAATCTTATATTTGCTATATTTCCCCAGCTCATATTTGAGGACATATTATTCCCTCTAACTTTTACTTTAACATAATATACTGATTCTACTTGTTCTTCTATTGTATAGCTTGCTATACTTGTAGCTTGCTTGGCTATTGTTTTTAATTGTTTTAATTCTTCCTTTATTTTTCCTGTGTCATCACTCCAACTATATATTTCATATTCTACTTCTACTTCTTTATCTATATTTGTATTATTCTGTATCGGTATTTTTATTGTAACTGGTTGTTTTTCTCTGTACTTTGGATTAAAAGATAGATTATTATATTCTTTATCATTTATGGTGATATCCCTCTGTTTTATTAATATTTCTTCTGTATTATCACCTAATATTTTGAACTTTGGATTAAATACATATACATCATCTGTAAAGCTTAGCCCTGCCACACTAATTTGATTATTTTGTACTACTGTTAATAATATCTCATAATCTCCTTTTGATGCTTTGATTGGAATATTATAAATCTCCGATATATCTTGACTTCCTAAACTTGCTAAATTTATATTATCTTTAATTATTATTTCTTCTACTGTCTTTACTATTCTTCTATTTCCTTCTTGTTCTATTTTTACTATTTTTCCTTTTATTTTCAAATCGGGCATAGGATAATTATTTTTATTCTCTATTTTACCTTTAAGTTTTATAAATCCTGCTGATTCATATTCACTTTTATCTAAACTGATACTTAAATGTATATTATTAAATTTATATACATCAAAACAATTACCTAATACTCCATTTTTTAGACCCTCTTGCTTTAGATTACTTTTATACACCCTATTTTCATCTTTTGTTTGATTTATCTTTTTATCTTGTATAATTTTATCTATTTCTTCTTCTGTAGGAGGAGTTTCTGAAAGAATATTCACTCTTGACTCTCTATCTTTTCTTATTGTGTCAAATTCTTTTATCTCCTCTTCTGTAAAAACTCTAATTTCCTCTTCCTGCGCTACTACCACTAAATGTGGCGATAATAGACTTAATATTATCCCAAATATGGCTACAATTCTATATTTTTTATACATATTTTATTTATTAATTTTTCACTCTATTATTATAACTTATAAATTTTTATTTGTCTAAGCTATAATTGTGGATAAGTCTATTTTTTGTTATATTTTAGCTAATAAATAGCTCCAAAATTGTGCTATTGATTGATAACTATATTTTCTTTGGAATTGCTCTGAAGCTTGCTCTCGGATTGCAAATTTTTTAACTTCATTTTTTTGAATTATGTCTATACAAGCTGCTAATTCACTACTAGAATTTGGACTATAATACAAAGCTCCTCTACCTAATATGGCTTGATAATTGTCATCTCTAGGAGCTATTACTATAGTTCCTGAGGCAATAGCATTGAGAATTTGATAATTAATTACATTATCTAGTTCCCCACTAACTATGAGACAATCTAGCAACTCATATACTATTGGTAGATTATTTGACAAATCTTCTGATAAGACAAAGCTGCCTTGTTTAGTACTAATATCATACCACTCACAATTATTATATTCCAAATATTTGATAAAATTATTACTAATATTACCTATATGCCCACATACAAAAGATTTATTAATAATATGATTATCATAACTTATTAAGGCAATATTTTGTTTTATATCTAATACTGCCTGAGTATCTAGATCAAGAAAATCTCTATAATTAATTAGTGGAAATGGAGTGTATGCTATTTTTTGCTGATAATTAACTTTAGCTGTGTGATTGGGGTATATAACAAAAGAGTAATCTAATTTATCTGTATTATCAAAATTATCTAAGACCCTGACTAAACTTAATGTGGTATTTTGTTTTAATTTCCAAGTAATAAATTTTGGCATTTTCCCAATTAAAACACATCTTTCAATGATATACTGCTTAATTAAGAGATTGATTGACTTATAATCATTAAAATTAAATAATGATTTAGACATTAGATGGACTGTATCTATATCTACAATGTTTCTTGCTATATCTGCTAAATTACTATCCCATATAATAAATTGTATCTCTGCTTTTAGATATTGTTTTAGTTCTTGAAATAGTTCCAACCAGTGTTTTGCTTGCTCCTTTTCACAATCTATAAATACAGCTATACGATGAACTTTTGGTATCATAAATTTTATGGCAGATATTGTTTTTTAGCTTTAGTGTGTTCTTCAAATGTTTTGGAGAATATGGTTTTTGGAGGATTATCTCTTGATGTCAAAAAGAAATAATACTCATTAGGCTGATATTCTACTACAGATTTAATTGCATCAAAGCTTGGATTAGTAATTGGAGTTGGAGGTAGGCCTATAACTTGATAAGTATTATATGGAGAATCTATTTTTAAGTCATCCAATGTAGATTGCGCTCGTCCAGATTGGGTAATAAAATTAACCGTAGCATCACTTTGTAATTTCATACCATCTTTTAGTCTATTCATAAATATACCTGCTACAATTTTTCTATCTTCTGGTCTAAATACTTCTTTTTCTACTATTGAGGCTAATATTAACACCTCATAAGCAGATAATTTATCATTATTTTTGAGACTAGGTAGAGCCTTTTTTTGAAAATTATTAAGCATTTTTATAATTACTTCTTCTGGTGTTGAGTTATCAAAAAATCTATATGTATCTGGATATAAATAGCCCTGTAATGAGTTGTTTTCTATAAAATTATATTTAATTTTGTCAAAATCCTTAGTTGCTTGAATAAAATCTTCTCTACTAAAATCTAGTCCTGAGGATAATATATCTCCTATTTCATAAATATCTGAGCCCTCTGGTATGGTTATTGTCACTTCTGGCCTAGTTAATAAACCTCTGGCTATCATCTTTATTACTTGATCTGTATTCATATTAGGGGTAATATTATACTTAGCAGATTGCGGAGATAATTTCCTAAATGATATATAAAAATCTAATCCTTCAGTTTTAGAAATAATATTTTGCTCTTTTAGATTTTTTATTATATCTTGCCAATCCTTTTGATCATCTTTTACCTGAAAAATTGTGTTTTTAGTTACTAAAACTGGAGATCCTAAAGTATTAACAACATTTACAACATAAATAGCTCCCGCTATCCCTAGTAAAGACACTATTAATAATATCCAATATATTGTTTTTTTCATATTTGTTATATTTTATCTTCTAAATCAGCTAACTTTAATAGGTTATTAATCCTTTTTACTTCTTGAACTTTATCTATATGCGAGACTAAGAGAGCATCTTCTGTCTCTACTATTATTAGATCACGAACACCTATTGTAGCAATAACTTTATTTTTATTATGAGAATGCACTAATAGATGATCTGAATCTATGTCAAAATGCTTAGAACTACCTTTGTGAGTAACTGTAATATCATCTTTTTGAAGCATATCTTTTAGAGCTGACCAAGACCCAATATCACTCCAACCGATATCCGCTGGAATTACTGCTATATGTTTAGCCTTTTCCATAATTCCATAATCAAAGCTAATCGCATCAGTTAATTTATATAAATTTTCTAAATCTTTTAATTTATTTTTTTCTAATTTTTGTAGTATTTTGGCAGTAGCTGGCAAATATTCTTTATACATATTCAATAATCTTTGTTTTTGTACCACGAACATTCCAGAATTCCAGACATAATTACCATCGGCCAAATATTGAGTTGCTGTATTAAAATCTGGTTTTTCTACAAATGCATCTACTTGATAAATAGCACTCTCTTGCTCCCCAAATATAGATTTTTTATAATATTTGATATATCCATATCCAGTTTCTGGAGAGGTAGGTGTAATTCCAAGAGTGACAATATACTCTGGGGATTGCTTGAGAAAATTATCTGCTAATTGCAAAATTCTACACAATTCCTGAGGCTTATGAATATAATGATCCGCCGCCAAAAAGGCAATAGCCTCATCTCTCTTAGCTTGTACTGCTATAGTAGCCAGTCCATTAGCTGGAGCGGTATCTCTTTTTTCAGGCTCTAAAATTATATGGTCTAAAGATAATTGTGGCAATTCAACTATCACCTCTTCTCTATACTGCTCATTAGTAGAGACATAAATATCATCTAGAGTAAAATGTGTCAGCAATCTCTTGACTGTCATCTGTAACATTGTCTCTTCTCCGAAAAGTGGTTGAAATTGTTTTGGTTTGGAACTACGGCTTAATGGCCATAATCTTGTACCTGTTCCACCTGCCATGATTACTATTTTCATATATTTATTATTTACCTCTTCTTTTACCTCTAGTATGATACTCTGCAATTGCCTTATCAAATTCCTGCATATTAAAATCTGGATAATTAATATCTGTAAAATAATATTGAGAATTAGCAGTGTCCCACATCATAAATCCAACACTATTATGTGGCTCTCCGCCTGTGCGAATTAGTAAATCTACTGGTGGTAAATCTTTGGTATATAGTGATTGCTTGACTAGTTCTGAGGTTATTTCTAAACTAGGATTTACTAATTTTTTCTCCGAAATAGAGCGAATGGCTTGTAGCATTTCTTCATCACCATTATAGCCTAATAAAAAGGTTAAATTATAATCTGAGTAATCTTTGGTAGCATCAATAGCTTTTTGTATAATTTTCTGTAAATATTTTGGAAATAAATCTTGCCATAATCCTAAAATATTAATCTTAACTTTTTGGCTATGTATTTCCTTATATGTTAAAATAGCTTTGATATAATTAGCAAAATTCTTATACAAATGTTGAACTTCATCTTGTGGCCTCTTGGCTAAATTATCCAGAGATGCTCCCCAAAAGGTGATATTTTTAACCCTACCATCAAAAGCTTTTTCTATAATCTCTCTAGTCCTCTCAAAACCTTCAAGATGACCTTGTTCTGGAGTTTTTCCATTGGCTTTCGCCCATCTACGATTTCCATCCGGAATAATTGCAATATGATCTATCATAATATATAAAGTTTTTATTCGCCAATATTGATTTATTATATCATATCTTTGGTAATTTTCCAGACATCTCCAGCCCCCATAGTGATGATAATATGATTATCCCCTGATATAAGGGATAAATTCTGTTTTAATTCATTTGAGTCTGTATAAATTTTAGCATTAGTATTATCAATATCAGTAATAATATCATTACTACTGATAGAGCCTTCTGCCTCTCTGGCTGAGGCATAAATTGGAAGTAAATAAATATAATCTGCTTCAGATAATGCCTGCCCAAATTCTCGTAATAGCATTTCTGTTCTACTAAAAGTATGAGGTTGGAATACACAATGTATGGTTTTCTCGGGATATTGTTCTCTTAAGGCCTGAATTCCTGCCATAATTTCGGTTGGGTGATGAGCATAGTCGTCAATGATTATAACACCTGTTTGAGTTTGTCCTTTATATTCTAATCTCCTCTGAGTTCCCCTAAACCCTGACATTGCCTCAATGCTAGAATTAATATCAAAATCTAGAGCATATAATAATCCAATACAAGCAAGAGCATTGAGTCTATTATGCTTCCCTGCAATAGAGAGATTCAATCGATTATATTGCCCCCCCTCTACTATCACAATATTATTCTCATCCAGAGTAATAGTATTCTCTATATTAAGTCCAAATTTAAGTATTTTTCTTGTTTTATCTTGTATATTAGGCAAAATATACTTGGCTATATTAGTATCATCTCCATTCACCACTAAAGGCTTATCTAAAGGCAGCTTATCAATCACATTCACAAAAGCCTGATAATAAATCTCCGGAGTTGCAAAAAAATCTGGATGATCATAGTCTACATTCAGTATAATCAAGCCTCCCATATCAATGTCTAGAAAGTGATTCTGATACTCATCAGCCTCTACTACTAAATACTTAGAATTATTGTCTCCAATTCTAGCATTCCCTCCAAATTGAGGTACTACACTACCAATTACCCCAAAGGGATTTTGAGATAATTCCTGCAAGGCATAAGTTAATAATGCTGAAGTTGTAGTTTTACCATGAGAACCAGCTACACCTAAAGTTGTATCAAAACTCTTAGCAATATTGCCTAGAGCTTGACTATAGGTTAAAAGGGGGATATTTCTATTCATTATCTCAATCACCTCTGGATTAGTAGGAGTTTTACCCTCGATATAATAAGCTCCTGAGACCACTGCATAGTCAATATTGTCAGGAATATTGATCGAATCAAAGGGAGATAGAACCTTAATATTAGATTGAGACAAGACTTTGTCAGTCATAAAAGCTTCATTTACATCACTTCCCATAACCTCAATTCCCTTAGCCTGCATAACTTGAACTAAAGCGGTCATCCCAACTCCCTTAATCCCTATAAAATAAACCATAAATTAATGACTTAAACTAAATAATTCCTCTGCGATTCTTGCAGCAGCATCTGGAGTGGCAAATTGTGCTGTCTGCTCCGACATAGTCTGCATTATATCTGGCTGTTGTAATAATTCATTAATCTTCTCTAATACTATATGTGGAGTAAAATTTGGCTCTTCTAAAACAATACTAGCCCCAATTTCAGCCATTTCATAAGCATTAGACCTTTGTTGTCCTGCATCAACTTGAATCGGGACTAAAATGCTAGGTTTATGAGTAAGACAAATATCAGCAATACTAGAAGCTCCCGCTCTTGAGATAACCAAATCAGTAGCAGCATAAGCATGCTTCATCTCAGAATCCAGAAATCCAGCATAATGATACAATCTATCCTGATAAACCTCCAGAGATCTAGCTACGCTTCTTGCCTCATCAATATTATTCTTACCCACAATATGAATTACTTCCACTAATTCCAATAATTCTGGTAAAATTTCCCAAATTACTTCATTAATAATTTTAGCTCCTTGACTACCCCCTACTATCAATAAAACTGGCTTTTCAAAAGTAAGTTCAAAAATTCTACCCGCCTCATCTTTGGTCCCTTCTGCAATATCTGGATGAGTCATATTACCAACTACACTAGTTTTTTTCTTACCAAAAACTTTAGCTACATTAGGGAACCCAACAGCCACCACACTAGCAAATTTACCTAAAAACTTATTAGCAAGTCCCGGAATACAATCAGATTCATGAATTAGAGTAGGTATTTGGTAAACCCAAGAAATTAGAACACCTGGGACACTTGCATAACCACCCTTACCAAAAGTGACATCTGGCATAAATTTCCAGATATACCATTGAGCTTGAATTACACCCCAAAAACCTCGGAATATATCCCAAAAATTATCTAGAGCAAAGTATCTCCTAATTTTACCAGCATATACAGCTTTATAAGGGATATTATGAGATTCTAGTAGTTTTTTACCAATGTCATCTAATTGACCTACAAGTAAAAATTCTACTGAAATACCCTGAACCTGAGCTAGCTTTTCTAACTCTTCTTTTACAGCAATTATTGGCAAAATATGCCCTCCAGTTCCACCAGTTGCAAATAATACTTTCATATATATTTTAATCTATATATTATATTGTAAACAAAATTATGCATTTGGTCAAATTTTTGTATGAGATGAGGTTATAGTATAAAAATATATAAATTGTCCTCCCTTGGGGGAGGACAGTTATTTTGTCCCTCGCTGGCGAGGGGGGACCGCGTAGCGGTGGGTGTGGACAGATACCTCAAAGGTCGCCCCTACGGATACAGCTCAATTATTATTGGGGTGTAGGCTATCTAATTCCCATCGTATAGGATTTTCATCAATATATTGCCAAAATATATCATATTCTTTTTGATTCCTTATAATTCGGTCATAAAATGATTTTTGCCATATTGTCTTATTGGTATTTACTTCTTCTCGTAGGGGCGACCTTATGTCGCCTGTATTTATCAATTCCCTCACCTCTTTGAAACAATATCTCTTAAAACTAGATATAATTTTAGAAATGCTAATAGTATTTTCTGAAATTAAAAAGTGTATATGATTAGGCATTACTATTTGTTTTTCTATATTGCAATCAAAGAATGTGGGAAGGCTTATTATTCTATTTTCAATAATTTTGCCTATTTTGTTTAAGTGCATTTTCTCATTTTTAATTTTCCCAAAGTATTGTTTTTTATTATATGCACACATAGTAATAAAATAAACATATTCACCAAGATATAAGTTTTGGTCTAAACGAATTTTCTTTCTTTTAGGAATATTATTCATAAGTTTAAATATTGATTTTTGTCACTTTACGGGCGACTGAAAGGTCGCCCCTACGGAATCTCTCTCTCTGTGATAATCTTAATCCCGAATTTTTTAGCCTTTTCTAATTTGCTACCCGCCTTTGCTCCCACTAATAATATATCTGTCTGAGAGCTGACTTGAGATACTACAATACCACCTTCAGCTTCTATTCTAGACTTCAATTCATCTCTAGTAAATTGCTCAAATGTTCCCGTAATACAAATAGTTTTATCAGCCCAGATACCTTTTTTGACTATTGAATAGTCTATGCTTATACCTGATTTTAATAATTCCTTAATTAGATATAAATTATTAGCATTATATATATAATCTATAATAGAGCTAGCAACTTTTTCTCCAATATCTGGAATAGCTTGTAATTGCTCTAAATTAGTAGCCAAGAATTCATCTAAACTTTGAAAATGCCTAGATAATTGTAAAGCTGTTTGATTGCCAACCATCGGTATACCTAAGGCTTGAATAAATCTTCTAAAAGTAATATTTTTCGCATTCTGAATACTATTGAATAAATTCTGAGCTGACTTATCCCCAAACTTGGCAGTGATTTTAATATCATCGAGACTTAGTTTGAATATATCATCAATATGTTGAATCAAATCGGCTTCTTGTAATTTTAATAAGATTTTTTTGCTCAAACCGTCTATATTAAATCCTTCTTTTGAGACAGCATAGGATAAATATTCAATATGGCGAGCCGGGCATCTAGTATTAGGGCAATATTGATTGACTTGTTCCTTAGCCTGAATCAGGGCAGTTCCACATTCTGGGCAAATACTTGGATATTTATATTCTTTCTCAGAGCCAATTCTAAGCTCTGGTAAAACTTTAACTATTTCTGGAATCACATCTCCGGCTCTTCTAATAATCACTGTATCTCCAATCAAAAGCCCTAATCTCTCAATTTCATCTTGATTATGCAAGGTGGCTCTAGTCACGGTCACACCATAGACATTAACTGGTTGCATTATAGCCACAGGAGTGACTTTACCGGTTCTGCCAACTTGTGAGATTATATCTATCACTTGAGTGGTCACCTCCTCAGCTGGGAATTTATAAGCAATCATAAACCTTGGCCCCTTACCAGTAAAGCCTAATTGATTCTGAATATTCTTATCATTGACCTTTACTACCACTCCATCATAGGCAAAATCTATATTATCTCTCAAATTCAAAATTTCCTGATAATATTCTTGGACTTGCTTGATATTATCTAATAATTTATTCTCTCTCACCACAGGAAATCCTAAAGCCTCTAGAAGCCAATATTCCTCCTGCTGAGTGGTCTGGCCTAAATCTGGGACGAGACCCCAAGCAA
>Ga0172367_10006953_pt1 | contig 13100 bp, 17 predicted proteins | sample Lak10m_FD_114542 | JGI IMG/M metagenome (GOLD analysis project Ga0172367, IMG submission 114542) | Freshwater microbial communities from Kabuno Bay, South-Kivu, Congo - kab_022012_10m | ecosystem: Environmental > Aquatic > Freshwater > Lake | place: Democratic Republic of the Congo: South-Kivu...
ATAGGCGAACATACCTTCAGCCAAAGTCGCCTCACCAGCACCACCGAACGCCGCATCACGAGCCGCAGTCGTAGCGAACCGCATAATGGTCTGATCCATCAAAAAGGTGTTCACCTGTGCGGCGGTCAGCACATCGCCGCTTACAAAGAGTTTAGAACCTGCGCCTGCCATAGTTCCGCCTAGTGTATCATCATTGAAGCGCGTTGTCCGCGTCGAGGGTTCCGCGCGTAGCCGAGTCGAGCACTAAAGGAAACACGATTCGGGCCTGCGATAACGCAAATTTGACAGCATGAGCGATCGGACTGATCGAGTGTTGAATTCTTTGAATCGTGACATCTTGACTCACGGAGAGAGGCGATCCCGTTGCAAAAGTACGTTTAACCCTGACGTTTGAGCCCAAATCGAGGGCCACGATTAAGGCCTGATTGGCCGTCGAGATAGTTGAGCCCGCAAAATCGACGCGCACATCGCTAAAACGATAAACAGGGTCTTTATAGAAATCTAACAGGAAAGTTGCGAGGCTTGATGCGGCGGAGTCGGACGCAAAACGGAGACCTCTCAGGGTGAGCGTCGAAATCCCAAAAAGGGTCTGACTGGATGCATCCTCCGCCGACGATGTCACGCCTGTCTCGTTCACGCAATCAATTTTGTTGTAAAGAAATTCGTCCCCGTATTGGATTGCTAATTCGCTGTACGCGACCCCCGTACCGTCGTCGGCAAAAGTGACGCTCGGCGCAGCGAACGAGTTTGTGACCTTGTCCGTAAAAGTCAAATCACCATCGCCAGCGATGAACAGATAGCCCTGCTCCGTTCTGGCGATGCTGTGAAGCAAGTCGAGCGTGTTCGAGTTTGCATCAATTTCGAACGCCCCTAGATTGGCCGTGCCTGTGGAAATATTTCGTGTAGACGGATAGTTCACCTCTGCGCGATCAAGAAGCGCCGTGATTTGTGCGCCCGAAAGGGCAGCGCTTGGGGTGTGTTGGCTCAGAGTGGTAGACGCCAAACGGATAAAATCGTCGGACGCGTCGACGGTCACGGTGCTCAGGGTGGCGGGCTGGGGACTGTACTCAATGTCGATATCCGTGATTCTTCCCGAGAATATTGGCGTCGATCCGTAGTAAACCTCTACTTTTCGACGCGGAACGACGCCGCTAAGGCTTGTGTCTGGGTCGATGTAGGGGCTCAAAGTGTTCGACGGGTCGAATCGACGATCGTTGTTGTTCAAGACGACGCTGCATGTGCCCGCACTAAAATCTTGGAGCGCGTCGGTACGCCCCCTGTTGATCGATAGTTCTTTGACGTATTCTGTGACGTCGACGCCCTCGAGCGTTCCGTCGAGAACGTCGGTTCCGTCAAGGGTGCTCGAATTTAAAGTGAATTCTCTGACGATGAAACCCACCTGCATCAGCACCTGATAGGTGCCGCCCCACGGCATCGTGACCGACATTTAGGCCACCTGCAACGGTAACGATCCGTTTCTGCGCTGCCATCGCGTTAACTGATCCACTATTTCCTGTGCGACGTCCTTCCCGTCGGTGCCGAAGCCCGCGTTTACCGTGATCTGGATGTTGCTATTCGACAGTTGATTGCTTTTATTTAAGGGGATGACCGCCTCGGGGCCACCTTCCCCGATCATTGCGAGCGTCGGTTTGTTCACTATGCCTCCGCTGGCCAAGAACGGAAGCCCGCGTCGCTCCATCAACGATCGCGCTTGTTCATCCGTGATGAAACCGCGACCGACTGCGGCGATTTCAGCAGGTGCCGTCGTCGCCGTCGTGGACGACGGGAAAATCGTTTTAGGATTCAGGGTTGCCAAAGGTGCCGTGGTTGAGTCTGTGCGTTTAATGACCTCCGCCATGTAAGCACGCGCGGCTTTCAGGTCGCTCAGTTTTTTCAGCGCAGCCTCAACTTCTTTTAACTGGCTCTCGAGACCAGCGACTATTTGTTGGGCCAAAGTTACGCCCGCCCCGTAGAAAGTCTTGCCAAGCAAGGCCCCCAACGAATCCCCGACATCTTTCAATCCGATGACGATGTTGTTGGCCTTCATGATTCTGTCCTCGCCCGCAACAAGCAAATAGTCCGCGATGGCGGTTCCCGCCTTGACGCCAGCCGCCAGCACCATCGCGATGTTCTCTTTAGACAAACCCGCCTCGGTCAACTGCTTAATTCTTTCAGCAAAGACCTTCGCCTCTTCGGCTTGGGCGTTGAACGCCGCTATCAAATCAAAGCCCATCTTCTCGCCAACCGACATAAAAGTGCGGGCAGTTTTTAAACCTGTTGTTTCAGCAACCTCTTTCATTTGCGTGAACAGGTCGTTCGTGCGCGCGATCGCGGTCGCACCCCCAGAGAGTAACTCGTCGGCGATCGTCGTCCCCGCTTCGACCCCTGCGCTCACAATTTGATCAAGGGCGTCTTTGGACAGCCCCGACGAGGCGAGTTGCGCGATACGTGACGCAAAACCGCGCGCCTTCGTCGCCTGCTCAGCCAATCGATCAAGGAAAGACATCTGCGCCTGCTGGGCCGCAGTCGAGGCCTTCGTAGCCTCGGCCAGATTGCTTTGGGCGTCCGCGACGGCTTGTGTGTCTGCCTTGACTTTATCGAAAGACTTGACCGCGTCCAAATAACGCTTCACTGCGGCAAGTTTTGTTTTCTCGGACGCGTTTTGATCAGCACTGATTTCTACCGCGTCATTAAGCGTCTCGTTGACCTTCTCTTGGGCGGCGTTCACGTTCTCGGCGTAACGAAGTTCTTCTTTAGTGAAATTTGCCTGTGCTTTGGTCAACGCGTCGTTGGCTTTTTGCAAATCGTCTGCGGCTTTTCGTTGGCTACCGAGAACATCGCTTAAACTCATGATTTTGTAGATAGCGTCGCTCACCTTCTGGGCATACGAGTCAAGGGCGTTCTGTTGACGTTGCAGTTCCTGTTCTTGCGCTCTCTGTTGCTCCAGAACTGTCGAGTAGGCGTTCGACAAACTCAAATTTTCGGTCACGGCGCGCGAAACCGACTGGGCGTAATCTTCCATCGCGGTTTTCTCGCGCTCGAGCGCGTCACGGGCCTTCTCTAACGCATTTTTGACGTAGTCGAGGGTGCGGTCTTTGAGTTCTTGCAACTTCTGCGCCTTTTTATCAGCAGCGCCCGTACTCGTCTCCATGTTCTCGCGTTCTTCCTTGACTTTTTCATTCCATGCATCCAGCCAACCCATCGAATCAAGACGTGCTTGGTTTTCTTTCTTCTGACGCTGTTCAATTTTGTACATCAACGCGTAGTTGATCGTCAATAATTCGTTGGTCTTTTCGAGTCCGATGTTGACTTTCTTGATAAGTCCGATTTGAAGCGGATCGATCGGCGATATTTTAGGGAGACCAGTGATGCTCGCGACGGCATTGTAAATTCCGATGAGTTTGTTCGTTACGTCGGCGGAAACTTTGAGCACCTTGTTGATCGCAGAAATGACTGCGTTCACCATCGTGATGAAAAAATTAATGATCGCCTCGAGCACTTGTTTAACTGCGTTGCGGAACCACACGGATTTCTGATACCAGAGAATTAAGGCTCCGATCACGAGTCCGATCACCACAATGATCGCCCCAATGCCAGTGGCCGACATCGCGAGGCCGAGCGCCGCGAACGCGGCGGCTAAGCCGTCAGTTGCCGCTATCAAAACAAAAGTAGAAACCGTCAAAATGCCGTTCCAGATTGCTTGCGCCTTCGCGACCGCGATAGATGCCAGCGCGACGACTTTGAGGCCGACGTAAACCCCCGTCAAAACGACGAGGGAAGTTTTGAGAACTTCAATTAAGGTTCTGGCGTCGCTTGCGCTCGAGCCGAACAGTTTGAAAACGGCGATGACGCCGTCGATGGCGGGTTTCAGCAAACTAACGAGGGTCGAAGCGATAGGAACGATAAACTCTTCGAGAAACTCGGCGCCTGCCTGCGCGACGGCATAGGCCAAAGCCAGCAGCGGAGGAACCAGTTTCATCACTTGGCGGAACAGGTCTGTGAACTGGTCGCGAAGCCGCGGAGTCAGAAAGATTAAAGTGGTCAGACCGATAGCGACAGGGTTCAGCATCATCGCGAACCGTCCGATTATCGGCAGGTTTCCGAGAAGGCTTTTCCCTGCTAGGGCCGACAGCCCCGCGGCAAGCGCACCGACGAGAGGCAGAAGGCTTTGGATTGCCTGCGCGATCGCTGGAACCTGTTCTTGCGTGAGTTTTAGTTTTTTGACGAAATCTTCGATCTGTCCGATAACTTCGACGACAGGTGTGAACATTTCGTTGAAAACGATGGTCAACGCCTCGACGATTGGATAAAGCGCTCCGCCCTCGCTGATTGCTTTTGAGAAGGCTTTCACCAGATCGTAGGTCGCAAGTATCATCGGCCCGAATCCGTCAACCATCGCGCCACCGATCGAGACCTGTATATCGTTGAATAGGCGCGGAAACGACCGCAACACCTTTCCTGCTTCCTGCATCGCGCCTTCGTAAACGCCCGCGACCTTCGCACCCTCGTCGAGAATAAGATTGATAATCGCTTGCTGGCGTTCCGTGGCCGTCAAATCTGTCTGCGATTTGTTTAAAGTTTTTGCGTACATTTCGTAGGCTTCGGATGCCTGACGCGAAACGCCAGCGGATTTCAGCAACATCGAGTTGCCTGTTTTGATGGCTCGAGTCAACAACATCGCCGTGTCCGTCGAGTTCTTTTGGGAGATGACCGCCAAGTCCTGTGCGACTCGCGCGACGTCGGCTGCTTGCGCCAGATTCAATTCTCCTTGCGCGTATTCGATCGCCATCTTTTGTGCCGCAGCGGTTTCGATACCCTTAGATTTGATTGCCGCCGCCGCCTCTTTTAATTTTGCTGCGCCGACTCCCGTCGACTTGCCGATCGCCGACATGGCGACGTCTAGTTCCGACACTCGCGACGCCTCGTCGAAAGCCTGTTTTCCGAACCTAATTACCGCGATCCCGACGCCCCCGATCGCTGCCCCGAGGGCAACCAGCATGTTGTTGGTCTTGTCGATTTGCCCTTGAAACTGTTGTGCGGCCTGCGAAGCAGAATTGAACGCGTTAACCGCACCCGAAGCGTCGCCTGCCAGCCTCGCGACTACTTCCATCTCGGTTGCCATTAATCACCTCCTGCGCCTTGACGCAACTTGTTCATCGTGCTGGCGAAGTTTGTAAAAAGCCGCCCATTCGATTATCTCAGACGAACTAATCGGTGTGTGCGATGGCGAGCCGTGCAACAATTCGGCGACGGTTCTTCCGAGCGTTTCCGCTAACTGGAAGATGAACCTTCTTTCGGTATTGACGAGGAACCTTTTCCCGCGGCATCGATGGCGTCTTTTGAAAATCCCGAGAGTCTCATCGCGACCGTCACGATTTTTTCGAGCGCCGAACCGTTTTTCTCCATGATGAGGTCGGCGTCCTCTTTTGTGAATATCTGCTCCCCCGTGAGCGGATCGAACGTGCACATCACCACAATGTCGGACGTAAATTTACTCATGTCGGGCAGTTGCCCTTGCAGGGCGCCTGCCTGCACGAGGTTTGCGCGCGCCGCGCCCGACATGGAGCGCACCTCGACCTTGAGTTTCCACTCGGGAACATCGACGATTTCGCTTGTCGAATCGGCGATGCTCAAAATTTGATCACGCAATGACATAATTCTCTCCTTTGATTTTATGTTTGAGTTTACGAGTATGTTCCTCGAGTTATCGCAGCGGTGACCTGAAAATCAGCCGACGCCTGAACCGAATCGCCTACCGAAGCGGAGACATCGTAAGAGGTCATGATGCACTCGCCAGTGTATTTGATTTTTCCAGACGCTGAACCCTCGGGGCCGTATTCAAACGACACCGTGGAACTGTTGCCCACGATCCCAGCGAGATATCCGTCGGCTGTCGCGTCGAACAAGCCCGAAACAGAGATGGTTGCGTCAGTCAAACCGACGATATAGGTTTTGGCCGAGCCTGCCACCCCGAAAGTTGTGGTTTCAGCAGTTTCGATGTCTCGGGGCATCGAGACGTCGTTCAGGTACGCCGAGATGTCTCGGAGCGTGCCTCCCGAGTCGTCAATTTTGAAGACTGCGCTTTTGCCGTGTACGAATGCCATGATTTATTGCTCCTTAGCGTCTTCCGAACGCCATGATGAATGTTATTGAACCCGTTCCACTAGTAGTATAGTTGGCGCGGAGATAGCGGTTGACGGTCGTGCCCGTGGCGACCGTGACTCGTTCGGATGTTGTCGATGTTGCGCTAATCGTCGTGAACGTCGCAAGATCAGCGAACGTCGAGTTGTCGGCAGAGTGCTGGACTTTAAACACGATCGTGTTGTCGAGGCTGTTGGCGGTCACATGAATCTGCGCCACACCGCCATTTGATGTTGATGTCGAGTTGTCTCGGGATGTTCCGTTGCCCGTCGCGGTTATTGCGGCAAGACTGGTCAAAAGCACGGCACTATCAGCACCGCCATCGGCCTGCGCGTCGAGAGACACGGAAACGACGTCGCTGACAGGCGCCGAAACGTCGTAGGAAGTTGTTTTCGCTTGCAGGAGGTAGGCGCGTTCGTTCCCCGTCAATCCGCTGGGTGCCACGATGACGGGCGCGAGCGTATCCGACCCGATTGATGACACCAGAACCGCGTCAACCGCGCCAGAGTCGCCGTCGAACATGCCTGACGCCGAGATCGTCGCGTCCTTCAGGCCAACAATATAGGTTTTGGCCGACGCGCCAAAAACCGTCGTTTCGGCGGTCTCAACGTCTTGGGTGACGCTGACGTCGTTCAAAAACGAAGAAAGATTGTTCACCCCGTGCAGAACTGCGGCGCTCTTTCCGTGCAGAAAAGCCATTAGTCCTCATCCGTTTCTGGATCAGCAGCGACAGGCGCGTCCTTGTCGTCGACAAGTTCAATCAAGTTCTGTTCCCGAAGCCATTTAATTGATTTCGATGGAATGTCGTTAACAATCGCGCCTTCATTCACGGTTTTAGTCCCGTAACTTAAACCTGTCAACGCTCGATATTTTGCCATATGCTCCCTGCTCGGCGCGTACGCGTGGCTCGGCGACCGCCACGACCACTTAGGGCACGGAGGCTCCGAGGTCACGAGGACACGTTGCGAGCGATGTTATCACAGCACGCGAAGCGTCATCGTTGAGCGGGGTTGAGAGGCTTGCCCGAAGTCGGTTGATGGTTTGGATGAGCACATCTTGATCACCAACCCCGACCCATGTGCGCTCCAAAATTTTGAGGGTGTTTTTGATCGTTGGCGAGTCCACAATGTGATGTGACATAGGGGAGCCATTCTGGCACGTCGGTTTCACCTAACACGGTTAAGCAACGCTACTTTAGTTTTTGACGACCCTCCACGGAGACCAGCCAGCGACATCAAAAAGAAGTTTGCCTGCTTTAAGGTTTGTGAAAGCATCCAGCAAGGGCTCCTGAGTGCAGATTCCCATCCGCTCGCAGATCAGCCCATGATATTGTGGGTGGTCGGGTTTCCAGTGCACGCCGTTGATTTGGAGCAGGCCCGTGTCGGAACGGTGGTTCCATTCGGACACGCCCGTGATGACGCAGTTCTTGTCGACGACGTCTCCGCCGCGACGGTTTGGGCACCCGCCCGACTCGCGTAAGACGATGTGGGTGAGTTTGCCGATGGTGTGGTCGGGCCAGCCCGCCTGCTTGGCCAAAGAGGGCAGCCACGACACGTCTCCGTGCCGATAGACGATCGGCGATATTGGGTCGAGCCTGTCGGCATTCGACGGATTCTTAACCGTTCTCCTTTCAAGTCTGTCCTCGAGTTCCTTTTGAGGTTCGATCGGCGCCGAAACCTGCCTCGGCGACGCGAGAGCCGCGGACGCCAAAGTCATAAAACCTAGAATCAAAGCGAATATTTTGCGGGCCATGCCAGCCTCCCAAGACGATTTTGGTGCGAGCGAAAGAGTCGCGACAACGTTGGAACCTAGATTCTACAGTGATCTGCCCCGAGACAGGATTAACCTCGGTTACGCGACAGGCACCTGTGGTTTAGTTGCATCTGTGGCTTGATGGCGCAGGGCCGCTCGTCGCGCGATCGCCCCGTTGGCGTAGCCGATCGAGTCGGCGACTGCCTGCCAAGTCGCTCCTTGCGCCCGCATTTCTGCTGCGAGGGCGTCGCGTTCGGCTGTCGAGTCTGCGGCCTCGGCGCGTTTAGTTTTACGCGTCTCGTTGGCCTCGACATTTCGAAAGTCTGGTGGTTGCATTCTGGGCTCCTTTTCGGTTTTTGTGTACGGATCACCAGTATCCGCCGAAAACTTTAATCTGGTCGCCCTTCTGCGCGAAAAGACATTAAACATGCGTTTCCCCCTTGTTAAGCGCTTTGCAGCGCGTACACGCGATTTGCCACGGTCGGGTCAGGCTTATGGCCAGAAGCCTGTTGCATCGCCAGCAGCGGGGCTTTTCGTCGCTCTGCGGGCCTCTCCCGTAGGGATCAGCACCGACGTTTACGGTCTGAGCCATACCACGAGATCTAGCCCGATTTGTGTGCGTTCTTTGTCGTCCAAACGCAGAGGATAAGGGTCGGATGTTGGGGTGACGCACATGAACTTGATTCCCGAGATGGTTTCCTCACGAATCGCCCCGAGGCTGGCGCGCACGGAATCAATCAGCGTTCTGGTCGTTGGGTAGTCGTTGCGGGCTCCTCGCGCGAGGGCCCGCACGCTGGGGCGCTCGAGCGCCACCACCCCTGTTCCGAACGTCAACTCGGGCCCGTTCCCTCGACCTTCGTAGATCACCACGATCGCGTCGGGGGTCGGAGGCATGAAACCCAGAAAGATGGTTGTGCCGAGCGTACCGACCCCGTCAGTCTGTAGACGTGCACCCAAAGCGTCGAGCAGCGCCATTTAATAACCCAATTTCCTTAACAGTCGCGATTCGATACGCCACGCAAGTAGTTGACCGAGTTCGTCCGCGTCTATAGCGTCGTCGAAGGGCTCCTCTAAATATTTGGCCTGTCTGCCGTTCGGTGGGAGGCCTGAAGCCAGCGAGGGGTGGTGGAAGTCTTCGCGTTCGTGTTGTATTTCAGCATACGGAGCCGCTGGACCCCCGTAGGTTATTTCGACGAACACGCGACTGCCTTGATAGGCGGGGGCGTGGACTACTTGGCTGCGCGCAAGGTTACCGCTGTCGTACGGAACAAGTTCATCTGCTTTGTCGGCGATCTGGGATGCTTCATCAAATATTGCGCCACCCATCTCGGGCAACAGTTGTGTCGCCGTGATGTTAAATTTGCGTATAAAACGATCGAGCCCCTCGAGTTTTACCGAGACGGTTTTAGATTCGTAGGCCATCTCATGCTCGACCAAAAGTAATGACGGTCGCGTAGGAGCCTTCGTCGTCGTTGCGTGTTTCGACGGAAAGGATCGGGACGACCGACCCGTCGGGCAGCGTCAGTTTGTCGTTGACGGTCGCGTTCGACGTTCCGAAACAGTAAACGGTTCCTTCGACAGGAACCTGCTTGCCGTCCTCTGTTATCACCATCCGACGAGACTGCTGCACGCGGCACTGAATTGATGTGGTTGTTCCTGAGAAGGTGCGTTTGCCGTACTCGTCGGTTGAACTTACCGCGTTCAACGAAACAGTCGACGGCATCAAGTCGGAAAACGCTGCCTCGATAGCCATTACTTATTTTTATCCATCCCGATCGAGAAGATTTGTTTTCCAAAAACTTCATCATTTTCGGTCTCGTAATAGTTAGGGCTGGGCGGGGTTGCCTGAGACGCCTGCGCCATCAGTTGCGCGCCAAGCGTCCGATACCGATCCGCCTGCTGGCCAAATTGCGTCGAAATGGACAGATCACCAACCGAGCGCGAATAGTCGCTCTTTGCCGCGAACTTCGCCGCGAGAGCGTCGCACGCATGCGCGGCTGCGACGTACGCGTTTGAATTCCATTGGGAGTTCAAAAACGTTATTTCGGCGTCTTGCAATAATTGATTATTTGTGTCTGTGTCGCCGATCAAAAACCGAATCTGGTCGCGACTGTTCGCCGACGGATCACCACCGTAAGTCCACGCCATGAAAGTTAGCCTGCAAAGATCAAGGATTAACTATCCGACGACTTGGCTTGTTTCTTTACCTTCGTCGACGCTCGTGACGGCTCGACATCGGCAAATACTTCGACCAAGTATCGACCACTGATCAACTGTTTCAGGTTGCGCCAATTCTTTGCGTCAACGATTTCGCCCGCTTTAAGAACCCTCTCGAGGCCGAGGGGGATCGGTTTCAGCACCTTGTAACTCATCTGGCCTCCGTTTTGTTTGGACACTTGAGGTCACTCACCGAGAGACTATGCTACCCGATACCAAACGACCGTATTGGTTGCCGAAACACGAACCCTGAATGTCGCCGAAGTAGCGGCACTAACGGTTGCTACACCAACAATCGTCGCATCCGTACCCGCCGTGATGACGAGTGGGTAATCTGCGGCGGCAAGGTTCACGACATTCACTTCAAAGGTGTCGCCTGTTGCGTAACCAGCCAGAGCCGCACAAGTGAGAGTTCCTGTCGGAACGGTCTTGGCCCGTGATGCCGTGGGCGTACCGACCAACAAACCACCGTTTGTGACAACCTGAGCGGCTGTCAAAGTTTCAGCGGCATCGGTCAAGGTTGTGACCGTTGCCTTCTTCGTAGCCGTGTTTGCGGCGATCGGACCGCTCGTTCGGAGCGAACCGAACAGTCCTCTGCCTTTAGTTAAACGATTTGCCATTGTTGGCTCCTAACTTAAGCAACGCAACTTGCAAAGAAGTACCCGAGGTCAGAACCAATGACTTTCATGTCGAAAGCAACTTCGGATTCGATTCGATCTGCTTTGAATTGCTCCATGCGGATTCGGCTCGTCCCGATCGTCGCCCCCAAACCTTGCGAGACACCTGTCCAAGACATGATGTATCCGCCTGACGGTTGCAGGAGGCCAGCCGATGGGGCCGCGTAGGTCAACAAGGCATGCTTGCCATGTGTGAAATCGTAGGCCTCAGTGCCGCCTTCGTTGTTGGTGGCCTTGACTGCCTTCGCAACGAACACGCGCGGAATATCGAACAGGCTGCCCATGAGATCAGCAGTCAATGTTTGCGCGGATGTGTACTTGATGCGATCCACCAGATCAGGGTGGTTTTTGAGGGTCTTGAAGGTGTCGTATCCCAAAACGAGGGTGTTGGGCTCGAATCCTGTCGTCGACAAAATCGTGCGCTTGCCCGTTTCGACATCGCCCAGCGGATCGGAACTTGTGTAGTCGCTCCAAAGGTTGCTTGGAGTTGTGTCCGTGCCCCAAATGCTTGACGTGAAAAAGGATGAAACAAACTGTGTTTCCATTTTCAGCGCGATGCGCGAGGTCACGAATTCGGTTGCTTCACGGTCGACGTTGATTGGGGCGTCTGCGTTGGCTCGAGTTTGATCGCCGATGTCCTTATGGAACGCGAACACGTCTGCCTGATACGTGTCGGTCGACAGGCCGTAGCCGCCGCCCGCCGACTCGGTAGCATCAGCACGTCGCTGTGCCTCGTCGCGGAACCAGTCGTTCTTCGTGTACGTGAAGAATTTGTCCGACTGCTTCGAGACGGGGACGATCGGGAACACCTTCGAGGCGATGAAATTCTCTTGCTTCTGGAAGTATGCGACGCTGATGTTCGTCAGAATCGCATCAACATGGACCTGATTTTGTGTTGGCTGTGGCATTTTAGTTGCTCCTTATTTTTGAATTATGCGCCCCGTGCCGCTGAAGCACAGTTCACGATTACGGTTGCGATTTCGCCATCTGCACCCGAGGCGAGAATGACCGAACCGACGATGAATTTGGTCGTGTCGGTTCCTGCGGCATACGGTGCGCCCTTGCCCGACGATGCGGTTCCAACAACGGTTCCTTCGTCACAAGCGGCGTTAGTCACAAGTTTCGTGCCACCAACTACGACGATCGAGGCTTCCTCCCCCGATGCTGGGTCGTTCTGAAGGACGCCAATCGGTTTGTCGGTAGCGGCGGAACAAAGAACTGCTTGCCCCGACGAGTTAACCTTGACGAAGAGGTACTGACTTGAACTCAAATCAGCGCCCGCTGGAAGCGTGATCTTGACTGCGTTGTTTGCAATTTCGTATGCCATTTGGCTGCTCCTTTTTAATTATTCTCTTGACGGTATGCGTCGTAGAGTTCTGGGTTGCTCAATACGAGGGCCGAAATAGCCTGCTCGATTGTCTTGTGCTCGCCCGCCTCAACAGCCGACTTGGCCATCTTCGTCATGCGAGAATATGCGCTCCCCGAATCAGGACGCTTCGCGGTCCCGAGTTCGGCGAAAATGTTTGCGGCGTCGGCTTGCGCGTTGGCCGATGACAAGGCAGCCATGATCGTCTTTGTGATATCAGCATCGACATCCGCCATCTTGCGGAGTGCGTGCCCAACAATTTCGGCGTCAATGCTTAGTGCGTTCCACGCAACCGCTTTGGCGACGTATTCGCGATCTTTGCGTGCATCAACTTCGTCGCGAAGGGCGGCGCGGGCCTCGGCAGCCTCGTTGCGTGCTTTTTTCAGCATCTCGCGGACGGCGGGCGGCGCAGCCTTTTCCATTTCTTCGTCGGCGTCATCGCTGGAGCCGTACTTTTTGTACATTTTGTCGTACTTGCCTTTGTAGAGATCGCGTTCTTCTTTCATTTTGGCGAACATCGCCTCAAAATCGACTTCTTCGTCCTCGTCCTCGGCCTTTTCCATCTCGACATCCTCGTCGTCGACCTCGTCCTCTTTTTCCATTTCGGTGTCGTCGTCTTCCATGCCGTCCTCGGCTTTGGCGTATGAGCCAAGACGATCGAGCAGTTCTTCTTTGTCGGCTTTGCGGGTCTGCTTCTTTTCCACGTTGACTCCTTTGGCTGCGGATTTCATCACGATCCAACCTTCCTCTAGATGCGCTGGATGGTCGACACCCGAAGTCTCTTCGACTTTAAGTTTCACCATTTTTCGCGCACCCATTCCTCAAAATGATAGTGCGTCTTCAGGCCGACACAACTAAAGGTGGGTTATTAACTCTCGTCTTCCATGATTTCGGCGAACATTCCATCCTCCATAAACGATTCAACCTGACCAGCGAAAGTACGGCTG
>Ga0172367_10006955_pt1 | contig 13097 bp, 7 predicted proteins | sample Lak10m_FD_114542 | JGI IMG/M metagenome (GOLD analysis project Ga0172367, IMG submission 114542) | Freshwater microbial communities from Kabuno Bay, South-Kivu, Congo - kab_022012_10m | ecosystem: Environmental > Aquatic > Freshwater > Lake | place: Democratic Republic of the Congo: South-Kivu...
CGCCGCACTTCGAAGTGTCCGTGGGTGTGCCAGTGCTGCGCCGCCAGGCCCGTGGGAAGTACCAGGCGCAGGCGGTGGTCGCGCACCCGGTTGTCCAGCTCAACTTCCAGGTCCAGCAGGGGCGAGTCCGCCGCCAGATGCAGGCGCAGGCGAATCTCCACCGTCTCGCGCTCCTCTGTGCGGCCACTGCGGTCGGCTTTCAAGGCGCGCGGAAGCGGCCAGCTCAAGTCGCAGCGCAGAGCGCAGGAAAGGCCACTGTCCTCCTCCAGGTGGATCACGCCTTTCAAACCAGCGCTTGTGAAGAGGCCGGGTTCCGCCGCCGGGGACCAGTCGTACTCGTCGCCCGCGTCCTCCCCATCCTCCAACAGGCCCAGGTTGTTGTAGCGCTGCCCGCTGGCCCGGTGCACCACATCGAAGCGGCCATCGGCGTGGAGGAAGACCTGCAGGTGCTCATTCTCCAGGGTGGCGCCCTGGGCGGTGATGAGGGCCGCCCGGGCCGGGCCCGCGGCCTGCAATGGGGACACCGCCGCTGGCTGCCGCCGGGGGCGCAGATGGAAGTGGCGCCAGCACAGGGCGGGCAGTTCGGGCTGGAACTCCAGCAGGAGGAATTGGTCCGTCAGGCCCGGCGCTCCGGCCTTTCGCACGATGCGGGTGCCGAAATCCCGCAGATAAGTGCGCAGCATGGCGTCCTGCTCCCGCCACTCCACGCAGCTGCGGTAGTCGATGCCCCAGAAGCGTTCCAGATAGTGGCGCTCCAGCACGCGGAAGGGGATCTCCCGGCCATCTTCGTCCACCAGCTCCAGCTCCTCCACCGCGTGGTCTTCCGGCAGCAGGATCACCCAGCGGCGCAACACATCCCGGCGGGCCATGGGCAGGGTGTTGAAGGCCGTGAGGCAGGTGGTGGTGTCGTCGGCCCGGTGGGGTGCGAAGAGGGGCGTCACCGCACCCATGAGCTGGCGCAGGCCCTCTTCGCCCGCCTGGACCACGGTGAGGAAGCGGCCCTCCATCTCCTCGTGCACCTCGTCGATGCTGCAGCCGCAGATGCTGTCGTGGGGGTGGTTGAGCAGCAGGCCACGCCAGCAGCGCTCCAGGAGGCCGGGTGGCAAACCGCGCCCCGCCGCCTGCTCCAGCAGAAGGTCCAGGGGTTCCAGATTCTCCGTCAGCAGGCGTTGGCAGCGCTCGTTTTGCTGCTTCAGGTAGAGGCGCGCCGACCACACGCCGCTGAGCAGGTGCGCCTGGCGTCCGCCCTTCAACTCGCCGGACCAGGTGGCCAGATCCAGCTGCTGCCCACGCAGCGCCTGCAGAAAGTCCTCGTGGCCCGTGTGGTGGATGTCCAGCCCCGGCGCCAGCTGGCGCACGCGCTCCAGCACCTGGCCAAGCTCGCCCTGGGCGGGGTGGTGGTCGCAGCCGTTGTTCATCAGCCACACACGGCCATTGGAAGCCCTGGCAACGGCCTCCAGGCGCTCCAGGAATTGCCGGGCGGCTCGTTCGCCGTCCGGTTGACGCCCCACATGGATCTCCCAGATCTCCTCGTAGCCCAGGGAGGAGGCGTTGCAGTAACCCTGGGGCAGGTTCACCGCCAGCACGCGGCTGCCGTCCGGCGCCTCCCACCACCACTCGCTTCCCAGGTGGTCAATCTCCCCGCCGTGGCCGCGCCAGTAGATGAAGGCCTCCAGCCCCGCCCGCCGCAAGAGCTGCGGCATCTGTGCGATGTGGCCGAAACTGTCGGGCATGTAGCCCACCCGGGAAGCGCCGCCCAATTCCCCGGCCCGACGCATTCCGCGCAGCAGGTTGCGCACGGTGGCCTCGCCGGAAACGAGGAACTCGTCGGGCAGGATGGTCCAGGGGCCGATGCTGAGACGCCCGGATTCAACCAGCGCCTTCACGCGCGTCGCCGCCTCCGGCCGGATCTCCAGGTAGTCGTCCAGGGCTGCCGTCTGGCCGTCCAGCACGAAGTGGTGGAAGTCCCGGCCACTCTCCAGCAGATCCAGCAGGCGATCCACCACCTGCACCAGACGCAGGCGGAAACTCTCGAAGGGCAGATACCATTCCCGGTCCCAGTGGGTGTGCGACACCACATGCACGCGGCCCTGCAGGTGACTGCCGGGCAAAGAGGATTCCTTGCTTGTCATTCCAGGCTCCAACGGGTCGGCACCGCGACGGCTGGCGATGCCGCGCCGGGGTTCAGGGACGGATGAAGCCGTCGTCCTCCTCGTTGCGCTCCTGGCTCTTCAACTGGGCGAACATGGCCTTCAAATCCTTCAGGCCGCCCACGGTGAAGATGACCAGCACCACCACCGCCACCACCACATAGAGCCACACATACACGCGCCAGAATTTCATCCAGCCCGGATCCGTGGTGCCGTGCAGGAAGTGCCACAGCGTGCCCAGGCCGAAGATGCCGCCCCAAAGGAAGGTCCAGGCGTAGGTGGAGAGGTAGAGCACCTTGTCCCGGCGGGTGAACTCCGGGCCCATGGCGAAAACGCGCCAGAGCAGGCCGGGCTTCTTCACCTGTTGGGGCACGCTCGCGCTGTCCGCCCACTGGCCCCGGTGCAGAAGGCGGTCCAGGTCCATCTCCCGTCGCCCCGCCAGCGAAACCAGCACATAGAGCACGCTGCTGGCGGCCATGGCCAGGGCCCAGAACTGCTGGCCATTGATGGGGAAATCCGGATCGAACTGGCGGATGACAATGCCGCCCACGGCGATGCCCGATCCCGTCAGCATGCTGGTCCAGGCCGCCGCCGTGGTGCCCTTCTTCCAGTAAAGGCCGCCAATGATCACCGCGCCGGAGCCGCCGGCGAAAATGGCGCCCGTGATGGCGAAGAACATGGCGATGTACTCGTAGGTAGGCGGGAACCACATGCTGAAGCAGAAAATGAAGATGGCCACGAAGAGGATGCTCAGGCGCAGGGCCAGCAGGTGCTGACGGGGTGTGTAGGGTCGGCCGCGCAGGGGCAGGATCACATCCTGCACCAGCATGCTGCCCCAGCTGTGCAGGTAGGTCTCGTCCGTGGAGATCTGCGCCGCCAGCATGAGGGCGGCGAAAGCTCCCAGCAGGCCTGGTGGCAAGAGGTGCGAGAGCACCAGCGGTACGCGCATCTGGTTGCGCACCGTGTCCGTGTCCAGCCCGGCCAGGGTGCCTTCCACCGTGGCGCGCAGACCGGCGTAGGCCTCGTGATGCATCACCGTGTAGGCCAAGATGGGCAGAAGCAGCAGGGCCACCGCCTGTCCGTGACCGCGCCAGGTGCCCAGCACGCCGCCCATCTTGGCCTCGTGGGCGCTCTTGGCGCTGCTGTTGTAGGCCGCGGTGCCCTGCCAGGACATGGCGCTGTAGATCACGCCGAAGACACCGATGAGGAAGTAGACGAAGTTGAAGTCTTCCAGGTGGCTGGTGTTGAAGGGGTTGATCTTGGAGGCGTCCACCGGCGCCGAGGCCATGGCTTCGCTGATGTGCGTCCAGCTGATCTGCGTCATGACGAAGAGGATGAGCAACACGAAGACCGCGTTGACGAAGAGGCCCTGGAAGAAGTCGCTGACCATCACCGAAACCTGCCCGCCCATGAAGACGAAGGTCAGGGCGCTGAGCAGCAGCAGGGCCATCACCACCGGATAGGTGCTTAGCTCAAGACCGGCCAGGGTGAAGTGCTGGGGCAGGCCGCAGAAGTGGATGAAGAAGCGCGCCCCCACGCTGGGGAAGATGCCGAAGTTGATGAGGCCGGAGATGTAGGCCACGCCGCCGGCGAAGACGCGGAAGTTGCGGCTGTAGCGCATCTCGAAGAACTGGGGCAGGGTCAGGGCGCGTGTTTGGCGGAAGCGGTAGTTCACCCAGCCCGTCACCGTGAGGGCAAGCACCACCAGGCCCATGGTGAAGCCCCACCAGGTTTGCGTGAAGCCCGCCTGGTAGTTCATCTCCAGCATGTTCACCACCGTGATGGCGCCCAGGCCCGCCGCGCCGGCGGACACGGTGATGAGGTAGCGGCCGCCGGAGCGACCCGCCGCCAGAAAGTCCGCCACGCTCTTCATGTGGCCCCGGCTGAGCAGCACGCTCACCAGGATCACGATGAAGATGAAGAGCACGATGCTCCAGTCGTACCAAGCCAGGTTCATGCATTGCCTCGCTATCGGGAGCGCCGCAGGCGCCCCGTTTCATCCACGCTCATGGAACGGCCGTCCATGTGATCGCAAGTGGCGACAAAGCGGCGCTCCAGCAACTCCACCCGCGGGGGCGACCACCCTGGCGCCGGAACCACGGGATCCGCCGGCGCCGCGCAGGGCAAGCCCTCCTCCATGCGGTTGCGCTGCACATAGTAGAGCTGCATCAGCACATCCTGCACCGCCAGTTCGTCCGGGCCCCAATCGCTGGCAGGGGCGTCCACGCCCGGGCGGGTGAAGCGCAAGAGGCCCCAGCGCTCCGGGTAGTGCATGGCCACCAGTCCCTGAGGCGCCCACACCCAGTTCTCCTCGGGCAAGGCCTTGCCCTGGGCGTCCCGCTGCTTGGTGTAAGCGCCGTCCACCACCTCCAGCTGCCACTCCACACGGCTGAAGTTCAGACGCCAGGCGTCGCCTGGCCTTGGCGGAAGCTCCCGGTGGGCCGCTTCCCGCAGCGCGGCCCAGGGCAGGGCCATCTCCACCGTCCAGCCCTGGTCCACATCCTCCGGCCGGTTCAAGGTGCCGGTCAGGGCAACGGCACTGCGCAGGCCGGCCAACTCCCAGCCGTTGAGGGCCGTGCCGTCATCCCGGTAGGGCCGTGTGAGGAAGAGATCCCACACGGTGCCCAGGGCGTTGATCTCCAGCTCATAGTAGTCGTGGGTGTCGCCGTCGGGGTCCAGGAAGACCTCGAAGTCGTGCTCGTGGTAGATGATGGCGTCGTGGGTGGTGAATGTGCCCCACAGGCCGGGCTCCACCAGTTCCGCCGCCACATAGAGTGCTTCCTCGTCCCACAGAAGCCGGGCGCGGGTGCGGTGGGCGGGAGCCGGCCACTGGCCGCCCCGAATGTCCACGAAGTCCGTGGTCCAGGGGGCGATCTCCCAGCAGGGCTCATCCGGAGTGCCGTCCACCACCGGTGCCTGCGGCGTGTAGGGGCAAAGGCAGGTGGGCGGATTGAATGGCGTCTCGGGCACGGGAAAGGCGACGCACAACGACACCGGCACCAGCAGCGCCAGCAGCGCGCCGCGAGCCGCAGAGGGTTGGCAGAGGAAATCAGGCACGGGCGTTCTCCCGCTCAGCCAGACCGCGCCAGGCCCAGGCGGCGGCGCCCAGCACTCCGGCGGCATCGGCGTCCAATTGGCTGAGTTCCACGGTGACGCCGTCCCGGAAGGGTTCCATGAGCAGCTCGGGCAGGGCACGGCGCACCGGCTCCAGCAGCCAGCCTCCCGCACGCATCACGCCACCACCCAACACCACCCGGGCGGGGCTGGTGAGGTGGATGGCCGTGGCCAGCCCCTGGGCCAGCACTTCGCCGGTGCGCTGGAAAATGCGCGCCGCCTGCTGCTCGCCGGCCTCCGCCGCACGGAAGAGGTGCAAGGGCGCGGCCTCTTCGCCGGCGCGCAGCCAGGGCGCCAGATCCAGCCCCACCTCGCGTACCGTGCGCATGAGGCCGCCGGCGGAGACCCAGGTCTCCAGGCAGCCCTTGAGGCCGCAATTGCAGCGTCGCCCACCAGGCTCCACGCAAATGTGCCCCAGCTCCCCGGCGTGGCCGCTGGCACCATGCAGCAGCCGCCCCTCGACGATGAAGCCGCTGCCCAGACCCGTTCCCAGCGTGACCATGAGGAAGTCGTCCACCCCTCGGCCGGCGCCCCAGCGCCACTCTCCCAGTGCGGCGGCGTTGGCGTCGTTGGTGATGAAGGCGGGCAATCCCAGGCGGGTGGCCAGTTCCTCTGCCAAGGGGCAGCGCCCCCAGCTCACATTGGGAGGGGATTCCACCCAGCCAGTGCGCGCGTTGGCGTTGGGCGCGCCCACTCCCACGGCCACCACACGGCGCCCCGGCTCCAGGCTGGCGACCAGACCCTCCAGCCCCTCCACCAGCCTTTCCAGCAGCTGGTCCAGGGGCTCGCGCCCCCGGGTGGGAACAAGGCCCCGCGCCACCGTGGCGCCCTCGCCGTCCACCAGCGCGAAGGGCGTGTTGGTGCCGCCGATGTCGATTCCCATCACCACATCGCCCAGGCTCATGCCGCTCTCCTTGTGCTCGCACTCAGTGCCAGTCGGGCTGGTCCGTGGGCTCGCAGGCCTCCACCAGATCCAGCAGGCGTCCCTCCAGCAGCCCCACACAGGTGTCCGCCGCGCCGTAGTAGAGGCGGAAAGGCGCATCCAGGCGCGCCACCCCATCCGCGTCCGTGTCCACGCACAGACCGCTGGGAAAGGTGACATTGGGCACCTGGCCCGTCAGTTCCCAGGGTTCCCGGGGCTCCAGGATGTTCAACGGCGTGCGGCCGATGACCCGCGCGGGGTCCTGACGGTCCAGCAGCAGCACACCGGCCTGATAAATGTTGGCAGCGGCGAAGTGCGTGGCCACGCCGTGATACACGCAGATCCAACCGGCCTCCGTCTCGATGGGAGGCGGACCGGCCCCGATGAGTTCGTCCCAGTAGTGGAAGCGTCCCCGCGCCACGCAAGCCACACGCCGCCATGTGAGCAAGTCCGCGCTGCGCTCCAGCCACATCTCCCCGCCGGAGGCGGGATCGCCAGGCCCGCCCGCCTGGTTGGGCCGTGTCAGCCTCAGGGCCTCCCCCGCGAAACGCCGGGAGAAGAGCACGCCATTGCGCTCGTCGTGCTCCCCCGTCAAGCCCAGCCACTGGATGGGTCCGGCAAGGTCCGGCCACCTGCCCACGACAAGGTGGCAGCCGTCGTCCATGTCCACGGCGGCCATCACATGCACCTGGCCGTCCAGCATGCTCAGGCGGGGATCGTAGACATGGTGCGCACGCCGGCCCTGGAAGAAGGAGAGCGGCGGCCCTTCGAGGCGCGGCTCCACCTGGAAGTGATGGCCATCCGCGCTGCGTGCGGGCACGAGATGCGTGCGACGCCCACGGTCCTGCACGCGCAAGAGCAACCGGTCCTCCCCCGCCACGCGCAGGGCGCCAGGGTTGAACACACTGCTCACATCCTCGAGGTGGGGCAGAAAAGCCGGGATGTGCTCCCGGGTGATGACGGGTGTGGGATGTCGGCGCAATCCGAGGGGCATGGGCGGGGTCCTGTGCTTCGCTCGGGAGTGGCGGGCCTTTCCAGGCCCACGGCTTGACGCCAAGGTAGGGCATGGCGCGGATTCAATCGCCAGTCGCAGGGGCCAGCGGCCGAAGCGTCCGTGAAGCTTGCTGCTCGCGCGAGAATCAGCGCAGGGTGAAGACGGCGTGCACGCGCAAGAAACGCTGATCCTGGGCGGACTCCAGCGGCAGATCCACCTGACACTCCGTGGTCTGGGCCACCGGGGTCCAGGCGATGGCCCAGGGCTCCGCCGCCGCCTCCACGCCATAGGCCACGGCCCCCGCCACCGGCGCCCAGCTCAAGCGCACGCCATCCCCCAGCACCTGGATGCCCAGCACGGGCACCTCCAGCACGGGGGCATCCAGCCCCGCCAGCACCAGCTCATCCAGCGCCCAACCGGCGCGATTGCTGGCTCCGTCGCTGACAAAGCCCGCCCGCAGCTGCACTTGATGGGTTCCCCACGGCAGGGGCATGAGCAACTGCCGCCAGGGACTTGTGCCGCTGATCATGCGCTGCGGCCAATCCAGTGGAACATTGCTGGAAGCCCTCAGGGCGTGGGTGGGGGCGGGATCCAGCGGCGCTGACAGCCAGGGGCCTCCGTCCAGGCTCCACTCCAACACGCCGCCGTCGTAGCAGGAATCCGGGTATTGGGAGGAGCTCTCCGCTGCCACGCAGCTCCACAGGGCGAGCACCGCCTCCTCCACGCCCGTCGGCACCTCAAGTGGATCAAAGGTGAGCCAGGCCGCTCCCGACGAGGCGTAATTGGCGCAGGCGGCTCCGCCGAAGCGCCACGCGCCGCCGCTGCGCGCCTGGCAACTCTCCCGGCGCCACTGGTCACTGCCTCCCCCAAAGGCCAGGTGAGTGGCCTGATCTCCCGCGTCGAAGGTGCGCGCGTCCTGCAGGCGGCGCAGCACCAGGCTGAGGGTGTCTGACTGTGCCGTGGACCGGTACAGCGGCGCATCAGTGGCTTCCACCATGTAACGCAGGGTGTCCGCCGTGGTGAAGGCGGGCAGGGTGGCGCTGTAGACATCTCCACCATCGGGCGCCATGGGGCTCTCCTGCCACGGGCCGCCAGAGGCGCTCCAGCGCAGCATGACCTCCGCCAGGGGCGATGAGTCGGTCACCGTCGCACGCAGGGTCAGGGCCTCGTCCAGCAAGGCCAGGCGCCGCTCTTCCACCAGCACAACAGGCGGCAGGGTGTCTGTCACATGCAGACGCACGGTGTTGGACAAGTCGGAAACCCGTCCCTGGTGATCCCGGGCGCGCAGGGCGATGCTGTAGTCCAATCCCGCCTGCAGGCCACTCACATCCACCGTGCGCAGGCCGGGCCAGCAGAGGGAACTGGAAGTGCTGCGCGTGATGCTGCGCGCCGTGGGGCTTATCACCAGGGCCGTGTCCACAAGGACTTCGTAGGTGTCGAAGTAGACCGAGCGCGTGGGCTGCCAGCTAAGACGAGCACCGCTGGCTCCCAACTGGACGGCGGCCAGTTCCGCGGGGGGACTGGGCGCAAGGGCGTCGGTGAAGGCGGCCATGCTGTCCAGGGCCGTGCCCAGAGCCTGGAAAAAGGGACGGTGAAAGGCCCAGGCGCGGGTGAAGTTCCACCAGCCCGCCACCGTGGTGTCCGGACCGCACAAGTAGAAAGCCGCGGCGCCCATGGCGTGGGCAGGCGTGGGCAACTCGTCCAGTTCCACATGAAGGAAGCGCTCCATGTGGTCGCATTCCGCGTAGCCGGTGCCGTAGCTGGCCACCAACTGGCAGTTGGCCCCGTAGCCCGGCAGGGCACCGGCGGTGGGAATCTGGACCAGACTGTCGGGCAAGCCCCCATCCACCCACAAGGGGTAGCTGCTGTTGGATGAGATGTAGTCCTGCAGCCGCCACTCTCCGTGGCTCCAGCCCAGGCTGTCGGCGGCAAAGATGGGCTGGCCCAGATTGCCCAACAGTCCTTTGGATCCGCCTCCGGTATCGAAGAGCACGGGGTAATGGATGCGGTTGGAAGGGCCCGCCGTCACAACGCAGGTGGTCAGGTTGCGATGGCTCAGGTCGTCGTAGCCATGCACCTGCACCACCTGTTCCTCCCGACCCTGGGCACGGACCTGCGCCAGAAAGGCCTCGTGCACCGCCGCGAAAGGCTGGCGGCAATTGCGCGACGGATCACTGAGGGAAAGGCTGTTGGTGTAGCCGGCGGCGGATCCCGTGTAGGCCACCTCGCGGCCCGCTCCGTTGATCATAAGCAGCGCGGCGTCCAGCTCCAGAAAAGCCTCCAGGCCCAGATAGGGCGTGGCGAAGTCGTCGCAAGGGTGGGGAATCTGCAGCGCCAGATCCGGGTGGGCGGCGGCGGGATTGAAAACGAAAGCGCCCCAGCCGCGAGCGAAGGAACCCACCACATCGTCCTGGGGGCCGGGGGAAAGCCCGGGATCCGTCCAGGTGGAGTCCAGCTCCTCGCGCAGCACCAGAAAGTCCAGCGCGAGGGTGGAATCCGTCAGCACCACCACCTGGTAGCCCGTGCCGGGATGCAGGGCCAGACGGTCGGCGGCGGCCTGGGCATCCCCCAACATGAGCAGTTGGGTGAGATCGCGAAAGAGGGTCCGCAGGCTGTCCCCCGCCGCATCGCTGCCCAGCATTTGACAAGAGCCGAAGCCGTTGAGCTGGGGGTCCAGCACCGGCGGCGCGTAGGCATTCAAACCGGGGCGGGCCACATTCTCGCTCACATGGCTGATCCAGTTGTCGTAGGCGCAGCCCGGCGCGTTGCCGGCAAGGAAGCCGCGCAGAGTGCCCCGCTCCTCCACGGGCTGGGCCAGCGCCATCATGGGCGAGCCCAGCACAAGCACAAGGCCCAGCACCGGGCACAGCGCCTTGAGGGCGGAGACGACAAAGGACAGACATGACATGTGGCAACCCGGTTTGGACACAGCTGTGGGAAGGCGGAGGGTGACAAAGCCCGTCCAATGGAGCAAGAGTTCCTTCTGCGGAGGCAAATCAACGCAAAGAGGCCCGGCCGAAGCCGGGCCCCCCTTGGAGGTGAGAAGCATGAGTGCCGCGCGTTAGCGGGTTTCGGCGCTCGTGCGGGGAGCCGCCGGCCGGCTCAGATTTTCCGGGCGGAAGACGCGGTTGCCGCCGCCGATGCCCTGGTTGTCGCAGACGCCGTCGCCGTCCTCGTCAACGAAGCCGCCGCCTCCGCCCTTGCCCTTGCCCTGGCCGCTGCCGTCCTGGGGCGGGACATAGTCTTCGTCCATGCCGTTGGGAATGCCGTCGCCATCGGCGTCCGGGGCGTTGTCGTTGTACCCGTCGCCGTCTTCATCCACGAAATCCCCAAAGCCGAAGCCGCTGCCATCGCAGTCCGCGGGCGGGATGTAGTCCCCATCCTGTCCGTTGGGAATGCCGTCGCCATCGGCATCGGGAGGAGTGAACTCGCTGCCGTTGCCGCCGAAGCCGCCGCCGTTGCCACCCTGCTGGGCCAGGGCCGAGGTGGTCAGGGTGCCGAGCACAAGCGCGGCCAGGAGGAGGTTCAGATGCGCTTTCATGATGTCCCTCACAACTTGGAGTGTCAATGGCATGGCCTTGTGTCACGCCGTCTTTGGTCAGGGATTAAGCAAGGGGCGTGCCAATTGCGAACCAGGGATCAATAGGCGCATTTTTCTCGTTGACCATCATTGGTTTCGCAATGTCGATGGCTCATCAAAAGCCTCATCCACGATGGCGTGACAGGCCTTTTCACGACAGCGAGGTCGCCGGGCGCGACTCGCTGGTCGCCTCCATCGCCCACGGCTCCCGCGCCTCACGCCTCCTCCAGCCCCTGTCGAGTCGTGGCGCTTCCATTGGCGAGTGGTGACACACTCGCGCCACGCGCGGCTGCCAACGCGGGCTATATTCCGTCAAGAATCCAGCCGCCCATCCGACACGGTGGGCTCTACTCAAGGCTTCGACATGGCCCCGACAACTCGTCACCTCGAAGGGCTGCGACATCCCCTGCGTGGGCTGGCTGCACGCACGCGCTGGGCCCTCGTGCTCTCCCTTCTCCTGTTCACGGCCACCATGCTGGCGCTGGCCCTGTTCGATTACTTCCGCGTAAAGGCGCTGACGGAACAGCTGGCCGCCGACCAGGCCCGCGTGCTGATCGCCCATGTGGAACAGAGCACCCAGCGGGCCGCCCTGGCGGAGGAAGTGGTGCGGCAGGCGGTGGATGAGCAGCTCTTCGCCGCTTCGCGCCTGCTCGAGCGCGTGCTGGGTAGCGCCTCTGGCACGGACGACTGGCAGCGCCTGGCCGCCGAGGCCGGTGTGTCACGCCTGGATCTCTACGCCTGGGACTTGCGCTGGCTGGGCGGCAGCCACGCGAGGTCCGTCAGCCCATTTCCGCGCAGCAGCCTTCTGCCCCACGAGAACACCTGGACCACCGGCTTGTTCAGCGACAGCCTGAGCGGCGCCTCTTACTATGGCGTGGTGCGTCGTCTACCCGACGGCCGCCTCCTGCGCGTGGCGCTGGACTCCGCCCTGCTGCTGGACATGCGCCGCACCGTGGGCGTGGGAGCCTTGTTGCAAGACCTTTCCCGCCACCCGGAAGTGCGCTACGCCGTGCTGGACTCGCCTGAGCAGCTGCTGGCCGCGACGCCCGACCTGCCCGCCTGGGTGGAGGAACCCGGCGCCGCACCCCACGAAGAGGCCCTGGCCACCTCCACCTTTCAAACCGTACTCATCAACAGTCCGGAAGGCCCTGTGCGCGAGGCGCGCACACCTTTCGCCGCCGCGCCGGGAACGGTGTTGCGTCTGGGTTTGGTACAGCCGGGCCTGCAACAAATCCTCAGCCGCTCCCGCTGGGCCATCGCCCTGCGCACTCTGCTGGTGTTGGGCTTGGGCGGGCTGGGCATGGTGCTGCTGCTCTCGCGCCAGAACCTGCGCCTGCTGGCCCGGGAGAAGGCGCGCATCGAGGAGGAGGTGCGAGGCCTGGAGGCCGGCCGGGAACTGCAGGAGCGTCTCACCGCCATGGGCAGCCTGGCTGGCGGCGTGGCCCATGAAATCCGCAGCCCGCTCAACACCATCGCCATGGCCGCCCAGCGGCTGGAATTCCAGCTGGATCCCCAGCAGCACCGGGAGCATTACCAGGAGATCGTGCGCTCCATCCGCAGGGAGGCCCAGCGCATCGAGCGCATCGTGGCGGACTTCCTCACCTTTGCCCGCCCGCCCAAGGCCCAGCGCACCCTGCAAGATCCGCTGCTGGCCCTGCGGCAGGTGACCGAGACCTTCGCCTCCCTGGCCCGCGCCCAGGGTGTAGACTTCCAGCAGGAACTGGGGGCCTCGCCCGCCCTGGCGCTGGACGCCGACCAGTTCCGGCAGGCCGTGCTCAACCTGCTCATGAACGCCCTGCAGGCGGTGCCCAGGCCGGGAGGACGCATCACGCTGACAACACGCCGGGAGGGCGGCCACTTGCTGCTAAGCGTGGCGGACAACGGGCCGGGCATTCCCGAGGAGCTGCGCCGCAAAGTTTTCGACCTCTACTTCACCACCCGCGCCGACGGCACCGGCATCGGTCTGCCGCTGGTGCAGCGCTTCGCCGGTCAACACGGCGGGCGCGTGGAAGTGCACGCGGGCCCCGGCGGCGGAGCCACCTTCACCCTGCATCTGGAGTGCCCGGCATGAAGCCCATCACCCTGCTCCTGGCCGATGACGACGCCGCCCAGCGCAGCATGCTGGCCGGTTCGCTGGAAATGGACGGCCACCGCGTGCTTGAGGCCGCAGACGGCGCTACCGCGCTGGAGATCCTGCGCGCCGGATCCGTGGACCTGGTGCTCAGCGACCTGCGCATGCCCGGCCTGGACGGCCTGGCTCTGCTGCAGGAAGCGCGTCGCCTCAACCCGCTCATCCCCGTTGTGGTGATGACCGCCTACGGCACCATCGAGGACGCC
>Ga0172367_10006956_pt1 | contig 13093 bp, 13 predicted proteins | sample Lak10m_FD_114542 | JGI IMG/M metagenome (GOLD analysis project Ga0172367, IMG submission 114542) | Freshwater microbial communities from Kabuno Bay, South-Kivu, Congo - kab_022012_10m | ecosystem: Environmental > Aquatic > Freshwater > Lake | place: Democratic Republic of the Congo: South-Kivu...
AACGGAACGTCACGGTCATGAAACCCGTCACCAAAAAGATAATTTGGAGCAGCGCCATCCTGACGGCGGCTTTCAGCAGCGTATTGCTGTTTGGCCCGATGCTGGGTGGCGCGGACGGTGCGCGACGATTGATCGTCAGCGTCATCATCATGGGCGCGGCACTGGTGCTCTCAACACTGATTTGGGCCACGGGTTCAGCCGATTCAGACAACGACCACCGCAAACGCTGACACAAACCATGTATTCACTCTTGAAAACCCCGTTGCCCAAACCGTCACCCACCCGGCCCGGTGCGGGCCGCACCTGAACTATGATTCCGCTTCTGCTCGCGATTTCTGGCGCAGGGATGCTCCTTGGCATCCTCGCCGGAGTTTGCGCGCGGAAGCTTTGGCTCGCGAGCCTGCTCATGGGGGCAGCGGCGGGTTTGAGCGCGGCGGTGGTGGGGTTGACGAGCGGCGTGGTTTGGGATTGGCAAAGTTCATTCCGGTTGGGCGGTGAAGTGGTGCATCTGCGCCTGGACGCAGTGAGCGCATTCTTTCTCGCACTGTTGAGTCTCATCGGCGGAGCGGGCGCGGTTTACGCCGGTGAGTATTGGGCCGAACACGCCCACCCCGCTTCGGCCCGGCGCGGACGTGTCTGGTGGAGCGTGTTGGTGCTGTGCCTCGGGTTGGTGCTGGTCACCACAAATGGACTGCACTTTCTCCTCGGATGGGAACTGTTCACCGTGGCCGCGTATTTTCTCGTGACGCTGGACCGCCAGCGGCGTGAAGTGCGCGCGGCGGGCTGGTTGTATCTCGGCGCGTCACATGTCGCGGCGCTCTGCCTGTTCGCCTTCTTCGCTATCCTCGCAGCGCGCACGGGAAGTTGGGAACTTGGCCCGATGCGCGATCGCCCCGAACTCGCGCCGTTGTTCTGGCTCGCGCTCATCGCCTTCGGGCTTAAGGCCGGCATGTTCCCGCTCCACGTCTGGCTGCCATCCGCCCATGCCAATGCGCCGAGCCATGTCTCCGCCATGCTCTCGGGCGTGACACTCAAGATCGGAATCTATGGACTCGTGCGCTTCAGCGGCTGGCTGCCCGTGCCGTCCGAGGCCGGGTGGGTGGTGGCGTTTCTCGGCGTGACGAGCGCCGTGCTCGGGGTCGCTTTTGCACTTGGTCAACACGACCTCAAACGTTTGCTCGCCTACCACAGCGTCGAGAACATTGGAATCATCCTCATCGGTCTTGGTTTCGCGCTGGTGGCGCTGAGTCAGGAGAACGCGACCTGGGGACGGATCGCTTTGGCGGGCGGACTTCTCCATGTGTGGAATCACGGGTTGTTCAAATCACTTTTGTTCTTCGCCGCCGGCTCGGTGTTGCACGCGACGGGCACGCGCCAGATGAGCCAGCTTGGCGGGCTGTGGCGGATGATGCCGTGGACGGCTTCGCTGTTCGCGCTCGGTGCGGTGGCGATTTCCGGTCTGCCTCCGCTCAATGGCTTTGTCAGCGAATGGCTCGTTTATCTCGGCTTGTTCGATGCCACGCTGGCGCACGGCCCATCGGCCTGGGCCGCCATTCCGTCGGCGATTTTGCTCGGCGTGACCGGCGCGTTGGCGCTCGCGTGTTTTGCGAAGGTTTGTGGCGTGGTGTTCCTCGGCGCGGCGCGTTCCAATGCGGCGGCGCGCGCGCACGAAAGCGGCCCGGCGATGCGCGGCGCAATGGTGCTGCTCGGCGCGGCGTGCGTGGCGATTGGTCTCGCGCCAGTCGTTTTCTGGCCGGCGGTTTTGCGGGCAGTGGATGTTTGGAATCCAGCGTGGGCGAGTGCGGAGACACCCGTGGCACTGGCGTCGCTCGGCAAGGCCCACGTTGTGGTGGCGCTGGTGGCGCTCGTTGCGGCGGTCTGGTTGTGGCGCAGAGTGCGGCGAGGCGGTCTGTCACGCGCGGTGACCTGGGACTGCGGTTACGCCACTCCGACTGCGCGGATGCAATACACCGCCGGTTCGTTCGCCGGAATCATCACCGAATGGTTCGCCTGGATTCTGCGACCGGTGCGCCACGAACATCGGCCTGAAGTGGTGTTGCCACATCATTCGAGTTTTTCCACGCACACGCCGGAGACCGTGCTGGAATACGCGGTTGAACCCGCCGGTGGCGTGGTGATGCAACTCTCGATGGCCGCACGCCGCCTGCAACATGGTCGGGTGCAGTCTTACTTGCTTTACCTGTTGATTGGGCTGGCCGCGCTGGCGTTGTTAACCTGGTGGGGAGGCGAGCGGTGAAACTCGGGAGTCAAAAACTTTGGCGCGCTGTTTGGCAGCGGCGCAATGAATGCAAAGCAGGTCACGAATATGGCCGAGATTTTAATCTTGTTTGCCGGCGCTTTCATCGCGGCAGCGGTCTCCGGGGCGGCGGGGTTTGGTGGTGCTTTGCTGTTGCTGCCCCTGATGGTTCATCGCGTCGGAGCAGAACTGGCAGTGCCTTTGTTGACGATTACGCAGATCGTCGGAAACGCCTCACGGATTGCTTTCGGTTGGAAACAAATTCAATGGCGGATGAGTGGATATTTTCTCCTGACGGCTCTGCCGGCCGCGGCCGTGGGAGCGCTTTCCTTTGTGAACATCCCACGAGGCTGGCTGGTCCGGCTGATCGGTATTCTCCTGCTGCTGGTAGTGGTCCTGCACACGTGGAGTCGGTGGCGACTCCAGCCGGACAAACGCGGGTTGCTCATTGGCGGGGCGCTGACCGGGCTGTTTTCAGGGCTGGCGGGCAGTGCTGGTCCATTGGGAGCGGCGGTGTTTCTGTCGCTGGGGCTGCCGCCAATTGCCTATCTGGCAACCGAGGCAACCAGCGCCGTGGCGTTGCATCTGGTGAAACTGGCCGTTTACCAACCGACGCTGCACCTGCCGGTGTCGCTCTGGTCTTTGGCCCTGTGGCTCGGGGTGGCCATGGTGCTTGGCACTTGGGCCTCCCGTCGTCTCGTCGAGCGGATACCACCCAAACACTTTCGCGCCTTTGTGACAGTGCTGCTGGTGCTGGTGGGGCTGCGAATGGCTTTGCTCGGATGAATGGCATCTGTGCTCTGTCCGACACCGAAAGGCCATCAACTCTTTCCTAGCCATGTATCTCAACCTCATCCAAATCGCGGAGTCGTTTGGCGTTTCGGAAAGCGTCGTGGAAGGCTGGATTCAAAACGAGGGTCTGCCGCACACGCCCGACCGGGGCCGGCTCCTGTTTGACCGCGCGCAGGTCGCGGACTGGGCGGCCAAGCGCGGCCTCGCGGCACAGGCTGGCTTTCTCGCGCCGGCGGCGTCCGCGCTGGGAACCAGCCTGCGGCTCGGGCCGCTGCTGCGCGCCGGGGGCATCTGGCGCGACGTGCCGGCGGCGGAACTGCCGGCGACGTTCGAGCGCATCGTGACCGCGCTGCCCGGCGCGACCGCGCCCGTCCGTCAAATGCTCGGCCAGCGATTGCGCACTCCCGGTGGCGTGACGATGGCCCCGGTCGGCGGCGGGCTTGCGCTGCCGCATCCCAGCACGCGCATCACGCTGGGCCGCGACGCGGGCACCGTGGCGCTGGTGCTCCTGCGCGACGCGCTGACTTTGGCCGAGGGCGCTCCCGACGGCGTGCCCATCACCCGGCTGTGCTTCTTCATCGCCCCTTCGCCCCGGGCGCATCTGGACTTGCTCGCGCGCCTCAGCCGGGGGCTTGGCCGCGGACCGTTGCGCGAACTCGTCCTCAAGGGCGCGACCGACGAGGAAATCCTTGCGGCCGTGGACGCGCTGGATGCCGCGCTGGCAAGCGCGCCGAAACCGGAGGTGAAGGCGTGATGTCCGGGCCGCTCCTGCTGCTCGCGTTCGTCGCCCTGGTGACGGCCATCCTCGTGGGCGTGCGTTCGTCACGGTGGTGGCTCGGGCTGACCGTGACCGGCGCGGTCGCCGGACTGGGCGCGGCGCTGACCGTCCTGCTCGGCGCGGCGGACTGGGAATGGCGGAGCGAACTTTCCCTCGGCGGCGAACTCATTCATCTGCGGCTCGACGGCGTGAGCGCGCTGTTCCTAGCGCTGCTGTCGGTGGTGGGCGGGAGCGGAGCCGTGTATGCCCAAGAGTATTGGTCGGAGCAGCATTACCCGGCCTCCGCGCCGCGCGGACGCGCGTGGTGGAGCGGGCTGGTGGTGTGCATGGGACTGGTGCTCGTGTCGTCGAACGGCCTGCATTTCCTCATCGCGTGGGAGCTGTTCACCGTCTGCGCTTACTTCCTCATCACGCTGGACCGGCGACGCCGCGAGGTGCGCGCGGCGGGCTGGCTGTATCTGGCGGCGTCGCACGCGGGCACCGTGTGTCTCTTCGCGTTCTTCAGCACGCTCGCGGCGCGCACCGGAAGCTGGGAACTCGGGCCGATGCGCGAGCAGGCCGGGCTGGTGCCGTTGTTCTGGCTCGCGTTCACCGGCTTCGGCGTGAAGGCCGGCGTCTTCCCGCTCCATGTCTGGCTGCCGTCCGCGCACGCCAGCGCGCCGAGCCACGTCTCCGCCATCCTCTCGGGCGTGGCGATCAAGCTGGGCCTCTACGGCATCGTGCGGTTCAGCGGCTGGCTGCCCGTGCCGGCGGCGGCGGGCTGGGTGGTCATTGGGCTGGGCGCGACGAGCGCGCTGCTGGGCATCGCCTTCGCGCTCGCGCAAAATGATTTCAAACGGCTGCTGGCCTACTGCTCGGTGGAAAACGTCGGCGTCATCCTGACCGGTGTCGGCGCGGCGCTGCTGGCGGAGACGAACGGGGACGCTGCCTGGGGACGCCTCGCGCTCGCCGGTGCGTTGCTCCATGTGTGGAATCACGGCGCGTTCAAGGCGCTCCTGTTCTTCAGCGCCGGCTCCGTGCTGCACGCCACCGGCACGCGCGAGATGAGCAGGCTGGGCGGCCTGTGGCGCACGATGCCGTGGACCGCCGGGCTGTTCGCGCTCGGGGCGGTCGCCGTCGCGGGGCTGCCGCCGCTGAACGGCTTCGTGAGCGAATGGCTGGTCTATCTCGGGCTGTTCGACGCCGTCACGGGCCGGGGACCGGCGGCGTGGGCCGCGATGCCGGCGGCCATCATGCTGGCGATGACCGGGGCGCTCGCGATGGCCGGCTTCGCGAAAGCGGGCGCGATGATTTTCCTCGGTGCATCGCGCACGAAGCCGGCGGCGCACGCGCACGAATGCGGCCCGGTCATGCGCGGGCCGATGCTGGTGCTCGCGGGACTGTGCGTGCTGATCGGCTTGTCGCCGGTGTTGTTCTGGCCGGCGGTGGCGCGCGCGGTGGGGAGCTGGCGTCCGGCGTGGGCGGTGGCGGAAGCGCCCGCGCCGCTGGCGATGCTTGGCTCGGTTCATGTGGTGCTGGCCGTCCTGATGGTCGCGGCGGCGGTCTGGTTGTGGCGGAAGGCGCACGCGATCAACATGCAGCGCGGTCTGACGTGGGACTGCGGCTACGCGATGCCGACCGCGCGGATGCAATACACCAGCGCGTCCTTCGCGGGGATTGCCGCCGGCTGGTTCCGCTGGCTGCTGCAACCGGAGCGAACCCTGCGGCGACCGCGCGGGCTTTTCCCGGAGGAGGCCATCCGGCTGGAGCGTGTGCCGGAAACCGTCTTGGAGAAGCTCCTCGGGCCGGTCAGCGTGGCCGTCATGCAGGTGTCCGCCGCCGCGCGCCGGCTGCAACACGGCCGGCTGCAAAGCTACGTCGTCTATGTGGTGGCCGGGCTGATGGCCTTGGGAGTCCTGGTCCTGCTGGGAGGCGCGCCATGATGCTGATTCTCGATCTCATTCTGCGGCTCGCGCTGTGGCTGCTGCTCGCGCCGCTGCTGCCGGGCCTCATCAACCGCGTGAAGGCCTGGGTGGCGGGCCGGCGCGGGCCGCCGGTGCTGCAACTCTACTACGACCTCGCGCGGCTGTGGCGGAAGGGCGTGGTGATGAGCACGCTGGCATCGCCGGGTTTCGTGGCCGGGCCGGCGGTCGCGTGGGTGGCGCTGACGGGCGCGGCGCTGCTGATGCCGCTCGGTCCCGCCGGGGCCGCGTTCAGCTTCCGGGGCGATGTGCTGATGCTGATTTACCTGCTGGCCCTGGCGCGGTTTTGCACGGCTTGGGCGGCGATGGAAACCGGCTCGGCGTTTGAAGGCATGGGCGCGGCGCGCGAGGTGAGTTACGCCGTGCTGGCGGAGGCGGCCATCATCACGGCGGTGCTGTCGTTGAGCGTGCAGACCGGGAGCGTTTCGCTGGTCACGATGCTGGCGCCCTCGGCGGGAGCTGGCGCGGTGCTGCTGGCGGCGGGCCTGTTCACCGTGCTGCTGGCGGAAAATTGCCGCGTGCCGTTCGATGATCCCAACACACATCTGGAGCTGACCATGATCCACGAAGTCATGGTGCTCGACCACAGCGGGCCGCCGTTCGCCGTCATCTTGCACGGCGCGTCCATGAAGCTGCTGCTGTTCGCCGTGCTGCTGGTCCAGGCGGTGCTGCCGATGGGCGACCTGTCGCCGCTGGCCGCGACCGGCGCGCTGGCCGGTGGCGTGCTGGCGGTGACGGTCGGCGTCGGTTTGATTGAGTCGCTCATGGCGCGGCTGGCGTTCCGCCGCGTGCCGCTGCTGCTCACGACGGCGTTTCTCCTATGTTTGTTTGCGCTGCTGGTGGCGTGGAAAGGCAACCGCGTATGAACGAAACGCTGAACCTGTTCATCGGTCTGGCGATGGGGCTGAACCTGCTCGCGCTGGGCAGCAGCCGGCTGCCATCGCTCATCCAGGCCATGTCCCTTCAGGGCATGTTGCTGGGCCTGATGCCGCTGATCATGGAACACGAGCATCTCGACTGGCGGCTGGGGCTGATCGCGCTGGCCACCATCGCCGGCAAGGGCGTGGTGATTCCCACCCTGCTGCGGCGGGCGATGCGCGCGGCAAACATTGACCGGGAAATCGAGCCGTTCATCGGCTTCGTGCCGTCGCTGCTGCTCGGGGCCGCCGGCACCATCGCCGCCGTGGCGTTGTCGCAGGCGCTGCCGTTGCTGCCGGAGCACGCAGGATTGCTGCTGGTGCCGGGCGCGATTGCCTCGGTGCTGACCGGCTTCGTCCTGCTGATCGGGCGGGCCGAGGCGATTTCCCAGGTCTGCGGCTATCTGATTTTGGAAAATGGCATCTACCTCTTTGGCCTGCTGCTGATCCACTCGACGCCGCTGGTGGTGGAGTCCGGCATCCTGCTGGATGTCACCGTGGGCGTGTTCGTCATCGGCATCATCGTGGACCGCATCCAGCGCGCCTTTGACTCGCTCGACACGCGAAAACTCACCGCGCTCCGCGAATGAACGCCCTCCTCCTCGTCATCATTCCGCTCGTGGGCGCGGGCGTCGCGGCCCTCTGGCCGGACAACCGCACGCGGCCCTGGCTGCTGCCGGTCGTCGGTCTCGCGCACGTCGGGCTGACCGGCTGGATGTTTTTGGACCCGCCCGCCGTGGTCGCGGACGCCTGGCTGGCCTTCGACCCGCTCGCGCGCGCCGTGCTGCCGGCCGTGTCGTTGCTCTTTCTTGTCTGCGCCGCTTACGGCGTTTCGTATCTGCAAATCCGCTCGGAGCGGCCCAACCGCGTGTTCGTCGCGCTGCTGCTGGCGGTGCTGGGCCTGTTGAGCGCCGGGCATCAGGCGCGGCATCTGGGCCTGCTGTGGATTGCGACCGAAGGCGTCACGCTCGCGGCGGTGCCACTGCTGCACTTCAACGCCACACCGCGCGCCTACGAGGCGACTTGGAAATACCTGCTCGTCGGCGGCACGGGCATCGCGCTGTCGTTGCTCGGCTCGTTCTGCCTCGGCTACGCATCGTTGCACGGCGGTGGCGGCGGTGACTTGACGTTCGTGGCCTTGATGTCGCAGGGAGCCGGCCTGTCCCGCCCGTGGGTGCTGACCGCGTGGGTGCTCCTGCTGGTCGGCTACGGCACGAAGATGGGCCTCGCTCCGATGCACACCTGGAAGCCCGACGCCTACGGCGAAGCGCCCGGCATCGTGGGCGCAATCCTCGCGGGCGGCGTCACGACGGTGGCGTTCACGGCCATCCTGCGCGTGCGCGCGGTCATCGCCGCCGCCGGCGAAGGCCCCATCGCCGACCGCACGCTGCTGGCCATCGGGTTGTTCTCGATGCTCGTGGCGGCGTTGTTCCTGCTGGGCACGCGCGACTTCAAACGGATGCTCGCGTATTCCAGCGTGGAGCACATGGGCATCCTGAGCGTCGGCGCGGCGCTCGGCGGCGCGGGTCTGGCGGCGGCGCTGTTCCATGTGTGGACGAACGGGCTTACGAAGGGAACGCTCTTCCTCAGCGCGGGCAACATCCGCCGCGCCGCTGGCTCGCCTTCGATGGACCACGTCCGCGGCATGGCGGTGCTGACGCCGCGCTCGGCGGCGATTTTCGTCACCGGGATGTTCGCCGTCACCGCCCTGCCGCCCTTCGGCCCGTTTTTCAGCGAGCTGCAACTGGTGCGCGCCGCGCTCGCCGGGGGACACGGCACCGCCACGGCCGTGTTTCTCGGCTGCCTGCTGCTGGCGTTCTTCGGCCTGACGCGCGTGGTCTTCGGCATCGTGGACGGCCGCCCGCGCACGGCGGCGCGGGCGAACGGCCGGCGCTTCGTCGAAACGGCCGGTGTCATCGCGCCGCCGCTGGTGCTGCTGGGCATGTCCCTCTGGCTCGGCCTCTGCACGCCGGAGATTTTGCGCGAGGCGTGGGCGGCGGCGGTGGCCCAGCTTTTCCCGATTTCAACGCCATGAGCGCCTCCACTCCCTTCGCGCTGCTGGCCAACGCCACGAGCCTCCCGTGGGCGGAAGTGCCGGCGTGGCCGGTGGCGGAACTGGTCCGCGCCACGGCGGAGGAACTGAATCGTGGCGGACGGCTGTGCGCGTGGTTCGGCGTGCCGGAAAGCGAAGCCACCTGCCTCGTCGCCGTGCTGGCTTTCGACGCCGACAACACGCTCGCGGTCGGACGCAGCGCGCCGTTCACCGGAAATTACCCCGCGCTCACGGCCACGCATCCGCAGGCGCACCTGTTCGAGCGCGAAGTTTTGGAGCAACACGGCCTCACGCCGGAAGGTCATCCGTGGCTCAAGCCCGTGCGGCGCACCAACGGTGACGCGCCCGCCAACGGCGAGTTCTTCCGTGTGGACGGCCGCGAGGTTCACGAGGTCGCCGTCGGCCCCGTCCACGCCGGCGTCATCGAGCCGGGCCACTTCCGTTTCCAATGCGCGGGCGAGGAAGTCCTGCATCTGGAAATCGCGCTCGGCTACCAGCATCGCGGCGCGGAGGAGGCGCTCGCCGGCGGCCCGCACCGCGCGACGATGAGCCAGATGGAGACGGTGGCGGGCGACACGACCGTCGCGCACGCCATCGCGCACGCGACCATCATGGAAGCCCTCGCCGGCACCGAGGCACCGCTGCGCGCGCAATGGCTGCGGGCCGTCGCGCTCGAACTCGAACGGCTCGCCAACCACACCGGCGACCTGGGCGCGCTGGCCGGCGACGTGGCGTTCCTGCCCACGCAGTCGGCGTGCGGCAAACTCCGTGGTGATTACTTGAACCTCACCGCGCTGCTCTGCGGCAACCGCTTTGGTCGCGGCCTCGTGCGCCCCGGCGGCTGCCGCCACGATCTCGAACCGGCCCGCGTCGCGCAGATGACCGAGCGGCTCGCCGCAGCCCTGGCTGACACCGAGCAGGCCGTCGCGTGGTTCTGGGATGCGGCTTCCGTCCGCGCGCGTTTCGAGAACGTCGGCACAGTCTTCGCGGCGCAGGCCACCGAGATCGGACTGGTCGGCCCGGCGGCGCGCGCCTGCGGCTTGGTGCGCGACGTGCGCTACGATCATCCGGCGGGCTGGCACCGCTTCGCGCAGGCGCCGGTGGCCGTGTGGCCCGGCGGCGATGTGTTTGCCCGCGCCCGGGTGCGCTCGCTGGAAATCCAGCGCTCGGGAGAGTTTTTGCGCGAGCAGCTCGCCACGCCGCCTGAGGGTGAACCGTGCGGCGAACTCCCGCCGCCTTCGCCCGACACCCTCGCCGTGGCTCTGGTCGAAGGCTGGCGTGGCGAGGTCTGCCACGCGGCGCTGACCGACGCCGCCGGACGTTTCCGCCGCTACAAGCTCATTGACCCCTCGTTCCACAACTGGACCGGACTCGCGCTCGCGCTGCGCGGCACGGCCATCTCGGATTTTCCGATCTGCAACAAGAGCTTCAACCTCTCCTACTGCGGCTTCGACCTGTGACGCCGCCCCAACACCATGTTCGTCCTTGATACCATCGCCCATCGCCTCAAGCGCGGCTGCGAGACGATGGCCTATCCCGACGGCCCGCCGCCCGCGCTGCCCGACCGCCACGGCGGCGCGCTCAAAGTGGAGGCCGGCAAATGCACCGACGGCTGCGACGCGTGCGTGACCGTGTGTCCGACGCAGGCCATCACGCGGCCGGCGGGAAAGCCGGTGGCGCTCGATCTGGGTCGCTGCATTTTTTGCGCCGCGTGCGTCGAGGCGTGTCCGACGAAGGCGATCACGCTGACTGGCGATCATCGCATGGCCGTGCGCCGCCGCGAAGACCTGGTGCTCGGCCAGGCTGGCGCGGAACAGGTGCGTCTCGCCGCAGCGCTCGATGAAAAACTGCGGAAACTCTTTGGCCGCTCACTGCGCCTGCGGCAGGTGAGCGCCGGCGGCTGCAACGCCTGCGAGGCCGACGTCAACGTGCTTGGCACCATCGGCTGGGATTTGAGCCGCTTCGGCATCCAGTTCGTCGCCTCGCCGCGCCACGCGGATGGTTTGCTTATCACCGGCCCCGTCAGCAAGGGCATGGAACTGGCTTTGAGGAAAACCTACGACGCCGTGCCGCCGCCGAAAATCGTCATCGCCGTGGGCGCGTGCGCCATCGCGGGCGGGCCGTTCGTGGGGCACGCGCAAATCCGCGACGGCGCGGCGGCCGTCGTGCCGGTGGACCTCTTCATCCCCGGCTGTCCGCCGCATCCGTTGACCATCCTAGACGGCCTGCTGCGCGTGCTGGGCCGGTTGGAGCAGAACCCCTGAGTCCCGCGCGTGGGAGGAATACGGTGGAGGGTAGCTCCTCATTCCAATGTCGAGTGCGGAAGCGCCTAGGGCACGAGCGATTCTCGACATTGGATCCGAGAGGGCAGGGAGTGGGGAACCCAACCGAGGCGAGGAATTGCCGCCCGAATCAAAAAGAGCACCTGCGGGTGCCGCTCACACCGGCAGGAACGGCAAGTCCTGCGGCGGGGCGGCCGCCACGTTCTGCTGGGAACGCAGGTACCCCATGAGGCGGGCTAGAAACGGGATCACCGCGAAAGGCTTTTCGATGAAGTCCACCGCGCCCAACTCGCGGGCCTCCTCCCGGTTGGCCGGGCTGGCGTGGCCGGAGACGACGATGAACGGCAGGTGCGCCCAAGTTCAACAGCCACATCAACTGCGTCAGAAACTAAACGCTTGCCATCCCTGTCACCTGCGATGCCGACAAGCAGGCCTACACTTTGAGGACGCTACGCAGCAGTTCGTGCTCACCGAACTTGCCCGGGGCGATCTGGACCCGGACGGCAACGAAGATGCCTTGGTGGCGGTGGCTTGGGCCTATCGGGGCGGGAGCGGCAGCGGCTTCCACACCGTCGTCATCCGCCGGGCGGACCCCAAGGCCAGGTTAGCGGTCGATCCGATGCCGCTACCCTGACCAATTGTCCTCAACCGAGCCGCTGGTAGATGCGCGCAATGTTGCGGGCATCATCAATGCCGCAGTGGGCGGTGCCCTCGAAGCTGAGGCCCAGGGCTTGGAGTGCCTCGTTCACGCCGAGCTTCTTGGGCTTGCCCCACGTGGCCACAAACTCGGTTTTCAAGTTGCGGTGCGGACCCGCGAACGGAAACCCCACGCGATGGAACGCGCAGTCCTGCACGAACTGCTTCCGATCGTAATCTCCCCACGAGCACCACGCATACGGGCTGAAGGGCGTGAGCCACGTGCGCAGCCGGGCGACCACCTCGGGGAACGTGGGCGCGCCGTCCACGTCCGTTTGCTGGATGCTCGTGAGCTGGGTGCAGAAAGGCGTGAGGCGGGGATGCCGCACGGGTCGCACGAAGCTCTGAAACTCCGCGAGCGCGAACCCATCTTCTACGCGGACCGCGACCGCGCCAATCTCGATGATCTCCATCGCGTGGGGAGGAATGGAGCCGACGTCGCAGCAGGTCGCTTCGACGTCCACGATGATGGCGTGCATGGGGTTCATGATAGGGGATTTGATTCTTCGGCGGCGCAGATTTTCCCGGCGGCCTGCCATTCCGCGAACACCTGCCGGATCACGCCCGGCTTGAACGTGCCGGTGGGATCCCAGCCCGGCTCCGGTTCCGGTTCGTTGCCACCTTCGGTGGGCCAGGCGCGGCTGCGCGGGGACTGGCCCTGCAACGCGTCGATGCGGTCGAGCACGGCGTAATACTCCAGTCGCGGCAACAACAAGAACTCGCTCTCCTCCTCCCCGAAATACTCGCGTTTCGCCTCTTGAGCCATGGCACGGAAGAACTCAGCCTTTGCGGCGTCCTTCGGTGCCTTTCCTGGCTCAAGCTCGCCGAGCGCCCGCACCACGGCGGGGCCATCCAACTCGGGTGGAAGCCCCAGCACCGGGAGGCCGGTCCGTGTCAGCAAAGCTGCCGCACCGTCCATGCAGACGATTGCGGTCGCCTGCAACTCGGACAGTCTGTCGCACCGCTCCAAGACCCCTTCAAGCTTGCTCCGTTCTTGCACCACGGCGACCACGCTGTGCTGGCTGTGCAAGTGGACGTGCCGGGCGAGAGCGTAGCCCGCGCGCAGATTTGGGTGGAGTAGCAGGAGTTGCATGGGCTTGGTTCAGTCGGAGTTGATCTCGCTATGCTGAATTGCGGGAATCGCACGCATCATTATGTGCGTGGGCAGCGCGCACGACTCGTCCAGATCGGCCACGATCAACTCGGGGTTGGTGAGCCTTGGCTGTAATCCAGGCGCAAGGTAAGCAGCGTTCTTCATTCTACCTACCTGAGCTAGCAGCCTGTCGGACTTAGGACGCAACTTTTTCCATTGGCTTGGGTTCAAAGCCCATGCCTGCCCGTTTCGTCAACCTGGACC
>Ga0172367_10006958_pt1 | contig 13091 bp, 8 predicted proteins | sample Lak10m_FD_114542 | JGI IMG/M metagenome (GOLD analysis project Ga0172367, IMG submission 114542) | Freshwater microbial communities from Kabuno Bay, South-Kivu, Congo - kab_022012_10m | ecosystem: Environmental > Aquatic > Freshwater > Lake | place: Democratic Republic of the Congo: South-Kivu...
CGCACCGTCGAGCAGTGTCGACTTCCCCATCCCGGCATCGCCCACCAGGTGCAACACCGTGCGGTGGCCGGTGTCGGCGCGGGCGAACGCGTCGAGGATCGCTGCCCGCTCGCGCCGTCGGCCCACCGGCTCCGCCATGAGGCAGAACGTACCGAACGTCGGCCTCGAGGAGGAACTCCACCGCAGCGTCGCCGGTACCCTGACCGGTCGGATGTCGCTCGCCTCGCTGCCCCGCCTGCTTCGCAACGAACCCGCCCTCACCCAGGCCATCGGCTCGGAGAGCGGGTTCATCGCTGTGCCCGAGAGCGCGCGGGCCATCAGCATCGCCGCGCTCGCGCAGTTGAGCGACCGCCGACCCCTGGTGATCGCGTGCCCCACCGGCACCGATGCCGGCCAGCTGTTCGACGATCTGTCGCAGTACATGCCGGCGGGTTCGGCGGTGCTGTTCCCGGCGTGGGAGACGCTGCCGTTCGAACGCGTCAGCCCGAGCGTCGAAACGATGGGGCGGCGCCTCGAAGTGCTGTGGCGCCTGCGCCAGCCCGAACTCGCGCCGCGGGTGGTGGTGGCCGGCGTGCGTGCGCTGCTGCAGCACCTCGGCCCGGGGGCCGATGCGGTCGATCCGGTGCACGTCACCAAGGGCGCCGTGCTCGACCCCGACGAACTGCTCGCCACGCTCGTGCACCACGGCTATCGCCGCGAGGAACTCGTCGAGCACCGCGGCGAGGTGGCCAAGCGCGGTGCCATCATCGACATCTTCCCCAGCACCGCCGACGTCCCCATCCGCATCGACCTGTGGGGTGACGAGGTCGACCGCCTCACCGAGTTCGGCGTCAACGACCAACGCAGCACACACGACCTCGACGAGGTGTTCATCTTCCCGGCGCGCGAACTCATCCCGTCCGACGAGGTCCGCGATCGCGCCGCGTCGCTCGTCGGGCGCGAGCCATGGGGCCGCGAGCAGTGGGAACGTCTCAGCGAGGGTGCCCTGTTCGACGGCATGGAGAGCTGGTTGCCGTGGCTGGTCGACCGGCCACGTCTCCTCACCGATCTCCTGCCGTCGTCGGCGAAGGTGGTGCTCGTCGAGCCACGACGGATGCGCGACCGCGCCAACGACCTGCTCGCCGAGGAGGACGACCTCGCGAAGGCGCTCGCCAGCACGTGGGGCCGCGATCCCGAACTCGACTTCCCGCGACTGCACGCCGAGACCGACCGCCTGCTCGCGGCCGGCCAGGCCGTGTGGACCGTGAGCAGCGCCCCCGAGACGCCCGATTCGCCGATGGTGAACGCCAGCGGCTGGGGGCCGGTGGTTGGCGACGGCGAGGGCCTGGCCAACCGGTTGCGCGAGTTGCTGGTCGACAAGTTCCGCGTCGTGGTGGCGGCCGACGGTGCCGGCTCGGCCCAGCGACTCGCGTCGCTCCTGCTTGACCGCGGTCTCGACTTCTCGATGGCCGGCCCCGACACCGACCTCACCAAGCCGGGCGGGTACATCACCGTCGCCCCGCTGCACCGTGGGTGCACCGTGCCAGAGGCGAAAGTGGCGATCGTCGCCGAGGCCGATCTCACCGGCCGCCGTCGCGCCCACCGCCAGGCACGGCCGCGCAAGCGGCAGGGCACGGGACTGTTCGAGGATCTCAAGCCCGGCAACTACGTGGTGCACTACCAGCACGGCGTGGGCCAGTACGAGGGCATGGTGAAGCGCACCATCGGTGGCGTCGAGCGCGACTACCTGCTGCTCGCGTACAAGGGCGGCGACAAGCTGTACGTGCCGAGCGACCAGATCGACACGCTGCGCCAGTACGTCGGTGGTGAGGCGCCCGTGCTGCACCGCCTCGGCGGCGCCGACTTCGCCAAGGCCCGGTCACGCGTCCGCAGCGCCGTGCGCGAGATCGCACAGGAACTGGTGGTCCTGTACCAGAAGCGGGTCAACTCCCCCGGCCACGCCTTCGCGATCGACACACCGTGGCAACAGGAGATGGAGCAGGCGTTCCCGTTCCATGAGACACCCGACCAGCGCAAGGCCATCGACGACATCAAGGCCGACATGGAGCGGTCGGTGCCGATGGACCGGCTCGTGTGCGGCGACGTCGGGTTCGGCAAGACCGAAGTGGCCATCCGTGCGGCGTTCAAGGCCATCCAGGACGGCAAGCAGGTGGCGGTGCTCGCGCCCACCACACTGCTCGCCACGCAGCACGGCAACACGTTCGCCGACCGTTTCGCCGGGTACCCCATCCGCGTCGAGGTGCTCAGCCGCTTCCTCACCGCGAAGGAGGCGAAGAAGGTGGTAGAGGGGCTGAAGACCGGCGAGATCGACTGCGTCATCGGCACGCACCGCCTGCTGCAGGACGGCGTCGAGTTCAAGGACCTCGGTCTGCTGGTGGTCGACGAGGAGCAGCGCTTCGGTGTGCAGGCGAAGGAGGCGATGAAGAAGCTGAAGCACAACGTCGACGTGCTCACGCTCTCCGCCACCCCCATCCCGCGCACACTCGAGATGAGCCTCGTCGGCATCCGCGACCTGTCGCTGCTGCAGACTCCGCCCGCCGATCGCCAACCCATCCTCACGTTCGTCGGCGGGTACGACGAGCGGGTCGCGGTGGAGGCCATCCGTCGCGAACTGCTGCGCGAGGGCCAGGTGTTCTGGGTGCACAACAGAGTGCAGACCATCGAAATGGCCGCTGCGCGCCTTCGCGAGTTGGTGCCCGAGGCACGCATCGCCATCGCGCACGGCAAGATGGACGAGGGTTCGCTCGAGCAGGTGGTGGTCGACTTCTGGGAGGGCCGCTTCGACGTGCTGGTGTGCACCACCATCATCGAGAGCGGCATCGACATGCCCACGGTGAACACCCTTGTCGTCGAACGCGCCGACCTGCTCGGCCTCGGTCAGATGCACCAGTTGCGCGGCCGCGTGGGGCGCAGCGGCTCGCGTGCGTACGCGTACCTGTTCCATCCGCCCGACGCCCGCCTCAGCGAGGAGGCCTACGAGCGCCTGCGCACCATCGGTGAGGCCACCGAACTGGGGAGCGGTTTCAAGATCGCGATGCGCGACCTCGAGATCCGCGGTGCGGGCAACCTGCTCGGCGAGTCGCAGAGCGGTCACATCGCGGCGGTCGGGTACGACCTGTACTGCCAGATGGTGAACGAGGCCGTCGCCGAGATGAAGGGCGAGCCGGTGAAGGAGCCGTCGGAGGTGAAGCTCGACGTGCCCACCGATGCGTTCCTGCCCGCCGACTACGTGCCGAAGGAGGAGCTGCGGCTCGAGGCGTACCGCCGTCTGGCTTCGGTCACGTCGCAGGCCGAGGTCGACGACATCCGCACCGAGTGGGAGGACCGCTACGGCCCGGTGCCCACGCCGGCCGAGTCGTTGCTGATGGTCGGCGCGCTGCGTGCCGAGTGCCACCGACTCGGCCTGCGCGACGTGCAGATCACCGGCAACGACGCCCGACTCGGGCCGATCGAACTGAAGACCAGCGAGGAGCTCCGCCTCCGACGCCTCAGCCGTGCCGCGTTGCACAAGGCCGAGCAGCAGCAACTCGTGGTGCCCATCCCGCGCGGTCAGCAACCGGCGACGTTCCTCGTCGGCTTCCTGCGAGAATTGCGACCGGAATGAACGAGTCCACCGGCCCCGCCACCATCGACGATGTGGCCCGCGAGGCCGGCGTGTCGACCGCCACGGTGAGCAGGGCGCTGCGCAACCATCCGTACGTCGCCGACGCCACTCGCCAGCGCGTGCAGGAGGCCGCAGCACGGTTGCGGTACGTGGCCAACCCCAACGCAGCGCGTCTCGCGTCGGGCGCCACCAGCACGGTGGGTCTGCTCGCGCCGGTGCTCACCAGCTGGTACACGGGCGAGGTGGTGGCCGGCGTGGAGGAGGTGTTCGCCGAGGCGGGTTACGACCTGCTCATCGGCACCGCCGACCCAGGTGCCCGCGAGCGCATGCTCGCCGGCGAGACGCGCTTCCGGCAACGCGTCGACGGGGTGATCCTCGTCGACGTGATGTGCCGCGAGGAGGGTGCCGAGCGGCTGGCCACACTCGACGTCCCCGTGGTGGTGCTGGGCGAGGAACTTCGCGCTGTCACGTCGGTGTCGGTCGACAACATCGCCGGTGCACGGATGGCCGCCGACCATCTGGTCGGCCTCGGCCACCGTCGTATCGGCGTCATCGGCGGGAAGAGCTACGCCGAGCAGGCGCGCGACGTTCCCAACGATCGCACCGCTGGGTTCCGCGCCGCGCTCGCCGAGGCCGGCGTGCCGTTGCCCGACGAACTCGTCGAGGACGGCGGATTCACCATCGAAGGAGGCCGCCAGGCGATGCACGCACTGCTGCGTCGTTCGGCGCCGCCGACGGGCGTGTTCGCGATGAGCGACGAGATGGCGATCGGGGCGCTGCACGCGCTGCGCGAACTCGGGCTCACCCCCGGCGTGCACATGTCGGTGGTCGGGTTCGACGACCACACGGTCAGCGAGGCGATCGGACTCACCACCGTGCGCCAGCCCGTGCGCACCATCGGGCGTACCGGCGCACGGGTGCTGCTCGATCACCTCGAGGGCCTGTCCGCCGTCGCCCACCATGCGATCCCGCTCACCCTCGTCGAGCGAGCCAGCACGGGCGTGCCACACTCCGTGTCGTGAGGTTGCAACTCGCCAAGCCCACCGAGCACACGAGTGTGGTCCGATGGCCACTCGCCGAGTCGCTCGCCGAGTGGGACATCGACGGGATGCAGAAGGTGATGGGACTGCACCGCCACGAGGTGCGGATGGTGGAGACCGCCGACCTCACGTACGTGGTGAAGGAGCTCCCGGACGATCTCGCCGAGCGGGAGTGGCGGCTCCTGCGCGAGTTGTCGGAAGCCGGGCTGCCGACCGCCGAGGTGGTCGGCGTGGTCACCGGGCGCGACGACGAGGCCGACGGGCTGCTCATCACCCGGCACCTCGACTACTCACTTCCCTACCGCGTGCTGTTGTCGGGTCGAGGGTTGCAGATCCCGTACCTCGGCGAGCGGGTGCTCGACGCGCTCGCCGGCCTGCTCGTACGGCTGCACCTGAGCGGCTTCTACTGGGGTGACTGCTCGCTCAGCAACACCCTGTTCCGCCGTGACGCGAACGCGCTCTCGGCGTACATCATCGACGTCGAGACCGGCGAGCGCCATCCCTCGCTCACCAACGGACAACGCCGTCTCGATCTGCAGATCGCCACCGAGAACGTGGCCGGCGACCTGCTCGACCTGCAGATGGGCGGCCTGCTCGCCGACGGCATCGATCCCGTGGAGACGGCGCTCGCGATCGAGCAGGCGTACACGGCGCTGTGGGAGGAACTGACCGGCGTCGACGAGTTCAACGCGATGGAGACGTTCCGAGTCGACCAGCGGTTGCGTCGCCTCCACGAGCTCGGCTTCGACGCATCGGAACTCGAGCTCGTCAGCACGAGCGACGGCACGCGACTGCGGATGGTGCCTCGTGTGGTCGAGCACGGCTTCCATCAGCAGCGCCTCCGCGCACTCACCGGGCTGCAGGCCGAGGAGAACCAGGCCCGCCGTCTGCTGAACGACATCAGCCGCTACGGCGCGGTGATCGAGCAGCGCACCGGGAAGAAGGTCACGGAGTCGATGGCCGCGGCGCGTTGGCTCGACGATCGCTTCGAACCGACCATCGCCGCCATCCCGAGCGACCTCGTCGACAAGCTCGAACCGGCCGAGTTGTACCACCAGGTGCTCGAGCACCGCTGGTTCATCAGCGAGAAGGCCGGCGGTGACGTCGGCATGAAGGAGACCGTCGACAGCTACGTGCGCGACGTGCTGGCCCCGGCGCCCGCCGAGCAGCTCGTGGCCACCGCCGACGATCTGCCCGTCACCCAGGAGCTCCCCATCACGTTCTCCGACGAGTAGCCGGGCTTCTGGGCGTGATCCGTCCCGAAAGGGCTTCTGGGCGTGATTCGTCCCGGATTCCGGGACGAATCAGCGCCAGAACGGGGCGTCACTTGCCGAAACGAGTGGCGACGAACGTCAGGCGGCGGCTTCGAACTCGGCCCAGATGGCGGCACCGTCGGGGTGCGCCATCACACGCTCGTGCAGCAGGTCGCGCTGTTGTTGGGCGACGAGCGCAGGCTGGTCGACCGTGGCCCACCGCACGAGCCCGCCCCAGAAGCGGTCGATCAACTCGCTGCCGGGCACGGTGCCGCCGTCGAGCGTACGGAACGTGACCGAGGCGCACTCGCCGAGGTAGAGGCGCAGCGAACTGACGTGGATCTCCTCGTCGGTCCTGATGCGCTCGACGATCTCGGCGGCCTCCTCGGCCTGGGCCCGGCGGTCGACGAACAGGTCGGGCGTGCGCAGGATGGCCTGCGTGGCGGCGAACCCGATCTCGGCTCGGAACTCGATGACGAGCAGGTTCATCAGCAACGACAACAGCCCCTCGATCTCTGGTGGCAGCTCGGGCATGAACCGCGTCCCGGCCTCGGGCCGGGCGATGTTGTCGGGCGGGTTCGCGTCGGGATAGCGACCGGCCCCGAACGCGAGATCGCGAGCGGCGAACCACATCGCATCGTGGGCGCCGATGCCGGGCACGCCACCTTCGTCGAAGCCATGTGCCTTCAGCAGCCCCTTGCCGAGGTGACCGATGCCCATCTCGCTGATGTCGTCGACGATGTGCGGCTGCAGCGGCGGGAACTCGATGTCGGCCAGGAGACGACCGCGTGCCTCGATCTTGCCGGTGATGGTGAGCGTGTTCCAGAACGTCTCACCGAGGCCGTGCCGGAGCAGCACTCGCGACTGCTCGACGTTGGGCAGCCGAACGCCACCGAGCAGCGACGAATCGGCGGCGAGCGGTGATCCACCTCGTGCGAGGAGCGCCGCCTCCCACGCGCCGAGCGCCGGCTCGCGCACCAGCGCTCGCGGCGGCTGATAGCTGCCGTCGGGCCGGAAGCCGCCGTGCATCGTGATGCCGGCAACCACGTGCGGGGCCAGGTCGGGATGGTCGAGCATCAACTCGGCCTCGGTGAACACGAGTGACATGACCCGAGCGTAAACCGACGACGCAACCCGACCAGCACCGAGAACGTCCCGGCGCAGGTAGCCTCGTAGCCCGATGAGCCAGCTCAAGAACCGCCTGCAGGCACTGTCGTTGCTCGACCGTGCGTTTGCCGCCCTCACCGACGCCGAGCTCGAGGCCCTCGTGGCCTCGCTGCCCGACGACCACCGCGACGCGATCGACCAGATCTGTGGCGCGAAGGAAGGCGGCTTCGACGATCCAGCAGCACGCACGCTGGCGTTGCGCGCCACCGCCGCCCGCGGTCGCATGACGGGCCAGCTCGAACAGCTCGCCACCGTCCTGTGCGATCCGTGCCTCGCGAAGTGCATCGAGTTGCTCGGTGATCACTCCGACAACCCCACCGAGCCGCAGCTGCTCGAGGCCACCCCGGCGCTCATCGAGGAGTTCGGCCTCGGCACGACCCGGCTCATGCTCGCGAGCTCGGTCGCCGGTGAGGCCGCTGCCTCGGTGATGCTCGTCCGTGTGCTCAAGCACGACGAGACCCTGCAGCTTCCCCCGGCGGAGGCCGTGGAGACCACACTGCTCCCCGCCCCGCAGGCCGACGCCGAACTGAAGGCGAAGCGCAAGGCTGCCAAGGAGAAGAAGCAGGCCGAAGCTCGCGCTCGCCGCGAGCAGCAGGCGCGCGCCGCGAACCGCGCCTGACCCGGCTCAGGCCAGCCGGAGCTGGCCACCCTGCTCGTGATGGAGCAACCACGCCTTCGTGTCGATGCCGGCTGCGAAACCGGTGAGTTTGCCGGTGCTGCCCACCACGCGGTGGCACGGCACGATGATGCTGATCGGGTTGCGACCGTTCGCCGCCCCCACGGCTCGCGACTTGTTCCGGTCGCCGAGCCGCGCCGCCTGCTCGCCGTAGGAGATGGTCTGTCCGTACGGGATGGTGCGCAGCACGTTCCAGGCCCGCTGTTGGAACTCGGTGCCGACCGGGTCGAGCGGCACGTCGAACGTGCGCCGTTCGCCGTCGAAGTACTCCCGCAACTGCTGCACTGCGGTGTCGAGCACCGCGTCGGCGGCGGCACTGCCGCCACTGGATGCAGCCACCGGTACCCGACCTTCGCGCTCGTCGGGCCACAGCACGGCGCGCAGGCCGTGCTCGCTCGCGACCAACGTGAGCATGCCGACCGGCGTGTCCATGGTGGTGGTGCTGAGTGCTTCCATCATCGTCTCCTTCACAAGCTTGCCCACAGGTGGTGCAGCGCGTACGAACGCCAGGGTCGCCACCGCTCGGCGACCTCGGCCGCGGCACGCGGCGAGCCGTCGCGGCCGAGCGCAACGAGCGCGTTCCGCACCCCGACATCCGTGGGGAGGAACACATCGGGATCGCCGAGCGCGCGCATCGACACGTAGCCGGCGGTCCACGGGCCGATGCCCCGGAGCGCCTCGAGCGATCGAACGCTCTCCTCGCGGTCGCTCCCCGCGTCGAGCACGATGCGACCGTCGGCCACGTGCGCGCACGCCTCGATGAGCGCCGCGCCACGAGCACGAGGCATCGCGAAGTCCTCGGGCGACAGCCCTGCCACGGTGGCGGCGGAGGGGAACACGTGGGTCACGCCTCCGACTGCGCCGGCGAGCGGCTCACCGTGCGCCGCGACGAGCCGGGATGCGAGCGTGCGCGCGCCGGCAACGCTGACCTGCTGACCGAGTACGGCCCGCACGAGCAGCTCCGTGCCGTCGGGATGCGCCGGCGAGCGCAGTCCTGGCCGCTTCGCCACGAGCGGCGCGAGCAACGGGTCGGCGGACAGGTGCTCGTCGATCTGGGCCGGGTCGGCGTCGAGATCGAGCAACCGTCGTGCACGCTGTACCGCGGCCTGCACGTCGGCGACGTCGTCGAGCGCGAGCGAGCACGACACCGTGCCGCCCGCCACGGTGATGCCGATGACGCCGTTCCCCTTCGCGAGACGCAACGAGCGTCGATAGGTGGACCCCTCGACGTGTTCGGTGCCGGGCACGGCGCGTGCGGCCAGGAAGTCGAACATTGCTCCGCTGTCGAACGGCTCGCGACACGCGAGCCGAACGGTGAGGGAACCGTCGGACGACGCCACTGCGCCGCGCCCCCGAAGATCCGACGGCGACGCCGCGTACACCTCACGGACGGTGTCGTTGAACTGCCGCACGCTCTGGAAGCCACTGGCGAACGCGACCTCGGTGATGGGCAGCGTCGTGGTCTCGATGAGGATGCGCGCGGTCTGGGCACGTTGCGCTCGAGCGAGCGCGAGCGGGCTGGAACCGACCTCGGCGACGAGCAAACGATGCACCTGGCGTTCGCTGTAGCCGAGACGACGGGCGAGTGCGCCGACGCCCTCCCTGTCGACGAGGCCGTCGGCGATGAGGCGCATCGCCCGGCCGACCACATCGGCGCGGTTGTTCCACTCGGGTGAGCCGGGCGATGCGTCGGGACGGCACCGCTTGCAGGCCCGGTAGCCGTGCGCCTGTGCAGTGGCAGCGGCCACGAAGAACTCCACGTTCGTGCGCTTCGGCGTGATGGCAGGACACGACGGCCGGCAGTAGATGCCGGTGGTGCGCACGGCCGTCACGAACCACCCGTCGAAGCGAGCGTCCTTGGACTGGATGGCCCGGTAGCACTGGTCGTGGTCGAGGAGCACGTCACCAGTGTGCCCGCTCGCGGCACCCGCTACTAGCGGTTTTCGGACACGACGTCGACCGACACCGTCAGCGTCTGTCCGCCACCGGGTCCGATCACCACACCACGAACCGGCGCCACGTCGTCATAGTCGCGGCCCCATCCCACCGTGACGTGACGGAGCGGCGGCAACTGATCGTTGGTCGGGTCGAAGTCGAGCCATCCGTCCTCGCCCACCCACACCGAGCACCACGCATGCGAGGCGTCGACGCCGACGAGCTTGGGCCGACCGGGTGGCGGCACGGTCTCGATGTAGCCACTCACGTACCGCGCCGGCAGCCCGACACGACGGAGCGCGGCACATGCGACATGGGCGAAGTCCTGGCACACCCCTCGCCGAGCGCCGAGCACGGCGTCGAGCGGTGTACTGACATCGGAGAACCCGCCGTCGAACACGAACTCGGAGAAGATGCGGTGGCACAGCCCGCGCACCGCGTCGATGACGGGACGACCCGGCGTGAACTCCGGCTCGACGAGCGCAGCGAGACCCGCGTCCTTCGGCGTCGCTGCGGTGTGCGCGAGATACGGGCCGATCGCGATGGCCACGTGGTCGCGTGCCTGTGCCGCGGCATCGACCACCGACTCCCAGGGCGCCGACTCGGCAGGTACACGTTGCAACTCGACATCGACGATCACGGTGGACGTGATGTCGAGCGACGCGTGGCCGTGGTGCACTGCGAACCGGGTCACGGAGTTGCCGAACGCGTCGGTGACGTCGTTGCGTTCGTCCGGCACCGGCTCCACCGCCAACTCGGCCGACACGACGGTCTGCCACGGTGTGACACGCGGATGCAGGTGCGCGGCCGTGAATCCGTCGGCCATCGACTGGCCGTACTCGTACACCGTGCGGTGCACCACTCGGAAGCGCGTGGTCATGTCATCGCCCTCGAACCAGCGTGGGGTTCACCGGATCGGCGAACCAGCGCTGCACGACGGCCTGCGCGAGTTCGAGCAGCGGCGCACGCACCCCGAGCACGAACGCGTCGAGCGCCACGACGCGGCCGTTGACGACGTGCCCGTCGATGGAGACGAGCGCCTGCCGGCTCGCGGTCTCGACGAGCTCCGCACCTTCGGGCCAGGCAAGCCCTGCCGTGTGCTCACGCAGCCGGTCGAGTTGGTACGCGAGGCTGCGCGGGTTGGCGTCGTCGCGCAACAGCAGATCGAGCACGGCGCGGAGATCGACATCGCTGCGGAACCGCCGACGGTACGCGACGAGGCTCTCGTTCGCACCGAGCACGGCATCGGCGAGCGGCTGTTGCGCGAACGGCGGTGCATCCGTGGCGAGTGCCGCCTCGACCGCACCCAACACCGCGAGCGCTCGCTCGAGGCGCCGTCCGAGATCGAGGAATCGCCACGACGGCCCACGCACCGTGCTCTCCATCATCAGTCCGCTCAACGCCGCGAGATCGACGAGCACGGTGTCGAGGTCGTCGGCCTGCGACGACGCGCCGGCGAGCAACGGATGCACTCGCGCGAGACGACCCAATACACGACCGGTGGTGGTGCTGAGGTACTCGCGTACCGACGTCGCTTCCTGCACCATCGCGGCGAGCTGCGCCGCCGCCGCGATGCAGGTGGCGTCGATCTCGGGCTGCAACCGTTCGGTGGCCGCGCGGCCGTCGAGCAGGAGCAGTGATGGAGCGGACTGCGCGGCACGCAGCAACGCGACCGCACCACCCGCCCATGCGCCATCGGCCATCTCGGCGAGTGCCGGATCCTGCAACAGCTGCGCGGTGACCACGCGCGCCGTGCGCGTGGCGACCTCACTGCGCTCGGCGGCCCGACCCATCCAATAGAGCGCGTCGGCCACGCGCTTGGGCACGCTGCCGCCGAAGTCGACCTGTGGCGCACTCGCAGCAACCCGGCGCTGCCGCTGGCCGGCACCCACCACCCAGACGTCCTTGACCACCTGCGCGGTGGGCCGCGACGGGTGGTCACCGGGAGCGAGCACCCTGCCGGCGCCACCCTGGAGCACCACGATGTCGTCGCCCACGCGTGTGAGCTGCAGCCGCAGCACCACCGGACACGACACGAAGGGGAACGTCGCGTCGCCGGCGAACACCGGCGACGTCGCGAGCGTGGCTCCATCGGGCAGCATCGGGAGCGACAGGTGCTCTCCCAACAGATGCCGACCGGCGGCGGCCACGTACGGCGCGACAATCGGGGACTCGACGAGCCCGCTGCCGTACTCGTTCGCCAACGTGACCCTGCCACCATCGGCGCCCCACACGATGCCCGGCACACCGGCGCCACCACCGAGGTGGCCGGGCTCGAGAGGATCGAGACGCGCATCGGCAACGCGGCGGTACACCACGTCGACGGGTTCGAGGCCGTCGAGCACCCGCAGCCAGAGGCGCCCGGCGCGCATCACCACGTCGGCCGCCTGCACCAGGTGCAGACCCAGCCGGGTGGCGAGATAGCTGTGCTCGACATACGTCGGATCCGCAGGACCGGCGGTGAGCACCACGGCCCGCGGACTGCTCGTGCCGGCAGGCGCGCACGCCACGAGCGCGCGCCGGAGCACGTCGGCATGGTCGTTCACCGCGGCGACACCGAGCGAACGGAGGCCGTCGGGGAGCACCCTGGCCAGCACCGTGCGATTCAGGAGCGTGTAGCCGAGGCCGCTGGGCGCGTCGGTGAGGTCGTGCACCACATGCCAGGCGCCGGCAGCGTCGCGCACGACGTCGACCGCGTAGTGCGTGAGCCAGCGGGTCCGGGCCGCGTCGCCCACGGTGCGGTCGCGCAGCGCCGGGGTCGAGTGGAGCAACTCCGGGGGCAGCACACCGTCGGCCACGAGCCGACGCTCGCCGTAGCAGTCGGCGAGCAGCGCCTCGAGCACCCGCATGCGCTGTGTGGCGCCGTCGGAGAGTCGGCGGAACTCGTCGGCCTCCAGCACGAACGGCACGGGATCGAGCCGCCAGGGATGGCTGACCGACCGCTGAGCCGCCGACACGCCGTGGCGATCGGTGGCCAGCGAGATCTCGTGCACGAGGTGCCCGGTGCCCTGCGCGTCGAGCAACCGATCGGCCTGGCGGCGACGCTCGAGCACCACCGCGGGCTCGAACGATCCGAGCGCACTCGCGACGACCTGCCACGTCGGCCGGGTGCGACCGTCGGCATCGAACACCTCGTCGAAGCGGCCGGGTGCCGGGGCGTATCGGAGCACGTCGGAGCTCATTCGATCATCATGCCCGGATCAGTCGTCGGCACGCACGAACGTGTCGTGCACCGCAGCATCGAGTGCCGCGAGCCCGACCTGCAACCGGTCCATGGCCTGGTCGAGCAACGCGCCGTCGCCGGCCAGTGCGGGGAGACCGGCGAGCAACTCGTCGAGCGCGTCGACCGCGGGCATCGTGCGCTCGGGCCGAGGCAGCCGCTGCAGGGCGGCCCGGGCCCGCTGCAGACAGCCGGC
>Ga0172367_10006959_pt1 | contig 13091 bp, 6 predicted proteins | sample Lak10m_FD_114542 | JGI IMG/M metagenome (GOLD analysis project Ga0172367, IMG submission 114542) | Freshwater microbial communities from Kabuno Bay, South-Kivu, Congo - kab_022012_10m | ecosystem: Environmental > Aquatic > Freshwater > Lake | place: Democratic Republic of the Congo: South-Kivu...
CATAAGAGCTTTTGTTGAGGAACTTGAGTATCTCATCTCTTGCCCCTTTTTGGTCTCTTGTCTCATAATGAGATTCTATGCCTAGCATCTCTTTTCAGACTTTTCTGCACCACTAAGGCCTTCATGTCTATCTAAATTGGCAAGATGATAATCATGCTCTCCAATATCTAGATAATTGTTAGCTTGATGCTGAACATTTATAGCTGTAATAGATTTATTGTTTTTTAAACTATTTGTAAGGAACTGAAAGTCATTACCACTTAGGGATTTGTCTTTTGCCCACTCTAGAGATGATTGTAATTCTTCTCCATAGAGTAAAAATGAATTATCAAGTTTACTAGATGCAAGCCAAGCAGACATTTTTTCGGAATAAGGACAGGTTACTCCTAAGGATTGGTCTATATTTGAGGAGAAGGTAATTTGATTAACGCTAATATCTGATTGTAACTGTTCTGGATTAATACCAAGATAGTCATCTAGCCACTCGTATCCTTTTGATAGAAGAAAATCTAAATTTTGATCGGTGAATATACCTGTCTCATCTGGATCAGGCAAATATTCATCAAGATCATGCTCATAACTTACACTTTTAAATGCTAAATCTTTGTCTGCTAAATCCCAAAAGCGAAGTGTATTATCTGAGCCTCCAGAAACTAGTAATCGTTTATTAGGACTAAAAGATAAGCTCCTAACTGTTTTCTCATGCCCATTCAGATGAAACAAAATTTGACCAGAAATGTCCCAAATTATAATTTTCCCTGATGTGTCACCCGCAACAATTTGTTGACTGTCTAGACTAAAACAGGCACTTGTTATCATATGAGGATAGCATTCAAATTTCGCCAGTTCCTTACCAAGTAAATCCCACACTCTTAACTGAAGATCCTGATTGATAGTTAACAATTTCTGGCTATCAGGGCTAAATATTATATTTTTAACCCAGTCTTGATGAGTTATCCACCGATCAAATCGTCGACCCTGAATTAAGCTTTTCAGGTACACTAATCCCTTCTCAGAATTTGTTGCTACATATCTTCCATCTACGCTAAAGCTGATACCTCTACCTCTACCATGACTAGTATTCCATTGCTCTAATTGTTGACCAGATCTATCCCAAAACCTTACAGTGGAATCTTCTCCTACTGTGACAATTTGTTGACTATCTGCACTAAATGTCACATTCCAAACCGAGCCTTGGTGACCCCTAAATGTAGCAATTTGTTTCCCATTGAGATCCCATAAATAAACGCCTCCATTCAAAAATCCTGTTGAAGCTATACTCTTACCATCTGGACTAAAACACAAGTCATTGACTTGTGTTTTATAGCAATTCCATTTAACAATTTTTTGACCCGAAAGATCCCATAGGACTATAGTTCCATCCCCTCCTCCTGTTGCTATTAGATTGCCATCTGGGCTAAATTTAACAACATTAACCCCTTGCTTATGGGCTTTAAGACAATTTCGCTCGTTAATATTGTTTAAGATTGTATGTAAAACATAGCTAGGGGTAAAGGTAGGATAACTCTCAGGAGTAGCTTCATCGTCAATTAGTGATCTTAGGTTTTGAGCCACTTTCATGGCTAAAATTAACGACTCTAGCTCATGTGAGTCAAACAACTCTAAAGCTCTATTTGCTTCTGAGTCCAAAGCTTGAATTTCCGATTGTGTTACTTTTTTATTAACATTCTGTTTTTGTTCAAATTTTTTAAATTGCTCTTTAGTAGTCTCCAATTCTCTGCGAAGTGAGATTTTATCGTGATCTTGACTGGCTGTAAGGAACTGAAAGTCATTAACACTTAGGGATTTGTCTTTTGCCCACTCTAGAGATGATTGTAATTCTTCTCCATAGAGTAAAAATGAATTATCAAGTTTACTAGATGCAAGCCAAGCGGACATCTTTTCGGAATAAGGACAAAGAGTTACTAAAACACGATCTATCCAATCGATGTTAAAGATTTCTCGATAAATATGGTTATGGGAAATTAAGCGATTTTGATAGTTAATTACTAATCCTGAAAGCTTAAGTTCCATTTGTTCTTGGTTATTCCCCTCAACTATAACATCACAGTTCATCAGAACCTTTCGATATAATTCCAGAAGACGGCTAGTACGATCGCTACGCCATAACAAGCGATCGCGGATCGTCCTTAAATGTTCAGGAATATCTTGACTTTCCCAATTTTCAATAATTGATCGCCAAACTAGATTCTTAACGTATTTTGCTTCTTGATTTGGCTCTATATATTCCTCAGAGGTAAGAATGAGCCTACAAACCTTTTGCGTCAGAAAGGGTTGTCCCTTTGTCCAATATATGATTTGTCGCATTACTGCACGAGGATTGGCTGATTTAGTTGTCAATCCATCGGCAAGAGGCTGTGCTTCCTCAATTTCAAATCCTTTTAGCTCGATCGCTCGACCGATATTAAAAGGCGTACTGACATGCTTGTTTTGGATTAAATCTGAGGGTGTGGCTACCCCAAGCAATACAAAGGTAAGTTGGTTAAACTTAGGGCGATCGGCGCGGCTATTGTAAAAAGCGCGAATTGAGGCAAAGAAATCATCCGCATTAAAAGGAAGGCTGAGAACGCTATCGATCTCATCAATGAAAATGACGATTTTTTGAGAAACATATTCTAATAGAACATCTTCGACAAATTCGCTAAACTTCTGAACTGATGAAATGAGATCATGATCGCGCCACCAAATCCTTAAATTAAACCTATCGCCTAATTTAAACCCACTTACTAAATTCCGCACAATACTGGCATACCACTGATCGGCAGTGAGATTTTGGCTACCAATAGAAGTCATGTCAATCTCCACACAAGCAAAATCCTCTGCTTGTAATCTCTGCATTGTCTGCACTCGCAAGCTGGACTTGCCCATCTGCCTAGAGTTCAGCACATAGCAAAACTCTCCCGCTTTGATACCTGCATACAAATCGTCATCGGCTTGCCGCCGCACATAGGTAGGAGCATTTGCAGGTAGACAACCTCCTGCTTGGTAGGTGTAATTGTTGCTGGTCATAAATTATCAGCCACCTCTAGACGATCTCTAAAATAAATCTGATAAAGATTGCACCGTGGAATCACATCATTTCCTTTCCGTAGCGTTAATCCCATACTATCCAGTTTAAACGCTTCCTCTGAAGATAATCGCACAGGTTCATAGCTACTTACCACCTTTTTCATCGCTTCAGCAAGTTTTGGATTTTGCTCAAGGTTCCATAAATGGCGACGGAGATGATCACTATAGAAACCTGCTTCAGTAGGTGCAGTCTTTAACATGTCAGCAAGCTCAATATCATGGCGAGCTATATGATATAGAGCAACGCGCACCAGATAAGGGTGACCACCAACCATAGCCATAAGTTGCGATACTTCAACATCCGTCCATCTCAGTCTATGACGAGACACAAGATCAGCTATTTGCTCGCGCGAAAATTCACTCAATTCAATAGGCAAACCAACATTAAAAGGTGACTGATTGATATTTAGCGGAATATAGACTTCCTGTGAGTGGACAACTATCAGTCGCAAACGCTTCCACAAATCGTCGCTTTTTGCGGCTTCGTGCCAAGCTCTGAGCAGCCCAAAAAAGTCTTCAGCGATCGCACGATACTGAAAGATTAGATCCACTTCATCTAGTGACAGTACTAATGCTCCATTTATTTCTGGCAGAATGAAATCCTCGAAATATGCGGTGCAATTATCTTTGCTACCAAAAATTTCATCCCAAGAATCGCTAATCTTACTTCTTAGTTTGATTTGCCTACCCACATTGGCACAGAACCAGCGCAAAAATTTATCCAGATCAGCAAACACAGATCCATCAGCAATTTGAAAATTGAGAGTAACAGATTGGCAGTTATGCTGCGTTGCATGGTGCAAAATTTTTCCCATCAGTGAAGATTTACCCATTTGTCGAGGTGCTTTAATGCGGATTAATGCTCCTGATTTCTCGATTGCCTCAAAGCAATCACGTTCAATGGGTGGACGTTCTATATAAAAAATGGAATTGGTAGCAACTTGTCCGTTAGGATCATCTAAGACTATAGGGCGATCAATAAGATTAAGAATTGTAGTCTCACCGCTATTAGCAAGAGCTTTTAAGGCGGCTGTAGCATCCCCAAACCGTTGGCGATAGTCATAACGCACCATCTTATCTAAAAATGAAATGAGATAAGGGCTAATAGAACTTACAAGATCCTTCCAAATTAGTTCGCTCGTGCTTCTATCTTTAGGAATTTTGAAGCAATCTTGAAGACCTGTAAGAGCTTGCAGGCAAACCATACCTACAGCATATATGTCACTGCTAAATTGAGGATTTCCTGCTAGTTGTTCACTGGGCATATAGCCTAAGGAACCGATTACCAAGGTTTGACTTGAAGTTTGCGCATTGGTCGTTCTGCGTGAAGCTCCTGCCCCAAATGATTTGACTGCACCAAAATCAATCAGGACAATTTTGCGATCGCTACTACGGCGCATTAGGTTAGCAGGTTTGATATCGCGATGGATTACTTGTGAGCTGTGCACAAATTTAAGGACATCCAAAATATCATGAAGAAATTCTAAGACTTCTTCTTGTGTCCATGGCTTTCCTTCAATAATTTCGTTGTCGAATGTATGTCCTTCGACAAACTCTTGTGCGAGATAAAACTCCCCATCTTGCTCAAAGTGAGCTAAAAGTCTGGGGATTTGACTGTGACTACCCAAATGTTCTAATGTCTTTGCCTCACGATCAAATAAACGTTTGGCAATCTCTAAATCTTTTGGATTATCAAACTTCGGTTTGAGTTGCTTCACCACGCAAAGACAACCATGTAAATGATTATCTTTTGCCAAAAAAGTCTGACCAAAACCACCACTACCCAGTGAACGAATAATTTGATAACGCCCGGCAAGAATAGTTTCAGGGATAGCCATATGTTTATCTGCGAATGAGTGAATTGTTCAGTGAAAACAGATTTTACAGTTCAGAATAAGCGAGAAGTTAGGAGTAAAAGCGATAAACCTAGTAAAACTAGAATCGAACTGCCGATATTATTCCAGAATTGGTGATAGCTGATGAGAGAGGCGCGTTGCTTGGGGCGATCCTCCATGATGGGTTGCACGTTGACAGATCGATGATTGGGAACTTGCCGCGTCGAAACCAGCCTGTGGCAATTACCGAGCGATCTTTCTAGATTATTAATCGCATTAGAAGGATCGATAATCCTTTGACGGAAATTGGGAATACAATTGTCGAACTTACGTTAAATTACCAAGGTTAATTATGTTAAATATTGGCGTTTTTTGTCAAACTGTGAATCTCTAGAGTGACAAAACCCTAAAAACGATTTTCATATTCGATGGAGATACCTGTACTGCCATCAGTACCATAGTTACCGCGCAATAGAATATTTGGGTCAACACGATAACGTACAGAGAAATTAGTTGGTTGGGTGGAATCATTGATAATTCGTTGGAGAGCAACCGAGAAACTGTTGCTAACATCGATCGCCGCCTCCGCCGACAGCCCTAATGTGCCTGTACTGCTACTGCCTGAAGTGTTAGTAGTAACTGGGCTGAGATTAAACTCAGCCAGATTCAACGCATCACCGATCGCATCTTGGAGGAAGTTGAGAACTGTACCACCTGCAAAACTTGCTAACGCTGAAGCAGGGTCAGATCCTCCCTGTTGCTGCAAAACGCCGCCGCCAATTAGGGCTATGATTTCTGCTTGGCTACGAGGTGGACTACTGGAAAGACGAATATCTGGCGCAAGTGCTGTACCCGTAACACTAGCTTGGACTCGTAAAGTCTTCTGCGCCCCCAAATTGCTGACGGGAACCTCGTTGGGGCGGAACAGATCGTCAGGACGATTAGAGTTGATCGGTACGCGGGTAATCTCAGCCACAGCACCAGCAACACGAACATTGAGAGTTGGATTTAGTCCTTGAGCAGGTTTAAACTCGACAAAGTTTTCATAGGCGCGATCGAGACGGAACCTTGTTGAAATTGCATTGAACTGTCCACGCGAGATATTGATTTTACCTTCTGGCTCTGGCTTGAGGAAGGTTCCATTCACAATTAGAGTTCCTTCTCCCAAGAAATTAAATATGGGAAAGCGTGTCACTTGCATATTTTGTAATTTAACGGCGAGGCGATCAAAGGCTACATCAGCTAAATTGCTATTATCATTGGATGCGGTCGAGCTATTGGGATCAGCATCATTACCAATCACAAATCGTCCATCGCCAAGTGCCACTTCACCTGTAATTACTGGCGCTAATAGTGCGCCTCTAACGATAACTCGACTGTTAAAGTTGTCAGAGCTGATATCTCGAATATTTAGTTTGAGCTTATCAGCATTGATAGCGAGGGCTTGTTGATATTCGGGACTATCTGTGGGGATGAGATTAGGGTTACTAATGGGGAGAATACCTGTTAAAGCGAGTTTGCCTTCGCTAAAGTTGCTCTTGATATTACTGATTAGGCGATCGCGAGTGAAGTCAATCACACCTTGGACTTCGGTAAAATCTCCTGGTAAGCCTGCAATCTTGACCTTGGCATTATCGACCGTCATCTTTCCAGCGATTTTGGGATCTCTAAAGGTTCCATTTGCGGTGAGATTGATATTGCCTTTACCGGTTACCCAACGTACAGGCTGATTGAAAATATTAATAAAGGCAATACCTTCATCCTTAACGTCGAGCTTCACGTCAAATATGCCAAAAACACTAAAATTACCAGAAGCGACCACAGAATCCTTACCTGCGACCTTCATATTGGCATTGAAATTAATATTTAACTTGTCATAGTTAAACTTCAGTGCTACAAAATCAATGGGTTGACGGTTAACGGTGCCATTGGCTAGGCTCAATTGTCCTTTAATCCCTAAATCTAATAAATTAGTACCAGAGATGGAGAGATTGCCGTTAACCTTTCCAGTCAAATCAAAGGGAATTGCACTAAAAAATGGCAATGGTCTTAAAGATTCAATGGGAAAATCTTTTAATTCAATTTCACCACTTTGCTCAGTGAATAGGAATAGTGGATTTGAGGAAGGAGTCAGTCTGATGCTTGCCTTTGTGATGCGTCCATAGCTTTTATCTGACTGGAAGTTGGCTTTAGCAATATTGAAAACGCCAAAGGCATAACTTCCTTCTACTTGAATGTCGTCAACAGCAAATTTCCCATACTCAAATTTTTTGCCAACTAGGTTAAGTCCGACACTAATACCTCTGCGTTGGTTAAAGCCAAAGGTAACTTTGCCCTTAATATCACCACGAAAATCCGTGAGTGGCGGCAGATTAAAATTGCGCGCTGAATTGACAGTTTCTTGCTGTTCCTGTCGTAGTTCGATTTGCGTGAGATATTGCAACTGCTTGTATAGAGGCTCGCCCATCAATCTGATTGCTTCTAAGGGCTGTAGTTCTGCTGCTCTATTTTTAGTAAAAGTAATCCCCTGAGTAACATCAACAATATTGGCCCATTGTAGTGTGGCGAATACATCTTGAACTCGTCCTTGAGTAACTTCGACAGCTCCTGCAATTGGATCTTCAGCTTTGGGGTTGTAAGTCAGATTGAACTTATATTCATTATTAACTTCTCCCTGCCGAATACTTAGGTTTCCATCCTTAACATCCAAAACCCCATTTGCGTACGTGACTTTGGCGATCGCGCGTTCCGCCAACAATCGACCAAAGCGAGGACGTTCCACCGTAATCTCACCTGTTGCCGAGGGATTATTGGTAAAATCAACGATGAGATTACTGGATAGCTTGCCACTGACATCATTTTGTCCTGCGAGAGAAGCAGCTAGCGCAAGGGGAATATTATTGACTGCTACTTGTAAACGGCGAGGATTATTCTCAAAACGTCTACCTATTGCCGTAGATTCACCTAAGTTCACATTAAAATCAATGGGACGAAAAGCACTATCTAAACGCGCAACAATGCGATCGCGTTTTCCGCGTAAGTCAACATTTAAGCCTTGATTGCCATCAAAATTGAGCTTACCTTCTAAACGCGGATCAAAGGCTAATTTATCAACTCTCAGTCCTGCTAACAACAAATCACCTGTGGCTTGAATGACAGATCCAATTCCATTTAAAGCACCGTTAAAAGTGAGTCTATCAAGTTCGATTTGATTGACCTTTAAGCTGGCTACCCGCAGATTCCCTACTAGGCTTGGAGCAGCCAAGTCGCCATTAATCGTGCCATCAAAATTCAGTGAACCGCGTGAAGGAGCTACTAGTCCTTGCTTAGCAAAGCCAGACCCCAAAGAAGCTAGATCAACATTATCCAGTTGCAAGGCTCCCGCGATCTTAAGCTGATTGATCGCCCCAGAGAGGTTGCCGCGAAAGTTGAAGATTCCTGATGCTTGAGCAGGTATAGCATTAGAGAGAGTTGCTAAGCGATTGATATTCACATTGCGCGAAATCAAATCGAGATTAATTCCTGCTATCCCTGTAGGAAATTCCTGAAGTGAATTATTGGGAAAAGCGAGATCGACTCGACCATTTGCAGTTAGATAGTTACCAACTTGTAAGGATGGTACAAGTAAATTCCTGCCATCCCATGTGAGATTGGCAACGATCGCATCAGGAACTTCGGTTAATCCCTGCGGTAATCGCACAAAACCATCGGCAGTAATATCAGCTAATGAAAATCCGCCTCGATCGCTTCGCAAATTGATCAACCCTTCGAGAATACCTTTCTGGTTCAGTAGAAAAGCGGATAATGGAATGCCATTACTATTTAGTTGGGACTTCCATGCGCCACTGACAATATTGTAAGTACCTGCTAGCCCAACCTCACCAATGGGAAAGCGCACCCTTGTATTCCGAATTGTGGCTAATCCATCCGCCAGAAACACCTCTCCAATGGCAGGATAGGTGGCGTTAGGAGCCTCAATTTGTGCCAAAATTTGTGGATTTGCTAAAGCGCCAGTTATTTGCAAAGAACTCGTAATTTGCCCAATGGTGATGGGCAGATTCGCGCCATATAGCTTGGTAAATTCTTCGGCTACCCCCACGAGGCTGGATGTAAATAGAATTTCCGCAGGTTGATTTTTTTGAGGTAAGCGAATTTGTCCTTCACCTGTGAGTGTCGCACCTGTAGATGCTGCTTGGACTTTCTTAATTTGGAGCGTATTGAGATCTTTGAGTTCGATCGTTGCTAAAAAGCGTTCAACGGTTACTCGATCAAAGGTAACGGCTTTAGGGGTTGTAATGTTAATCGATAGGGATGGTTTTTGAGCTGTGCCCGTGAGTTTTCCTGCTAGCTTCACCTCACCCGCGATCGCCACAGGAGTTTTGATGTCAAAACTTTCAAGCCCTTTCGCAAGATCCACTATGGCACTGGTAAAATTCAAGTTAAAGCCATTTTGTTGATTAAATGTGCCATCAACAGTTGTGGTTAACAAGCCATAATTTGCGGAAAACTCCTTAATGATTGCATCATTACCATCAAAGTTAAGTTGTCCCGAAATTTCAGTAATTGGCTTAGTCAATTGTGGAGACTTAATAGCTCCGTCACTCAGTTGGGCGGTAACCGATATAGTGGGACTCTCTTTCTCCGCAACTAGAGAGATCGTCGCCTCGGCATCAAGTAGACCTTGTTGAATTTCTACAGGCAACTTAACTGCAAACCCTTGAACTGCAGCAACTTGTAATTTCTGAGACTTGAGATCAACTGTCCCTTGTCCTTTGGTCAAATCCCAATCAACTGCAAAAATAACACTACCCTTATCACCTTCTTTGTCAGCACTAGCAGTCTCGATTGCCTTTTTTAATTGTTCTGGATCTGGTGGGGCAGCAATCGCCGCAAGATTTGGTAAAGTTACGCGCCCCTTACCATTCATTTTCAAACTTTGATTGTTGGGATCGGTGATTTTCCAATTGCTATCGATCTGCACTTGACTGATAGATACTAGCTCTCCTTTGGCGATCGTTTGGATGGTAATCTGGGCATCACGAAAGGTAACTGTCCGTAGATCTACAAAGCCTTCTTTGGTTTGTGGCTCTGGTGGCGTGAGCTTGGGTAATTGCAGTAAACCTGTAACGTCCTGCTTTAGAAATACCTGTGGCTGCTCAGCGATCGCATCTAGACCAATTTGGCGACGGGTCAAATAACTCCAAAGGTCAACCTTAACTTCGAGCGCTTCAACGGCTAAAAAGTTTGTTTCCTGATCGGTTGGTGGCACAATCGACCTACCAAACCTGATACTCGAAAAACTAACGCGCTCAACTTTGCCTAGCTGTAAAGGACGCTTAAGAGACTTAGTAAGCTCAGTTTGTAATAGCGGTGACAATTGCTCATTTAGAAAATAGCGTCCATACCAAAAAGCACCTAAGCTAGTTGCTGTAAATGCGATCGCAAGCCCCACACCTACACGCCCTAATTTTTTGGCGAATGTAGAGTTGTTTGGTCTCTGCGGCGGTAGTTGAGCCTGTCCCACAATTTTTCACTCCATTGATGCCCTCACGACACCATTTTACATATGTTCGCCTTGTAGCGGGTTGCCAATTTTGTAGCTGTCGCCATTTGTATCAGCACAAATCAAAAACCAAGAAGCTCGTTGCAGCGTTTAGCGCGACTAGTCTTTTGGGGTTGGAGTCTAATAAGACTGGCGACAGGTATAAAAGCGCTATTAAGCAAAGCTTTTAAAAATATCAGCTTTTATTTACCAAGTAAAGCTCAATCATTACAGTCCAGTAATTTTTGGTGTTTCCAGTGCCTTCGGCACTGGAAACACCAAAACAGTTTTTTTGAAAGCCCGCCATTGGCGGGCTTTCAAAAAAACTGTTTTTATAGTGAGAATAGCTGCAGTATTGATTATTCCTACGCCAAAGTCACAGGAATAAGCTTTAGCCAAAACGATAGCCTTTGCCATACACCGTATTGATCAAAGAAATTTGGCGATCGCGATCAATTTTGCGGCGCAATAACTTGATCTGGGCGGCGAGAGCGTTGCTAGTGGGAATGTCTTCTCCTTCTTTCCAGAGATGTTGTGAGATTTGCTCATGACTCAATAGTTGGTTAGGATGCAGCATGAAATACTCTAAGAGTTGATATTCTCTCTCAGTTAAAGCGATCGCTACTTGATCTCGGTATACGACTTGATTATTGCGATCAAGTTCCAAATCTCCATAACTTAATTTTGCATGCTCACCAGTTAAGGCGATCGGTGATGGTGTACGTCGTAGCAAAGCTCTTACTCGTGCTAGCAATTCTCGCAGTTCAAAGGGTTTAACCAGATAATCATCAGCTCCACTATCTAGTCCTGTAACGCGATCATCGAGAGTATCTTTAGCTGTGAGAATCAAGACTGGGGTACTATCTCCTTTTTGGCGCAAGTTGCTGCAAATCTCGACTCCCGATTTCTCTGGCATCATCCAATCCAAGATCAACAGATCATAACTACCTGTCTGAGCCAGCTCCCATCCGCGATCGCCACTATTAGCGCTGTCAACCGCGTAGCCCTGATTTGTCAAAATCCGTTGTAGTGGTTCGGCAAGTTCTTCTTCATCATCTACCAATAAGATTCGCATAAATCTCCATCATTGCCGCAATTTTTATCACCAATTCACCAGCAATTCTCATTATGAAACCAATTTTGATGTTTCCAGCGCCTTCGGCGCTGGAAACATCAAAATTGGTTTTTTGAAAGCCCTCCAACGGCGGGCATTCAAAAAATCGATTTGTATAATGAGAATTGCTGCCAATTCACAGAAGTGTGACAAGACTTTTGTGAATTGGTATAAGTATAGAACTGATTTTTGTGATGTGGCTTTATCGCATCGCAAAAAATCGGTTGCTTATGTGACTGGGCGTTCTTAATTTGCCATTTTCAGTAATAGCTCTGAATCTAGCAAAAATACAGTTTGCGGATCAGACTTTTTGATGGAAACTTGCATCATATGACTAGCAATGCCGAGTGTGTCGCGATCACGGTATTCGGATGATACTGGCTGTAACTTATTCACAGGGACATCTTCTACATTAGGCAAAGCGGCGATCGTGATGCCATACAAGCTATATTTACCTGCAAAAATCACCAAAAAACCTTTAGTTAAATTTGTTTCTTGACTGTAGATTTGCTTATATAAATCGATCACTAATACTTCTTGATCTTCATAGGTAGTTATTCCCAATAACTTATCACCACTGCGATAAATTTTGGGTAATGGGATGATCCGCACCACACTATCAATTCCCATCGCTAAATTGAGATTTCCCATCGTGAAGATGAGGAATTTGAGCGTCTCTTCTTTCTTTTTGTTGCTAAGCATAGTCGTGTTGAATAGTTTTTCCTACAGGCAAGTGGTTTAAGCCTCATGTTCATCCGGCATCAGCTATACGAGGAGACTTTGAATAGTTTTGATTAGCTCTTGCTCTAAATAGGGTTTAGTGAGATATCCTGAGGCTCCAAGCATCTGAGCTACGCCTCGATGTTTAGCACCACTACGAGAGGTGAGCATGACAATGGGGATACTTAAATGGCGCGGATCTTTACGACAGGCTGCTAAGAATTCAAACCCATTCATATTAGGCATTTCTACGTCGCACAATACAGCTTGAATTTCAGAGGATCTCGCAAGTTGTTCGATCGCCTCTCGTCCATCTAATGCTTGCAATACTTGATAGCCAAACTTTTCTAAAGTCATATAAAGTGCTTGGCGAGCAGTGAGTGAATCGTCCACAATCAGGAGCGTTTTTCTTTGGACTGGTTTTGGTTTAGATTCTGTTAATGTTGGGGTAGAACTAGCATCATTAGTAGACAAATATTCTCCCATTGTTTTCTGAGATGAATGCTTGACCGAAAACAAAGCTGAAGTATCAATTACAGGTACAAGTGTGCCATTACCCAATACGGTACAACCATAAAGATAAGGTGGAGGTGCGATCGCTTTGCCAAAAGGCTTAACAGCTAATTCCTGCTCATTGAGGACACGATCTATCGGTAGAGCCACAACTTGATCCCCATTGGAAAATAGCAGCAAGGTGGTCTGGTCTTCTTCAATGAATGAGTCAGTGTTAAATATATCTAGGGACTGTTTGGGTAATGGATAACCATCTGCAAATAAGTCAGTGGGCTTA
>Ga0172367_10006963_pt1 | contig 13086 bp, 13 predicted proteins | sample Lak10m_FD_114542 | JGI IMG/M metagenome (GOLD analysis project Ga0172367, IMG submission 114542) | Freshwater microbial communities from Kabuno Bay, South-Kivu, Congo - kab_022012_10m | ecosystem: Environmental > Aquatic > Freshwater > Lake | place: Democratic Republic of the Congo: South-Kivu...
ACATCTATTCATTTTGGATTATCTTCTCAATCTATATTTGCTAATGTTTTTCAATGTCTAATCACTCAAACCACATAAGAAATTTTATCACTATCATCGATTACTTCCGCCAAAATTGCCGAAATATCTCCAGAAATTTCCGAAACACCAAAAATATCTGATTCCAATCAGTTTTCTACTAACTCATTTAATCACAATATTTTTGATGATGACATATATAATTTGATATAAGAAAATATTAGTTTAATTATATATATTTATCAGATTTTATGCAAAAAATTACAACTTTTTGATTATTCAAATTCTAATATTCGTATGATTCAGTTTCATATAAAAATCACCAAGTCATCATTTGCAGATCAAAGGCAGCTTTTCACCGAAACTTTCCTCACATAATTTTATCAAAGGAATCACTATCTTACTAAGCATATCGTTTTTATTTTTGGTATAACTTGAAATAGGAAATTCACTATTTTCTATGTCTTCACCGATATTATCCAACAAAATATCCAAAACTTCTACTGTTGTATTCTGAGAATGTATTTCTTTCGAACTAAGTTTTTTACCATTTAGATATATTTTCTTTGTAACAAAATCTAGTAAAAGTCAGCTACTTTCAGTTTCTATAATCTCAGAAACAGATCAAATATATTTTTTACCGTGATTGTCTTTGTAAAGGTACTGATCTTTTTGGATATAACTTGAAAAAAAATCTTTTGAAATATATTGTTCTATTTTTACTCAATCACTACTAATTCAATCTCTATAAGAAAGATATTCCACTTGTGCATTCGGATAAACAGCAACAATTTCTTCCATTACTCTTTCCAATGTGTCTCTAGATTCTCAATGTTTCATTACTACCAAATATCATCCTCCAAGTTTTGAAGAATGAATAGGGCAAATTCATACTTTCTGAGAAAACAATATTTTATTTTTATCAAACAAGAAATTAAAATATCTTATAAAATCTGATTCTCCTTCCACCAAACTTACTACATTCTTAAATAAATTCAAAGTAGAGATAAACTCATCAACGGTTTTCAAATCATATCAATTTTTATAAAGCTCTTTCAAAGATTTTAACAAAATTACACTATAAATCGCTGAATTCTCAATCAAACTTTGGTAAACAGAATTTGTATTTATAAATTTATTTACAGCAAAATCTTTTGAAATTAGTCACTCATTGCTCAAGAAATCATTTAGGAACAACTCATATTCATGAAACTTTTTTTCGTCAGTTTTTCTGTATTTTTCTATTTTATAACTTTCACTAGGAAGTCATGCATAAACTACAGCAACATCAATAGGTACATCTTTTTCATCCAAAATTGAATCAAACTTTTCAGTCAAAATTCAGTACTCATAATTTATTTCTGATAATTTATTTACATCAAAACAGCTTGAAATATCTTCTTCTAAGAAATACATTGGTCCAGCATTATCCAAAAGAGTATTTATAACTCCGTCTCAAGTAGCATTTGAATATTTTGAGAAATATTCCATTTGCCATCAAAGCAAAAATATTCCCTTAAATTTATCTGATTTTTTAAAACTCCCGTAATTGTTCAACAAATCCAAATCAATTTTTCAAACTAGCACAAAAAGCAATGTAGCCAACACAGCTAAACTAGTTCAAGAAAAAGAAAATCCATGTCATCTAGCTGTTTCAGAAAGAAATGTTATATCAAGTCAATTTTTATAACCATTGTCATCCAGAAATTTCCTAATAAATTCGGTCAATCTGTAATATTCTTGATTAACTTTTGAATAATCCACAAATTCAAATCATTTTTTTACAACATCATAAAACGCAATATCTCAGAAAGAAATCTTTGTATCTTTTCTTTGTCTAATTCAAACATAAGCTTTCAACGGAACTTTTTGCTTTATACGGATCTGACTAGATGAATGTCAAACTCAGCTTATACCTATTCTAAAAGAGAAATTACCACTCAACACCAAATCATTCAAAGAAAAAAAATCTTTGTAAACTTTTTGAAAATCTAACTGTAATGATTCAGAATTAATAGGTCTTTTCATAAGAAATTCTATTGTTTATAATAAAAATTTATATTAAATGTGTATTATCATTTATCGCTAATATATACCATTTTTTCCCATCATAAAACAATCTAGTCACAGATGTATTATCTATATTTAACTTCCAAGTTTCACTTGGTTTCAAGTTTAAAATAGCTCTCAGAAAACACTTTATAGCCAAAGCATGACTAAAAAAAGCTATTTTATTGGTTCAGTCTTTAGGTATAAATTTCTCTGTATTTTCAGCAATTCACCATTTCATTCTATTTTCTACTTCTCTTTGTGATTCTCATCCAGGAGATTTGTAGTCCCATGTCAATAATTTCATTTGTTCTTTAATTTCAGGTGTCCGAAAGATTGATTTATCCAATCATTCCCATTTACCGTTTGAAATTTCCTGAATAAGGTGGCACAAATCAATATTATAAGAATCATATCATATACTCTCACAAACTATTCTAGATGTCAAAAATGCTCTCGTAGCAGTAGAAGAGAATACTTTATCAAAGATAACTCACTTTTTTCTAAGAGATTCTCATAAAAATTTAGCTTGTTTTTTTCACTTTTCAGTCAAAGTAGCTTCATCAGATCTTCATCATATTATATTTGGAGACTGAGCTGTACTCTCAGCATGTCTAACCAGATAAACATAAACTCAATTTGATGGAAGACTTAATGTTTTGAAAAGACTTTTAGCACAAGCTGGATTTAAGTATGAATTTGCAGAAGATAATATTACCTCATTATTAGGAGAAACATAAGGACTTATTTCTACCATAAAATTTTAATTGATATAGTAAATTTATTATTAAGAATAACTTATAATTAAGGAAATTAAGCAAATTATCAAGCTAATAAAAATTTAATCCCTCTCAGAAAATGGATAAACAAGTCAATCTATATTTCTATTTGAACATCAAGTCAAAAGTGAATCTCTTAAAAGGAAAAATAAAGTATGATTAGAAGGAGTTCATAACTCATTAAAAAGTTTATTTAAGTGATCAAAAATAAATTCCGGTATATTACGGAAAAATTCAGTATGAGTCGGATTTCTTCACAAATCTTTTTGCAATTTCATAAAAGTTGCAATTCATATATATGGAATTATTCATTGATAAATATATATAGCAGCATTATACTCTGAAACATTTTCTGACTTCTGCAAAGCTCTTCTAATAGTATCAAATTGTTTATAATAATCTATTTGAAAATCCAATATTTCTCAAAGCATTATTTTTCATGCTAAAAGTTCTCCAAACCAAGATAGTTTTTTTTCAAAATCTTTTTCATCAGACTCAACTATCAATTTACGAAATGAGTTATGATTATTCGGAATATAAAATACTTTATCTAAACCTGCGATTAATTTAGCCAATACTTTTTTGTCTGCTCTATTAAGCTTTATGCTAGACTGATTTATAGTAAACATAGGATTTTTTCAACTCATTCAATCAATCTCTACAAATCAATAAGTATGACTATCTCTTTCATATGATAAAAAAGCCTCTACAAGAACATCTTGTACTCATGAAACCAATTCATTAGCTCTAGTCTTTAAAGAAACTATAGTATCTTTTTCAGAAAATTTCCTTTCAATTGTTGTTCACATAATATTTGAGAAATTAGATAAATAAATTAACTTCTTATTTAGTAATTTATTACAAAAAGTCAATATATTTATCAAGATATACAAAAAGATTAAAGCATTAATTTAAAAAATATACAAAATTAACAGAACAGTTTCAAATATTAAAGCAATTTTATAATAAAAAAACTAATTGAATAAATTATCTATTATAAAATAATTTTCTTTCATATAGATAAAAAAGTCGTTTCTATGTATGATACTTAATTCTTTAATATTTTCCTTTAATCTCAAAACAATTTTATTAAATTCTTCATTTTTAGTTTCTCAGTCTAACCATTGAAAAAGATCTGGCTTTTTTATTAAAAAATAAAAATACAAAGTCTTAACATGAAATGTTAAAAATCAGAAATAATTAATATATAGGTATAATGTATCAAAAAGCATAGATTCCACCATCTCTTCCGTATAATCTAATCACGATATAACATTTAGATGTTCTTTATAATGTTTTAAATAATTTTTATAATTAGTAAGCTTATTAATTTCCTGCTTTGTTTGTTTTTCAGTATAACTATTTAACTTACATTTAAATTCAATTTTCTTAATTAAAGAGCTAAACGCTCAATTAATTCAATTCCTTTTATTACATAAATTATTTAAAACCTCATTGGAAGGATATAAAAGAGTCAAAATAGGTATAATTGCAACTTTTGATAATCTAAAATAAATATCTATAGCAGCATCAAATTGTTCTTTAATAATTTGGCTATTATCGAATTTCATAATATATTTTCATCTATAAATTCAAGGAGAGCCGGCTTTGATCCGACAATTGAGGTGCCGAAGACCTCCGTGTTCCCAGTTACACCATCCCCTTATATTAATTCTTAATGATTAATGCGTAATGTTTAATGAATTTTTTATTCATCATTCAACATTAAAAATTAATCATTATTTCAACTTTTGTCTTCTAGCTTTCCTAATATATTTTCTAAATCACCAAGAATCTATTCAAATATATTTGAATTCTATTTCTCATTTATTGGCCTGGCGAACTATTCTATAACCATCTGGATCTTCTCTGGAAGAAGTAATATCACAGATATATTTTCAAGTTCTAAAAAACCAAATATAGCTATTACCTTTAGGATTGGTGAAATCTTTCTTAACTTCCAAATCAACATCTCAAACTATGTCTTTCATCAAAGACTTTTGTTTTGCTTGTTGTTGTTTTTTCTTAAGAATTCACATTTTATTGGTTCTAGCCACTTTAGAATAAGATTAAGAATTAAATGCAAAGCATTTATCACACTTTCTAGCTAAAGACTAGACAAGTAGCAGTGATAAGAATTGAGAATTTGAAAGTTGTTAAGTTAATATAATTAGTTTGAACTCAAAATCAAATCAAACAAATATTGAAACATAAGTTGTTATTCATATAATGGCGTTCTATTATTTTGTAAACCGACTTTTATGAGTACATTTTTGATATTAACCGAAAAATTAATTCCTTTATATGTCCTAATACTATTATGATTTATTGCTGGGAAAATTTTTAAACCAAACAAGGAAAGCATTTCAAACTTACTAATATATTTTATAGCTCCTATTGTTACTTTTTATGGGATTTCTCACGAGAAATTTCAGTTTCAGAATTTAAACATTACATTACTTGCTTTTGTAATAGCTACAATTGTATATTGAATATGATACATAATATGAAAATTTATATGGAAGGATGAAACCAAAAATATTTTTGCATTTGTTAGTGCAAGTTGAAATACTTGATATTTCTGATTTCCTGTAATTATAGCAGTATTTTGAATACAATATTTACCTTATGCCATCTTATTTGATTTATGATACGGAATATTCGGTGGAACAATTGGATTTCTTTTTACAGCAAAATGAAAACACACAATCAAAGAAAGTTTGATAAAAACATTGAAATTACCTGGAATCTATGCAATGATATTATGAATAATTATTTCTTATCTTGGAATTAATTTATGAGAGGATATAAATACATTATGAAATAATTTCTTATGAGCATTTTCTATACTATGAATGATGTTGATATGAATTTCCTTAGCAGAAGTCAAAAGAGTTGATATTGATAAAATATTTATAAGCTTATCTTTGGTTATTAAATTTCTAATTTGGCCAATATTAATGCTAATATTTTTGAAGATTAACAACAGTTACTTAAATTTATTCTCTTGAGATACAGAAAAAATATTAATTGTATTAAGTTGTGTACCTATGGCAGTATCAAGCGTAATAGTAGCAAATATGCTCAAAATAAAACCTGAAAAAGCTGCGCTAGCAGTAATAATTAGTACTTTATTAGCAATGATTTATATTCCACTTGTTTTAACAATAATCAAATAATAATAATAAACATTGAAATTAGTCAAAACATTGTTATTTATTGTAATAATATTTATATAAACACCAGACAATGTCTTTTGAATCTATTTTATCTGATATAATCTCTTTAATTTCCTCTACCAGAAGCAAAAAAATAGTATCTATTGCTTTAGCATCTACACTATTATCATGATGTAGTATAACAAAAGAAACAAAATACTGACAAACAAAAATAAAATGAAATTTGGTAAGTATGGTTACACAATGTGATAACGCCAAACAACAATGGCTGGATTTAAGCAATGAAATAAAAACTACTATTAGAAATCAAATAAACTCAGACAAAAATATAAAACAATATGCTAAATTAATAGAAAAAGATTTAAATGAAGCCGAATTTCCATCATATATTACAAACCAATGTATAGAAAGTTTTGATAATATTGAACTGGAATATATTGCATTATGATTTATGAGTGTGACATTAAAATTTTCAATAGAAAACTGAATACAAAAAAGGAGACTATCAATAAGAAAAAATTCCTGAAAAACATTATACACTATAGAATTAAATCCTAAGATAGTGAACTACGAACTAGCAAAAAAATAATTATTTCCCAGCTTTTTTTGTTAAACATTTATGAACAGTTTCTTGCAAAAGTTCCATAGAAAGTTTTCATAAATTAGCCAAAATATCAGCTAAATCTCTTTCTACATCTTTCACAATTTCTTGTGCACATCTTAACATTCAAATTTGATTTGGCTTACTAAATTTGATCTCAAATCTAGATAAATTATCAGATGGAATTCATGATTCCAAAAAATCCAAAGTTTGTCTTCTTCATTCTATTACTACCACTTTTCACTGATCAATATATTTTTGTGTTTGATTTTGAACAAAAGAAATCGCAAAATGCTGTGTTTTACTAGAAATTATAGGTAAGAATGATGATGAAATCAAATCATCAGATGGAATTCTAGAAAAAGGTAAAATATTACTTTCTCATGGAATATCAATATATATTTGTCAATTATTATCTGTTTTAATGTACTCAACTTTCTTTGCCAACCAAACTTGAAATGCTCTCATTGAAACACGATTTTCAAGCTCAACTTTTGTCCAATTTCATTTTCAATAAGTTTTATCTAAATCTGCTTTTATAAAATATCAAAGTGTTCTAAAAAAATTACCTTGCGAAAAAACAATAAATTTTTCTTTAACCTTTTCTCTATAAATATCTACTTCCCAATCTTCTATACCAATATTTCTAAGAAAACCTGTTACATTATCTCAAATACTACTAGTAATTGTTCATTTTCAATGTCATGATTTTCATTGGATTAATATTAAGTGTCAAACATTAAGTCAAAGAATTTTTAAAAAAAGATCCTTATTTGACAAAGAGTTTGTATCAATTCCCAACTTATCAGCTGCTATTTCAAAAATATTCAATAATGCATCATATGGCTTTCATTTAACATTTTGTACTTTTATAGTACTTGTAGCTTCATTAGGTTTTTGTAAAAATCATCATTCAACAGCAAAATTTAGTCATTCTTCTATCTTAACATCATCATCATTATCTCTTTTTTCCAAAGCAAACAATGTTTGTTTTGCTAAATCTCTAAAAACAGAATTTCTAGCTAAAAATAACGCCAACTCATTAATTTTTTCAAACTCTGATTTTGATCTCAATGCTTCAATAGTAGTTTTTCACATTTTTATGCTTTTAATCAAATAAATTTTTTACAAATTTCAAAGCATAATATATTTAATTATAGAAAAGTCAATATCTATTTGGTCTGAATTTTAAGTGTATATCAATCAAAATTATCTTCACAAAAGTCCTGTATTTGTTCTCATATTTCCGACATATAATCAAGTTTTGAGTTATTCTCAATATATTCTCAATCAATCTGATTTATGAAATTTTTAAAATTTTCTAACAACTCCCAGTCAGAGATAGATAATTGGTAAGTATATCATATTTTGTTTTGTATAAGATTAGATTTTATAAAAAATCAATTTTTCTCAAAAAATTCCATAAGTTTCTCAAACATATCATTAAATCAATTTGAATATATGGCTAATGGCAAATATATTTTACATCAGTGAATTGTATCTTCATGTATATCAAAATCCCCATATATCATAGACAATCAAAATAAGAAAGAAATTAATTTATGAAAAGAATTATTTTCTATCCATAACTCCAAGTTGGAAATAATAGTTTTGATATTCTCATAATTTCATTCTATTGATACGAATTTATCATCCATAGAAATAGACAATCATGTTCATAAATTATCAAATATTTCAATAAAGTCCTCCAAATTTTCTTTTGAAAACTTATAAAGATAGCTTTTATAAATTCATAGTTCTTCATCGAACTCTTGATAAAGAGTTACTCAATTTTTGAATGCATCCAAGTCCAATTTATCAAATAACAACTCCGATCTTTTAAACATAAAAAAAACATCCATACCATCTCATACTTCGTTTGGAGCTTTCAACAAGAATTTAGACTTATGATTTACCAATATTTGATTATTACATAAGATACTATGTCAATTTATAGATAAATAAGACTCAGAAATATCTCATATTTTACACAAAATATTTTTATTATTTACGAAATATTCGGACATTTTAAAAAGTTAAGTTAACTATTAAAAAGCTATTATTAATTACATTTTAAGATTAAGTTTTTGATTTCTAGCCAAAATATCTCTGCAGGAAGTCTTCAAGTTTTCACACTCAAATCCAGTTCTATAAGTCATTTATAAAATTGTCTAATCGCAAATTCTTTTTCAACTAATTTTGGCATAAGTTTTAGGTTTTTTAAAACAACGAATGGATGCAAACCCAGTTTGGAAGCAAGATCTTTTGAGGAATTTTCTCATCTTTTATAAAAATCCATAATCTGAATTACCGCTTTCAATCACCAATAAAGCATTCATAAAAATTGAAAATTATCTCATCAGTTTCTTTGAACTCATTCTATCAGTGAAATTGTAGCCTTTTTATCAAAAAACATTTTGTCCAATATATCAAACGTATTTACATCTGATTGATTAAAAACTACATCATCTATTACTTGCTTAGATACTTTGATTTTATTGTATTCTGTATATATTTTGAGTTTGATAGCTTCATTATTTATACTAAAAACATTGGTTCAAATTTTAGTCAAAAAATAATCAAGATCAGTATCTACAATCAATTCTCCTAAAATATCTTTTGCAAATTTCTTTTGGTCTTTTTCAGAAAGTTTATCGAATACCTTTAAATTACTATTTATAGAGATAAATTTATATGCTTTTGTTCTTTTATCAGGAGTGAAACTAACAAATACCAAAACTACATCATCAGAAATTTTATCAAATTTTTCTAAAATTTTTTCTTCTAATAGTTTATATTTTGATTCGTTTATTTTATTATCTGAATCAGTATCTTTTGGAACTCACCAAATAACAATCAATTTTCTATTTACAAAAAGTCATCATGAAAATATGGAATTCATCACCTCAGCTGGATTTATATCATCTGATTTGTAATCAAATATATTTTCTGCTCAATATTTAGTAGCAAAAGATTTCTTTCGCTTTGAAAGTTCCTGATAAACAAGAAACTTTTCTTCTCAACTAAATAAAAAAATATTTGATTTCATTTATAATGATTTTTAATTTTAAATATTTTCATAAGATAATGATTTATTTGATTTATTCAACAAAAACAAGTATTGACTTTTTATAATAATTAAGTATTTATTCAACTAGGAAAAACGAAACAAAACACGAGGAAAACATGCTCAAAGCACTCACCGATACGGCAATATATTTGATTGCAGCGACTGTAATCTCAGTCATTTGCATCGGATATATGCTGATATTTATGTCAGTATTCGTGGGAAGCGGTGTAATCCTTTTGACCAGCAAAACCATCAGGTTTTACCTGAATGAATTTAAGGACTTTCGTTCTCCGCTCGGCCGTTATCAGCATTAAGCTTCCGTCCTATGGGTATCCGTGGGGCGACAAATCCCACGGAATCCCGTAGGGATTTTTTTTAGATTATTTTTTCTTTAACAAAAAAATCCTGCCGAAACAGGACTTATAAAAACTAATCAATAAATTTTTTTCTTCCAAAAAATCATCTATAATAATCTTTTCAAGAGCTCTTATCTACCTTTATAACAGGAATTTTATTAAAATCATATTTGACAGCAATCACTTCTTTTACTGTTCAATCACTATATTTTTTAATCACTCACCGTTTGCTCCCTATTTTTACTTCTGCATAGCCGTCTTTATTAAATCAAGTTATATGAGAATATTTAAAAGAGAGCAAAGTAGTAACAAGTCAATTATTAATATGAAACAATCATTTTTTCCCTCAAACATCTACAACAAATAATCATTCTAATCTGTCAGAAATCTCATTAATAGAAACATTTCAATCAAAAGATAGCTCCTTTACGATTCAGTCAATCAATGAATAATTTAGTACAGAAAATCATCATGAATAATTATAAGCACTTATAAGTGAATTATCTATATGATATTTAAATCAACAATAAATTTCTCTAAAATAAGCTAAATCTAATATTTCAAATTTTCAATCTAATCATATCTTTATAAGTTTTTTTCATTGTAGTCCGTCAATATATCAAAGATTTCCAAAGACTATCATAATAGGAGATGTAGAGATACAAGGAACTAGTTCCTGTAATTCCCATGTTTCTGATAATGTAGCTATTCAATATTTACCATCATAAATATTAAATTTTCAAGTTCATATATTTTCAATCCTAAGATACTTTCAAATTGAAATTTTTACAACTTCAGATCATGATATTCTATATAAATCATCTTTTTCTGCACGACCTATAACATATCAATCTGAAGATATCATTAATTTATTATAATTACATTCTATCAAAAAAGTTATTATTCAATTAGCATCTTTATGAATAATTCACTTTTTATCATTTTTAATGACTTGTGCATAACCAAATTCATCAAATTCTCATATATCATCGTAGATATTATTTAGTAAGATATTTGTTACTTGAATCTTATTATCAGCTTCTTGAATTTTTACCAATCAATATTGCTCTCATACTGCTACCTTTATTGTATTATCGCTGTTCAAGTTTCAAACCCAATCATAATCTAAAACATATCAATAATTACCAACCAAGTCATCCATATAATCTTTAAATTTATCTATCGTCAAAGATCATTTTTCATCCAAAAACAAGTTAGCCAAAGAACTTTCCATATTATGCAATGCATCAATTGATAATGGTCAGTTTGTATTAAAAGATATTTTTTCTAATAGTTTTTTTCAGGTCTTAAATGAATTTATAGTTGCATCATCATACCAAAATTTTTTGAAATTTTCATAATCTTTTTTAACAATAATTTTCTTATTTACTATTTTATTATAAATTCATTTAATATAACCCTTATCAAATACCTTTACATTATCTAATAGTTTTGATAGTTGATCAATTACTATAGCAGATTTTGAAACTCACTCCTGATCTTTACATATATCAACATTTTCTAATAAATTTTCTCAATTACTCATAATCATAACTAGTTATTTTAAAATTATATAAAATTAAACATATTTATACATTATTTAGTTTTTTTCTTAGTTTTTGGAATATAAATCCATTCCCCACCTACTTTTTTTTCTAGTCTATCTCAGGCATATACAATCACAACAAACTTTGGATCTGTTTCATTTCTTTTAATTTTTAACTTATACTTTTTAGCTAAATTTAATGATTCTTCATAAGTTAATCAAAGTCAAATAAGAGAATCTCATCTTCAAATTACTAAAGATTTATCAAAATCATTAGATGCCTTTTCTGCATTTGTATTATAAGTTGTACTATCAACTAAAGCATATTTGGCTCACTTATAAGAAGGATCTCTTAATTCTTTTACTAATCAATTACTACATTGCAATATAAACTCACGAACAACTGGATTTCACTGATTATCTTTATACTCAACAATCACTATTGTAGCGACATTTAATTTTCATAAAGCTACCGTTTCTCAAAGAATTGGATTATTAACTTTAGCAAATAATCAAGAAAATTCATATTCACGATTCTGCAAAGAAATTTTAGAGTCCTTAGGAATATCAAAAGGCATCCATTTCAATATTCTATTTTTTAATCACTCATCATCTAATTTTAGTTCTGCTTTCAAAGTAGCAATTGGATTCTCTGATTTACCAGCAGCTTTTATTGCTTTTATGTCTTCTCAAGATTTAGACATAATTGGTCCCTGATCATCAGCAAGATCTGTACTTCATTGAACTATTGCACCAAGTCACAACCAAGCAGCTAAAATAACAGCTGTAATTTTTGTTTTTCTATATTTTGTTGGCATAAAAGAAGAAAAATCTATATTTCTCATGATATAATAAATTATTAAAAGTTAAAATAAATATCAAATGAACATACTTATTTAGTAAATAAAGTCAATATATTTTTCTTTAATAAAAAAATCCCGCAATCGCGAGACTATAATAATACAAACTTATAAAGCAAATGCCTCCACCAGAGGTAAAATTATTATAAATACTTTTTATATTTTGTCAATAATTTGAAGACTTTTTTATTTTAGTATTCACTGCACTTACTCCTAAAGCAGTATTAACCATTATATAAACAATTATTTTTTTGTCAAAAATTTTAATCAATTAGTTCAAATCTTTTAGTTTTTTTACCATCAATATCAACATATCACAAAAACATATCCAATGGTCTTACCCAATATTTTGAAACTTCATTATCATCCAAATGATCATAAAAAACCATATCTTCCAATGTTTCACTATGCGTTCATACTCAGATAACTTTTACAAGTATTCATTTGTAATGTCTATAAGTTCATCGCTAGATTCTAGTTGAAAATGCAACAGTTAGTGAAAACATCATATGGAGTATAATATCATAATCTTTTTCTTGGTCTATTATTAATTAGTTTTACATATTTGTCAATCTTTTGATCTTCTATTTCTCTTATATTTGTCTTTTTTCTCACAAATTGTCTTAAT
>Ga0172367_10006964_pt1 | contig 13086 bp, 10 predicted proteins | sample Lak10m_FD_114542 | JGI IMG/M metagenome (GOLD analysis project Ga0172367, IMG submission 114542) | Freshwater microbial communities from Kabuno Bay, South-Kivu, Congo - kab_022012_10m | ecosystem: Environmental > Aquatic > Freshwater > Lake | place: Democratic Republic of the Congo: South-Kivu...
AATTGATAATTAGAGAAGCCAAGTTACAACACCGAACAGCAGAGCAATATGCTGCCATTGATGAAGCCATCAGAACAGCACAGTTCATGAGGAACAAAGCTGTTCGTTGTTGGATGGATAATCAAGGCACGAATAAAGCCCATCAGTAAAGATTGCGAACGTGGCGGTATCGCCCAACGATACCTCTAAAAGTTGCTCTAATTGTGGTCATGGAGTGAAAAAGTCACTCACCACTAGAATTCCTTCGTGCCCTAGGGGAGTATGTCAATACCAACCCATGATGTAACCCCCTGTGGTTGGGTATGCACTAGATTATAATTCTGATGGCGGGGAGACAGGGTTTGCCGATGCCCATCCCATTTGCCGAAGCATACCCTGAAGCATAGCTACTTCCAACCCAGAGGGCTGGGCACGATTAAATAAGTACCGCCATTTTTTCATCTGACTGGCTGCTGTATGAGGATACATGTACCCCACCTGTAGTAATAACGTTTCCAACTGTTGATAAAAACGTTCTAATGCCTCAAGGGGTGCGGGTTCGGTTTGGAACCATCCGTTCTTCACCCCCGAAGTATCGGCTAACGAGGATAAATCCTCTAAAGGTGCCTCAATCTGGGAATACAAGAAATAAGAAAAAATTTCATAGGTACAAATGGCAACTGCTTGGGCTAAATTTAAGGAGGGGTAAATAGGGCTAGACGGAATACGCACTAGTCGATGGGCATATTGTATTTCCCGATTACTCAACCCCCGGTCTTCTGGTCCAAATATCAAAGCAGACTGGTGAGCTACTCCCGATGGGGCGGATGGTGGGGGGGCGGGAATTAACCACGGTAATGCATCCCGCGGTAATTCTAAAATTGGATGGGTTTCATGACGATCCCGTCCCACCGTTGCAATTGCTCGCTGACAACCCGTCAATGCCTCCGGTAAATTCGAGACGACCACCGCTGACCGTAATACTTCAGACCCATGGACTGCCATCTTCTGTGCCTCCGCCCCCAGCCAATCACAGTGGGGATGAACCAATACTAAGTGTTGCAAACCCATATTTTTCAAAATCCGGGCGACTGACCCTACATTTAATTCCCCGGATGGTTCAACTAACACAATCCGGATTCCATCGAGGGGAGAAGGCATAGATAAGAACCTGGGTTAAATTAAATTAAGATAACGTATTCCGTAGAAAATTGAGATGTAACCAGACGAATTAACTGCATTGCTGAGGAGGCACTTGCATGGATTTAGATCAACAATTACAGGTTTTGATAGACAACGCCCCCCAAGATGGAATAACTCCCCATGCTATTGCGGCAATTGCACCGGCTTTGAAAGCCATTGCCAGCCAACTTCAACACCAAGATTACTACATCGTGCAAACTCTAAACCAGGAATGGGTACTCCTCACTTTAAGTCGAACCAATCAACCACAGGTGACTAAAACAGTGGTCTATGCTTTCCCCAGCCTTCAGGATATTTCCTTGAGTCCATCCTTTCAGGCAGAGCCCAATCGAATCGCTGTACCCTTCCCAGTGACCCATCTCCTTTTTCAACTATCCAGCATTACGTCTATTGATAGTGTTATTTTCAGAGAGATTCCTGATGATTCCTCTTCTGACGTAGAATTAAAATCATCTGATATTCAAAGTCTATTGCAACACCATTTGCACCATTACTTCTCCCCAAACATACCCTCCGATTTGGCATAAAGTCCCCTTAGGGGCATTGGGAGACTCTAAGGTGAGTTGTCTGTTAACTCTCCACTATGACCAAGACTGGCGTTCAGAGATATAAGGTCTGAAGTTGCACTAGTTTTGATATGCGTTCTTAAATAATCAACCACTGGAATATCAGTACCCTGAAACTGAAAAAATAGTGAGTTGTTGTTCTGAACAAACTGGTTCAGGGGTTAAACCATCAGTCCATGGTGATTGCTTGGGTTCCGACCAGTAATAGGGCTGCGAACCCTGATTTTCCAATCTGGAGTTGAATTTCCGTAAACCAGTGGTAATTTTGCTATGTTTTTCTATAAGGGTCATCACCTGCTTTGCCCGTTGAATCACACAATGGGGTAGTCCAGCCAGCCTCCCCGCCTCAATTCCGTAGGAGCGGTGGGCACCACCAGGATGAACTTGGTGTAAAAATACAATTTCATCAGCTAATTCCTTAACGACCACTTGGTAATTGGCTACATTCCTCATGAAAGAAGCTAATTCATTTAATTCATGGTAGTGGGTAGCAAAAATTGTACGGGAGCCAATATCCGTAGCCAGGTATTCAGCAACCGACCAAGCAATGGCTAATCCATCGAAGGTAGCCGTTCCCCGACCGATTTCATCTAACAGCACCAATGAACGACTGGTAGCATGATTGAGAATATTCGCAGTTTCGTTCATTTCTACCATAAATGTGGACTGTCCCGTTGCCAAATCATCCACAGCTCCCACCCGTGTAAAAATACGATCACAAATACCAACTTGTGCTGCCTTTGCTGGCACGAAGCTACCCACCTGAGCCATCAATTGAATTAATCCCACTTGGCGCAAATAACAACTCTTGCCGCTGGCATTGGGACCTGTCAAAATAATCAGGTCGGGATAGGAACTATGCCCTTGGGATGAATGATAACCATCTGGACATGGAACCGTTCCATGATTGATTGCCGGGCTGACCTCTGCCGTTCCGTCCAGCCCCAGATGGGTGGAATTGGCAACAAAAAAACCCGCTGGCAATGACTGTTCCACCACGGGATGGCGACCCGCTTCTATGAGAATTCGGCGATCCAGGGTAATGACTGGACGGCAATAACCCCACTGGATGGCAACGTCTGCCAGAGCAGTCAACACATCTACCGCTGCCACTGCTGCTGCCATCTGACGAATAAATTGGGCTTGGGTGCCAGTCCTATCCCGCAGTTGAATAAACCATTCATACTCTAATTTTTTAACCAGCTCCTGAGCTGAAAAAATACGAGATTCCCGGTCTTTCAACTCAGTGGTAATAAATCGTTCTTCATTGGTTAAGGTTTGTTTACGGTGGTAGTTAGCGGGGATTTGTTCCTTCCGGGAACGGGAAATTGTAATGTAATAACCAAATGCCTTATTAAATCCTACTTTTAAGTTGGTGATGCCGGTGCGTTCCCGTTCAGTTTTTTCTAAATCCGCAATCCATTGATGGTCGGCTTCCAACTGTTGACGTAAACTATCTAACTTAGGATCGACTCCATCCCGGATTAAATTACCTTCCGTTAGACAGAGGGGGGGAGTATCAACTAAATGGTCGCGCAGGTAGTGTTCCAGTTGTTCCAGTTGGGGTGGTATGGTTTGTAAAGTCTGTAGATAACTTGAATGGGTATGGGTCACCAATCGGGACAGAACGGGTAATTTTCCTAGGGAATCAGCAAGAGCGACTAAATCCCGGGCATTGGCAGTCCCCGAACCCGCCCGTCCCGCTAATCGCTCCAAGTCATAAATTTGTTTTAGTAACGATTGAAGTTCCTGCCGAAGATTATGATGGGTTACTAACTCTTCAATGGTATCTTGTCGGTTTTGAATTGCACTGGGTTCTAGGAGGGGTTGTAGTAACCAGCGCCGCAACATTCGCCCCCCCATTGCTGTGACCGTGTGATCCAACGCCCATAGTAGGGAACCATGAAAGGTACCGTCCCTAATTGTTTGGATGATTTCTAAATTCCGTCGAGTTTGATGGTCTAGAATTAAGAAATCAGATAAGGTATAGGTGCGTAGGGGTTGGAGTGGGACAGATGACTGACTGCATAGGGAAAGGTTGAGGGGTGGGGAGGAGGTAGGATTAGGGGTGACGGGTTGCTTAAAGGTTGCTTCTAAATACTCCAAAAGACCGCCAGCCGCCCGAACTGCCAAGGGTAGGGTTTCGCATCCCATTCCTTCCAAAGACCGGACTTGAAAGCGGAGTAATAACCGTTGACGAGCCTCCGATTGGGTGAATGGTAGTTGGGGGCGTAGGGTATAACAAAATTGATTGGGCAGACCATCAGGGAGGTGATCCCTTGATTCACCCGGTCGTAATAAACCAATAAAATGGGGGGAATTGGTGGGTAGTAATATTTCCGATGGCTGAATCCGCATGATTTCCTGGTTGAGGTCGGTTAACCCATGGGTCTGGGTGGTGAAGAATTCACCCGTAGACACATCAGCATAGGCTAATCCCCAGTGTTCTCCAGCCATGACCACCGCAGCAAGGAAGTTATTACGCCGAGCAGTGAGCATTCCATCTTCCAATACCGTACCTGGGGTAATCACCCGAGTGACTGCACGACGGATGAGGTTGCCTTGGGCGGCACTAGGTTCCTCCACCTGATCACACACGGCTACGGAAAACCCCTTTTCCACTAAAAGGGCACAATAACGCCCCAAGGCATGGTGAGGTACGCCGGCTAAGGGTACTTTGCCAACCTCTTTTCCCCCATCTTTAGTGGTCAAAACCACCTCTAGTTCACGGGCAACTGCGATCGCATCCTGAAAAAAGGTCTCAAAAAAGTCCCCTACTCTGTATAACAATAAGGATTGGGGATGTTGCTCCTTAACCTCAACATAATGGCGTAACATAGGGGTTAAATCATCCCAATTCACCAAATGATAGTCTGGATACTGTACTGCGTGTTTAACCAACCGCTCAGGAAGACCAAGGGAAGAGTGGGAAATGGGTTCAGGTGAAGGATGAGCCATGATCGTAGCAAGTGAAGGAAATGAACAAAACTCCTATACAATGGCAAACCTTGAATAGGGTATAGTCTACAACGATTGGAACAGCCTCACCACCCCAAAAAGGGGAGTGATTCTGGGTGGTTACCAAAACTTACAAGGGGAACTGGTTTTGGGTGCATCCCACTGTTTCAGCCCTCACCCTAAATCGGTTTCCCCTTCTCTCTTTTTGGCAGAAGGGGTTAGGGGATGAGGGCAAACTTATAAATGGGAGTTTAGTTTAATAAACAGGCTACTAAACCGTACTAAGAATAAGGGATCCATCTCCCATTCCTTTCGTCAACGGGAATTCTCAACGTAGAATTGAAATTAATGTAGGACAAACCAGGGCGAACGATGGGACTTGAACCCACGAATGGTGGAACCACAATCCACTGCCTTAACCACTTGGCGACGCTCGCCATTCAATTATTATTTATACTACCACAGTTCCGAGGCATATCCTCCTAGCCCTCCAAAAAATACCCACGAAATGGGAAAATTATAAACACTTCCCTTACATTGGTAAACCATTGACCATTTCACCCCCACCATGGAAAATAGAGCTTCACCAGGGTTCCCTTTATGCCCTGTTAGCCTACACCTCTTGGGGATTGTTACCCCTTTACTGGAAACTATTTGGTTCAGTTAGTGCCATCGAAATTCTCAGCCATCGCATGATCTGGTCAGCCTTATTTTTAACATCCATTCTAATTTTCCAGGGACGTTTAAGGGATGTGCTGAACCTGAGACAATCTTACTCAACAGTCTGGTTACTCTTGCTGACCGCCACATTGCTGACTGTCAACTGGGGTATTTATATCTATGGGGTGAATTCAGGACAGGTGGTGGAAGCCAGTTTAGGATACTATATTAACCCACTGGTAACCGTCCTGTTGGGGTTGGTGATCCTTAAGGAAAAACTACAACCCCTACAGAAATGTGCCGTTGGACTGGCAACCATTGGTGTTAGTTACTTTATCTGGCATCTGGGTACTGTGCCATGGATTGCCCTTAGCCTTGCCGTATCATTTGCAATTTATGGTCTGGTACGCAAGCTGATGCCTGTTCCCCCTCTTTTAGGATTAACATTGGAAACTTGGCTAATTTCCCCATTGACCCTAATCATTGTCCTGTACTTGTCTAGTCAAGGAAAAGGGCACTTTGGTCAAACTCTTAACTTAAATTTGCTATTGATGGGTTCAGGAATCGCGACTTCACTGCCACTGTTGTGGTTTAACCAAGCCGCCAAACGGCTCCGCCTTGCTAGTGTTGGTTTCTTTCAGTATCTTGCACCCTCGATTTCCCTATGTTTAGGAGTATTTATTTTTAAGGAGTCGTTCACCCTTGTCCATGGGGTAACCTTTGGCTGTATCTGGGGGGCGTTAGCCTTATATTCCCTTTCTAGTTTGCGATAAAGAGCCGGTCAAAAGCTCTGAGAGCAAGGGAAAAAGCTATCCCGAAGGGAGAGGGGCTTTAGACATTTTTTCCGGAAAGAACAGTATTAGTTTTTTGAACTCGTTAACCAGTGACGTAAACGGGCTGGATCCCCTTGATCAATGACTCTACCCTTTTCCAAAATGAATGCTCCATCGCAATAATCCAGTTCCTCTAAGCGATGGGTCACCCATAGTGCAGCAATTCCACGGGTTTTAACTAACTGTTGCACTTGGATGACTAATTCTAATTGACTGTCTGGATCTAACAGTGCAGTTGGCTCATCCAATAGTAAAACCTGGCTGTGGCGGGCAATAGCACCAGCGATGGCTACCCGTTGCTTTTGTCCCCCACTAAGACCATAAATTGGTCGCCGTTTCATCGATTGTAACCCCACCGCACTTAATGCTTCATCCACTCGTCGCCGAATTTCTGGTGGGGATAGCTGCTCTGAGACTAAGCCAAATGCCACATCCGCCCCTACAGTTGGCATAACCAACTGGTGATCTGGATTCTGGAATACAAATCCAAGGGGTTGCAATAGTTGGATATGTCCCGACTGGGGTTCCATTAAGCCAGTCAATAATCGGAGTAAGGTAGATTTGCCACTGCCATTCCTACCCAGCAACATCCAAAATTCACCCATTGGAACCTGTAAGGAACAGTCCTGTAATACAAATTCACCGGGTTGCCATTGAAAGGTAAGCTGGTTGACCGCAATTGCCCCATCAGCAGCGATCGCTAAATTCTTCATAAATGAATATCCTATTCACCAGCCATACTAAAAAAACCCGGAGGTCTGCCGGAAGCAGTGGCAGTGGTTGCCTTTTCTAAAAATTGCACAGCAGAGATTTCACTACTTAGCACCGTAATTTTTTTACCTGGTTGTTGTTCACAGGTTAATTCAATCAGTGGAGCCGTAGATGATCCTAACGTGGTCACCACATGACGATAGAGGTCTTCAGCATCAGTGACTGTTTTTTTCTGAACAGAAAGGGGGACGGGATTATTTTTTAGAATTATGTCGATAATATACATCAGTGGTTCAACCCAAATCACATGGTTTTATGTCTAGTATGGCAAACTCAGGAACAGAAGTCATCCTGTCCCACCCTATCCACCACCCCAGTTCTCTGATTTCAACCTGCCAAAGTGCCGTAATGATTCACTTAGGGGTTTATCGCCCTAGTTTTTGTCTTAATTTCTTGCCCAAAGAATTAACCTCAGGTAAGTTGAGTTGCATCGTTAATAGGACAAATACCCCCAACCCCAACGTTCCTGAAACCACAATTTCTAATAATTGCACCATGAACCCTTCTGTGCCCCAAAACAGACGGCAGATCCAACTGGTGCTCCAACAAGCCAGTCCTGCCACCAAACTCACCCCAAAGAGTGCCACCAATGGTTGAATCCACTGTAGCCATGGTAAACCCCCTAATTTACGGTTCAGTGCCCACAGTAACATAACCATTGAAGTTAAATTAACGCCAACCGTCGCCAAGATTAAGCCAGGGGCTCCCAAGGGATGTACGAATAGATAATCTAATAGGGCATTTAAAAAAATATTGAATACACTAATACGAAAGGGGGTTTCCCCATCCCCTAAAGCATAAAATACCCGTACTAAAACATCCCTACCCAGATAGACAAACATCCCAATACTGTAGACAACCAAAATGATGGTAACTAACTGGGAAGCATTTCGGTCAAAGGCAAAGCGTTCATAGACAACCCTGACAATGGGATCAGCTAAGGGTATCATTAATGCACTCAGGGGTAGCATGGTTGCCGCTGTCAGAATCATACCCTGACGAATGCGGTCTTTGAGTTCTGCCCAGTCCCTTGGATCGGCAAGACGGGAGAAAACAGGTAATAAGGGAACTAGAATGACATTGGATAAAATTCCGAGGGGGGTTTGCACTAATAGCCCGGCATAACCCATTGCTGCTGCTGCCTGAGGAATAAATGAAGCAAAGAATAGATCGGTATAAACATTGATCTGTAACATACCTGAAGAAAAGGTGGCGGGAGCCATCACCTTCAAGACTTCCTGAACTGCGGGTTGACGGAAATTAAATCGTAACCGTAGGGTTCCCATCCCCGCTCGCCATTGGGCTGGGACTTGAACCAACCATTGTAATAATGCTCCCCCTAATGTTCCCCATGCTAAAACTAATCCCCCTTGTAACGCATATTCGGGTAAGGTAATTCGGGAGCCAAGTTGGAGAACTAATAGCCCTAAGCCCAAAAGTAAGGTAAAGCTGGAAAATAGGGGACTAATGGAAGGTAACCAATAGGAATCAGCGGCGTTGAGGGTTCCAAAGCCTATGCCAATTAATCCAGATAGGAGGGCAAGGGGTGCCATGATGCGAAATTGTTGGATGGCGATCGCTCGAATCCCTAATCCTTCTGGGGTTCGTCCTAAACCAGGTGCTACCAGATCGGTTAGGGGTTCTGCAAAGATGACTAAACCACAGGTGATGATGAGCAGAATACCACAGACTAACGTGGTAATGGTTTCCACGAGTTGGGCTCCATCGGTTCGCTCCCGTTTGGAAAGGACACTCACCATGGCACTGTGGAACGGTCCATTAATTCCACCGAGTAACACTAATAAAAAGCCAGGAATGACATAGGCATAGTTGTAGGCATCAATCGCAGCTCCTACCCCAAATGCAGCGGCGATCGCCTGTTGGCGAATCAACCCTGCCACTTTACTAACAAGGGTGGCAATTGCCACAATTCCAGCAATACCCGCTAAAGAACGTCCTGTTTTTTGACTTCCGTTCACAATATATCCCATTACTAATGAATAACAGGGTATTTCCCCAGTCCTTAGTGTAGGGGGTAGGGAGACCCTTGATCTAGATCTTAAAGCAGTGAAATTTCAAGGCTCAGCTTCAATCTGACGAACGGTGGTGAGGGCTGAAAAACTCACCCCCGCTGTTCCCTCCCCGGGATGGGTAGAATCGCCAACTAACCATAACCCCCTGATGGGGGTGCGGTTGGCAAATCCAAATGGTCCAAAGGTGGAGATTCGTTGTCCAATACCACCGACAATGCCCTGATGTCGGGCAGTATATCGGGCAAATGTGCAGGGGGTAGCCGCCTCTTGATGGATTAAGGTGGCGGGTGTCAGATGGAAGAATTGACTTAATTGAGCGATCGCCTTCTGGGTGTAGTCATCCTTCAACCCTTTATAGTTTGTGGTCCGCCACCAGAGTTGAGGGTCAGTAAAAGAGGATGCGATTAGGGTAACCCTACCCTCCGGAGCCCGACCATCTCCGGGTTGGCTCACGGATACAAATAGGGAGTTGTTTTCTGCAATTGGTCCTTCATAGGAATATAGGAATTGTAAATGGGGAGGACAGGACTGGGGAATGGCTGCCTGATCCACCCCTAAGTAAATAACAAATGCCCCTGAAGATGGAGGTAACTGCTCAACACGCTGAAGGTAGCCATTCCACAGCCATTGGCTGATTCCCCGAATTGATTCTGGGTTGACTAATCGAACTAGATTCTGTACTGGCACATTGGCGACGACATAATCAGCAGATTCAGTCCAGGTTGTTCCAGTTTTCTCATCCGTTAGTACTACCCCAGATACCCGTCCATTAAACACTTCAATTCGTTTTACTCGATGGCGTAACCATAAATGCCCCTGATTTTGTTGTAACGCCATCCGTAAGCGATCGCTCAATACTTGCATACTTCCCTTTAGGTGAAACAACCCCAAAGGAGACTGGGAAACCCCTAAAGCAGTGGCAGCATATAATAGGGCAGTAGCATCACTATCAACCTGGGAATAAAGTTTTAATTGCAAATCTAAAAAAGTATGGAGTCGTCGATCCCCACCCAACCCCATCCAATGTAACACCTGTCCCACTGTTAATGGGGTAAAGGGTAGGGTCGTCAGGGTGTCTAAATCAATAGCCCGGATTAACTGTCCCATATCCCATGGAGAGCGGGGGGGTAAGACTGGATCACGGGATTGAAATGCCCAACTGGCAGTAAATAGCCGTTGCATCAATTGCCAGAATGGTTCACTGCCTGGAAACTGCTGCTGCCGTTCTAACTGCCATTGCTGGCGATCGCGCCAAACCTGAATTGGAGTGACTTCCCCAGGTAAATAAACAGCACAAGCAGGATCGCAATAGGTGGCTGGCGGTGGTTCAACGTCTAGTTCCGTAAAGATACGATGATGAATGCCACCAGGTTCTAAACCAGCTACTTGAGTGGCTCCCACATCAAAGGTAAAACCTCGCCGTTGAAATGTGGAAGCGCACCCCCCCGGAACAGCCGCCTGATCAACCACCCATACCTGGTATCCTCGTTTTGCCAGTAGTGCTCCCGCTGTAAGTCCACCAATACCAGCCCCGATCACAACTACTTTTTTAGTCATGGCACCTATACGTCTTTACCAGGTTATATTTCTTAATTTGACATACACTCCACATCCATTCTTTCAGAAAAGTAGTAGTTCGTTTCATATATATAGGCACGATATAACTTATCACAGTGTCCGGATGATTTACCCCATCTATCGAATTAGTGAGCCTGAGCCAATTCTATTTCCAAAAGCTCCACCAAACTAAAATTCCCCTCAGCTTTTGCCGCTTTCAATCGCCTTTCGTTACTGATGGTAATGTTTTTAGCATGGATTTGAGCGGCTTCAGTCATTAAATTAGATTGCACCAAAGTAGGGATGACTAAAGATTCCAATGGCAAGGATGGGGATTGTTCAATCCAATGATGACCAGTCATTGTATCGGTAATAGTTCCACCGTGATTCGTTGCAGGGAAGGTTGGAGGAACAGGAATATGGCGCGGGTAAGGGTTGGAACCAATGACACCTCGTACACAAACCTGATGAGTATTTTCCAGTGAATGAAAATCGTCTTGTATTAAAATAATATTCATTTTGAATCATTACACCCGAAAATTATCAAAAAAGTAGTGGGATTAAAACTCTACCCTTTAGGGCATGAGAAAATTTATTAGGAATGAGCTATCGAGGCATCGACCGTTGGGTTAGGTTCCGAACCAACACGGGAGGCTAAAGCCTCTACCCTGGTTTTCACCCTCCGGCTGAAGCAGGGAGACTCTCAACTTCAACCAGGTAGTATGTCAATTGAAAACTATATAAACCCACTGTATCCATGATTTAGGTGGAATGTCTATAACCAAGGATACACAAAAGAAAACTTTTGAAAAATATTCTGTATCTTATTATACTATTTTTTTACAAGTCAGGGCTTTTCGACTTAAAAAATTATTTATAGTTCCATTACCCCAAAGGGAGAAACTGTGACTTGGTGAAACCGTCCCTATCCATCAATCATGAATACCTTTGCCTAAGCATGGAGTGAACTGGATGCACCCCAACTTTGCAGCCCTAATCCCTTCTCCCGTTCTCGGAGAGGAATTTAGGGCTGCAAAATTGGGATACTCTTATGGGAACCAATACCATGCTTCAGGCTGATTGCGAATTTGGTACAGGTCAGGTTGTTTCCCACCATTCCTCTTTGGGGGAGTGGGGACTTCCCACCGTTTCGTTAAATGGGACTTTAACTCTACTGCCTAATCTGTACCCCGTTTCTGCCACTTTTTCAGGTAAAAATCTTCCTTGATGCCAAGGAGTCTTTACTCATCTTCTTCTTCATACTCATCAACTTCATCTTCTTCTTCATACTCATCATCATCTTCTTCTTCATACTCATCATCATCTTCTTCTTCGCTTTCAATTTCTTCTTCTTCATACTCATCATCTTCTTCTTCATCTTCGCTTTCAATTTCTTCTTCTTCTCCATCAGATTGACTGTCAACTGATCCCGTACTGAAACCATAGGTATCATCGATTGCATATTCAGCACAAAGGCTATCTAATTCATCCAGAAAATCTTCAGCAGTCTCAATGGTTAAATCAAAGTTTCGTATGTCAACAGTGGTTCCATCTTCATCTTCAGTAAATTCATAATCGAAATAATAACCTTCTTCACTCTCAGTGTAGTTTTGACAAAGCTGATCAAGTGCTTCCACAAACTCGTCAGGATTATGGGTATACACTGAAAAATCATAGAGCAACAAGGAGTTTTCATCAGCGAAGAAAGAGTCAGACTCTCCCCATACTTCTTTACTAAAATCTAAATCAGTTAGTGATTTAATAATCCATGAGTCATGTCCATTAAAGTCCTGATGAATGACGTAACCGTAGGGAACATAACAATAGCCCTGGTCTCCCCACTCCGGTCCCCAAGAGTTACGAACGATAAACATCCGATCCTTGTCAGAGTAACCAACGCACAGCATCGCATGCCAACCATGGGTCTCTCGGACATTATCAGAAGCCTTTGGCATTGGAACACGCCCCCGGTTGCGGGTTGCGTCATCAAATGATCCAAATGTATTCAAAGCAAAGGCAATGGGATGTCCCTCCGCTAGGGTATGTCGCCACAAATCTAGGTTCGTTTCGATAAATTCGGCGTCAGAGATCTTAAAGTTAGCTGCTTGTTCATAGGCGGTTTGGTCAGGTTCTTCCCCAATGCGGTTTTCATCATTAGGCCATAAATCTTCGGCACAAGAACCATGATCACTTAACGCTTTGATGGCTGATGCCATTCGAGTGCCAGAATCTTCGTTTTGGCTATTATCTTCGACCCTGGCATTGTAATAGACAAATAATCGACTTACATCAACGGAATCACCTAAGCTACGCTTTGCTAGGTACTCATATGCCCCTACAAATGCATTTGCTACGCAACTATTCCCTACCTGACTTTCAACGGCTGTCATAAATTGACGTAAATCGACTTTAGGGGGAAGGGTTTCAGATGTGAAACGGTTGCCTGTATGGGACTTGGCATCATTGGGCTTACTACCCGGTTGATAGCCACCGATACGATATTTACGATTACTGTCTGACATGTTA